>Ga0210040_10001337_pt1 | contig 37647 bp, 36 predicted proteins | sample CryGeyCG12114_NA_FD_185462 | JGI IMG/M metagenome (GOLD analysis project Ga0210040, IMG submission 185462) | Groundwater microbial communities from aquifer - Crystal Geyser CG19_WC_8/21/14_NA (SPAdes) (version 2) | ecosystem: Environmental > Aquatic > Deep subsurface > Groundwater | place: USA... | reverse complement strand
TTTAATAAAGAAAATGAAGACACTTATTACCCTTATTCACCTTCATGCAGAAGGACTCTTATCGGTTACCTGCTAATAAGATTCTTCTGGAATTCTTCTGGAATTCTTTCGGAATTCTTCAGATTCTACAGAATGACCGGTTCGGATGGTTTATCTAATTTTTAAACATCCTCCAATGATTTTAAACACCAGAATAGAATGTGTAGCAAAATAACTTACGGTAGGTATTTGAATGAAAGAAAACAAATTATTACGAATTTTAAACGGATTGCTTAGTACACTGTGCTTGTTAAGAAAATAAGATGAGAAAGGAAGGTAGCTCAAACAAAAAGTCCCCTTGGGAGGAGGTAGGTAAAGGAAAATAGCTTTTATAAGCAATAAGGCAATATTTGAACGTAACTTAATTTTTTCATAATGTACTTAGTTAGTTCTTAACACTTAATAGGAAACTGGTTGTTAGCTAAAATTGTTTAAAATCTGTATTGCTAGTCTATATCGATAATACAGGATATTGTTTTTTAAGCCAACTCAGATACATCCGTTAGCAAAATTATTTTATCCCGCCCTAATACTTCAAGGACTTTTTGATTAAGCGGCTGCAGGCCATAAAAAACCAAATCCATGCCTCGCTCCCGGATAGAAGGTAAGATTAGATAAGAAAATTGAGATTAGCGGCAATGCCTTGTATCTGAAGTCCAACGCAGGCTTATCGGGTAAAACCCAGTTCAGCATCCGGGTAAGCACCACCGATCCTTACAACAATACGCTGGCGCAAACCTTTACCTTAAGCAAAGAGGCGTATGCCAAAGCGGTGGCCGATCTGAAGATTGTGAATACGTTTACGCCGAACAACGATGGCATCAACGACGACTGGACCATACCGGAACTGAAGTTCTACAACCAGGTGGAAGTAGAAGTATTCGACCGCAACGGCGTGCGCTTGTTCCATACCACCGATCCGGAAAAAGGCTGGGACGGCAAAGACCAGAACGGTCTGGTACGCAAAGGTTCTTTCTTGTATGTGGTGCAGGTAAAAGATATAAATCTGGTGAAAAAAGGAGTAGTAACTGTTCTGAAGAAATAAGTAAAAATAAAAAAGTTTTCTATAATCGTATTCATGTTAGTGTCTGCTTTGGGGGTAAAAGCCCAAAGCAGAAAAAATATCGCTCATTTTCCGTTGGTGCAGCAGTACTTTAATCCGGCCTTAACGGGCCTGGAAGGATCGATGGTGAAAACCTTGTTCCGGGATCAGTGGACTGGTTTTGAGCAGGCGCCCCGCACTTTTTTTATATCGGGAGAAGCTGACCTGGCGCAACTAAAGGCGGGTGCGGCACCGGACGGAGGGTATAGCCCGGTAAGTGGCGGATCGCATAACTTAGGTTTGTCGTTGCTGGTAGATCAGTTTGGGCCTTTAAAGCAAAGCCAGGTTCATTTAAGTTATGGCGCCGGCGTGCGGTTAAGCGAAAAATACAGCCTGCGCTTAGGCGGCGCTTTCACTTACGAAGTAAACAAGCTTAATCCTGGCCGCATGACTTTGGACGCCGAAAACGATCCGGAATATACCGACTTGTTAATGAACGATAACCAATCTCATAAAGTGGATGCCAATCTCGGGGTGGCCATCCTGGCCGAAGATTATTACCTGGGGTATGCTCTGCAGGATATTGCCCGGGGTCAGGTGATATCGGGAAATGATAACTTAAAAAATATGTTCCCCCGCCAGCACGTGGTGCAGGCCGGTTACCGGGCCGGACTAACCGATCAGTTTGGATTAGTGGCCAACGGTATTTTCCGGTATGACAATAAAGTAAAAGAAACAGTAGAAGGTCAGTTGAAAGGCGTGGTGAACAATACCTTTTGGGCCGGCGTGGGCTACCGCCAAAATCAGGCCTTTACTTTTCTGGGCGGTGTGCAGTTAGACCAGATCCGGGTAGGTTACGTGCGCGAAATTACCAGCGGCAAAGCCAACGCTATCAACAGCGGCACCAATGAAATTATGCTTACGTATAGCCTGGTGCCGGTGAAGCACGAAAAGCAAACCAAAAAAATATCTATCTGGTAATTAAAGTAAAGCCGGGAAAGGCAAAAAGGTGCCATTACCTTTAAGTATTCTCAGCTTTTAATGTTAAACATTTTCAATTTTAACAGCGAAGCCGTTCCCTAAAGAACGGCTTCGCTGTTTTATCTTAAAGTATGTTTTAATGTTAGAATTAGAATAAATACGCTGTCTTAATGCATACTTATATAAAGAAAATAAAGACACTCCTTACCCTTAATTACCGTCATTCCGCAGGAATCTTATCGGTTATCTGCGGATAAGATTCTGCTGGAATTCTTCGAATTCTTGCGGAATGACCTGTTTGGATGATTAAATCAAAATTTAAACACACTCTTAAATAATTAATGTTACGCAAGAATAAAGTTTAACTTTCTGGCACCAGCTCTTACCGCATTATTATTTTACTTGATATAGTTAGATAAGAAATAAAATTTTAGTCTTAAATATTTACGTTGGTTGTTAATTTACCGGTTTGTTACTTGCTTAAGCCGGAAAATATATGGCGCTTTGAGAAACAAATCTTCCGGAACGAATCGGCTTTGTTGCTTAGATGAAATAGTAATTTTCAATCTAAAATTGTTTAAATGCAGCCCTATAACCTTTCCGGAAATTTAACGGTAAAAATCGTAAATTTAAAGCTGACGGCAGGCAAACTCACTTACGCCTAAAATTAAGATGCGCCAACCTACTATCATCAAAGAAATCCTGCACGTATTTAATCATCTTCATCAGGATCTTCGCTTACTTCTGGAAACCCTTTTGATTATTGTTGGGGGAGTAATATTAGGTTTGTTACTGAAATATATCATCGGGAAAACGCTAAGAATTTATAACCGTCAAGGGCGTAATGCCATTATCAATTCAGTAATTACGCGTTACAACCAGCCAACCCGTTATTTTTTTCCGCTCCTGGTTGTTGCTATTTTAATGCCTTTGGTTCCCCTGCCCCCCAAACCGTTTGAGTTTGTACGTCGCATCCTGGAAATTTCATTAACTATTTCTTTTTCCTGGATGCTGATTATGACGGTATACGTGCTGGAAGATTACATCCGGAGCCACTATGCCATTACCAAGGCCGATAATATCCGGGAACGCCGCGTACTGACCCAACTGCAGTTTATCAAGCGCATGCTGGTTTTGGTTATTATATTTTTTACCGTAGCCTTGGTGTTGATGAGTTTTGCCACCGTTCGTAAAATTGGTACCGGGCTCATTACTTCGGCGGGTATTGCCAGTGTTATTATTGGTTTTGCGGCCCAGCGCTCTATTGCTAACTTGCTGGCCGGTATGCAACTGGCTTTTAGCCAACCCATCCGGGTAGACGATGTACTGGTGCTGGAAGGTGAGTGGGGGCGGGTAGAGGAAATTACCTTTACCTACGTGGTAATTGGTATCTGGGACCAGCGCCGGCTTATTGTGCCTTTAAATTATTTTATCGAGAAGCCTTTTCAGAACTGGACCCGCTCTACTGCCCAGCTTTTAGGTGCCGTTATGATTTACACCGATTATACGTTGCCGGTAGAGGAAGTGCGGCAGGCATTAAAACGCATTGTAGCTGACCATCCGCTCTGGGATAAACGGGTGTGTGTGTTACAGGTAACCGATTCGAAAGAACGTACTATGGAGCTGCGGGCCCTGGTGAGTGCCCGTAATTCCAGCGAAGCTTTTGATTTGCGGTGTATTGTACGAGAGGAACTAATAAAGTTTATCCAAGACAAATACCCGGCCTGCTTACCCAAAACCCGTTCGGAGTTAGTAGGTAATAATAATTTTAAAATTATTCCGCCTGATGTAGCTGCGGCCGGAAGTGCCTGAATGTTTTATCCTTCTGTAATTAATAGATAATTACAAAATTTGGTTCGGCAAAACAATTTATTAATACAAAAGATATGTTCTGTTCTAATAATTGTTGCAGGTAATTGTCCTTGGGCATATCAAGGCTTTCTATTTCAAAAACAGCTTCAAAAACCGAATGAGTTGTTTGAAGCTGTTAAAGCCCTGAGAAACAAATCTTTTGATTTCAATGCGTATGATTTTATCTTTACTGGAATTTATTTTAGCATTAATAAATATAGCCGTGCTTGCCGGTAGGACTAATTCATGGCAGATAATTCTCCCTTTGAGGGGAGATAAAGAGGGGTGTTTGCATTGGTGAAATTTAAATGAACACCCCTATCATCCCCTCAAGGGGATATTTGTTCCTTATACAGCTTCTGGTTCTATCTACTGATCTTTACAATTGTGCTATCATTATTTTGGTTTATACTCTCCGTATACCGCATCCCGGAAGCGCTTATGTAGTTGGCTGTAAAATGGGAATTGTTGCACAAATAAAACCGCGGTAATTTCATTAACCGGATCAACCCAAAACAAAGTGCTGGCAGCACCATCCCAGAAAAACTCACCTACAACGCCATTGTTTTCTGCTTTGGAAGCCGGCGTACGCAGACGTACCGCGAAATCAATACCAAAACCTACCTGACCTTTGCTGGGCAGCCACATGCGCTCGGTAATATTCTCGTCCAGATGGTTAGTAGACATTAGTTTTATGGTTTCGGGTTTTAAAATAGTGACTTTGCCTGATTTACCTTCATTTACCAGCATACGGGCAAATTTCATGTAATCATTCAGGGTAGAGGTAAGGCCAAAACCGCCCGGTTTTAAAGGATAATTCCTGATATTAAAAGTATTTTCATCATCGGGTATCCGCGTTAAGCCAGCAGCAGTTCTGCGATACATGCCCGCTAATCTTTTCCGGTCGCTTGGCGGAACCACATACCGGGTGTTGGTCATTCCCAGCGGGTTAAAGATGGTTTCCTGCAGGTATTGGTCAAAAGGTTTCCCGGAGATGCGCTCCACCAAATAAGCCTGCACGTCTACCGAAGGTCCGTAAGCCCATTGATCGCCGGGATGAAACTGGAGCGGCAGGCTGGCCAGTTTTTTAGCCATTTGATTCAGGGTGTTGTTCGGGTTCATGGCATCGGTTTTTCTCATTAACTTGCCGAGCCCGGCCTGGGTAGTATCGGTGGCAAAGCCGGCGGTATGGCGGGTAAGATCGCGGATGGTAATGGGGCGCTTTGCGGATTCCAGGATCAGGTTGCCGGCGGCATCTACTCCCTTATACACTTTCATTTCGGCAAATTCCGGTGCGTATTTCGCAACCGGGTCATCCAACTGAAAAGCGCCTTTTTCATAAAGTGTCATCAGGGCCGTTCCGGTAATTGGTTTGGTCATGGAATAGATGCGCACAATGGTATTCCGGTCCATGGGAGTTTTTGTTTCGCGGTCGGCATAACCAAAAGCATTATAATAGACTTCTTTGTTTTTTTCGAAGATCAGGGCCGATACCCCGGCTACTTTACCTGAATCGACGAAGCTTTTTAAGGAAGCATCTATCCGGGCCTTTACTGGTTTATCAATGATAGCGTTCTTGTCCTTGTCCTTGTTCTTGTTGCCGTTTTCCACTTGTTGAAAGGAAGCAGCCAACAGGAAAATAAAGATGAATAGGAAAGCATAGACGGGTTTATTCATTGTTATACTTTTTGGATTTTGGGTTTTGAGCTGTTATTTTTTGTGTGGTGGTAAACGATAAAGCTTCTTAAATATGGGTGTTAATAGTGTAATATGCAATGGCAACATTTAATATGCTGCTTGGTTATTTTCAAATTATGGTAACTTATGCAATGGGTGCATCATACTTATAGTTAACGTCTCTGCTATGCCATGTTTAAATGCGCTCTAGATTGTGTTATAGCCAGTTTTTCTTTACAAGTGCATGCAGTGCTTCAACTTTCTTAGGCTCTTCTAAAGGCCACTTTCTCATTGTGTTTAAGTTAATGATTCTTGCGAAATAAGTAGTCCCCACGATTATGTAATTGTATTTAGCCCCTTTATATCAGACGATGGCATAGCATATTTCTCCTCCATGCTTTTGCTGAAAGAATCGCTTTCCCTTTGTCTCTTTGAAAAGTACTTTTAAGTCGGCTGTTTCTGCTCCGCCTAATTTCACTTTTTCAGCTTGTCGGGAAGCTAGGTCTCGATGGTTGTGCTGAAGTTCTGCCGTTGTTCCCGCACGCTTAAAGTCTTTGTAAATGAATATTGAGTCTGCTTCAATTTGGCAAAATGCAGGAATTGTAAAGAATATCAGAGATGCTAGGAGCAGTATCTTTTCATATTTATAAGTTGACCATAACGCTCTAGTATAAGCGGCGGCAAGGCCGTCAGCCGTAGCTGACGTTTACACCTTGTTAGCCGGAGTCATTTTATTTATACTTACCAATGAACAAACAAATGTATTTTATTTTATATTTATTATATAATGGTCATTGCAAAACTAAATAATAAGGCCAATATTACCAGTAAAACTGTTGCTCCACCAATCAACCCACCTTTGATATTTCTGTTATTATTGTTTAAATTTTTGAAAAAGAAATAGTTGTTAAAAGCAGTATAAGAAAAGATTACGAAAGCAAAAAAACTCAGTAGAGATTTTTCATATCCACCTTCCCAAGCCAAAGCAAAAATTACTTCTGACACAATTAATGAACCTATACTTAGAAGAATATAGGTTGTATTTGTTAGTCGACTATAGAATTTATTCAATTTAGTATTTAAATTTCCGCTAACGGCCTCATGCACTTTATTAGCCAATGTTTTTCCTATTTCTATTAATGTCTCCCAGTATAGGCTGAAGGTACTTGATGTCTTCTGGCCAGGTATCTTCCCAAGGATATGCTCCTTTTACTGTTGGGTAAATACACTGGAGTAAAGGAAAATCATTATTCTTGTAAAATCTAATAGCTTGGCCTACATATTCATCGTAATATTTTGCATCTACTTCTAGCATTAAACATTTATAATTATCCAAGATGTCGCTATAAAAGGTTCCGTTCTTATAAGTTTGGCCTTGCTTTATATCAAAGGCTATATCATTTATTAGAATGTGAGCTAGGTCCTTCTTTAGGCCAACCATAATAATTTCGGGATGATGATAATTGTGGAAGAGGCCTATTGAATATGAAAAACTTGGCCCATTTTCATCTTCTAAGACGTGAATAACGTGTAATCCATACTCTTCAATGTCCGAAAGTTGTTTCTCGTATCCTTTAACTTCTTTTTTCATCTATTAAATTTTTAATTACTGCCAACTACTGTATATCCATCATTATTACGTTTACCTAGCCAATATAGCATAATAACCAGTTCTGTTGCAAACATTAAATAACTAGCGGCAGTAATGCTATCTATTACGGCTCCAAAGAAAAGATTAACTTAGAAAAACTTACTTGGTATAATTTTGTATAGAGATACAAAATACCGTTATATTATGCAATTTTACTTAAGTTGGCATAATTTTTACACCGCAAATCAGTAATACACATATAAAATAAAAAGCACTTTTCTGAAGTTAAAAGAAGGGCTCATGCGCCCAAATGCAAATACATGAAAATAAAAAAAACAAACCCCCTTTATGCTGTAGCCCTGGGGCTGCTGCTTAGTCCGGTGGCTTTTGCTGGTTCGGTAACCAAAACGTTTATACCAGCCGTAGCGGCCGATACAACCCAACCGGCACCCGCAAACTGGTTTAATTTAGATCCGGAGCAAAATAAAATACAAGGTGTAAGTACCGAAAGGGCTTACGAATACCTGAAAAACCGCCCTTCCCAAACCGTGGTAGTGGCGGTAATAGACAGCGGTATTGATATTGACCACGAAGACTTAAAAGATAAAATCTGGACGAACGAAAAAGAAGTACCCGGCAATGGCATAGACGATGACAAAAATGGCTACGTAGACGATGTGCACGGGTGGAACTTTATCGGGGGTAAAGATGGCCGCCCGGTAGCGTACGATACCCAGGAACTGACCCGCTTGTACGTTGCCCTGAAAGATAAATTTGAAGGACCGCAAGCTGCCCGCCTGCAGAAGAAAGAAAAAGAAAACTATGCTTTGTATAAGCAGGTAAAAGCTGAATTTGAAAAAGAATTACAGGAAACCAAGGCGCAATATTCCCAGTTTCAGCAACTCAACGATGCCTATCAAACGGCTTCCGGTATAGTTAAACAGCATTTAAACCGGGACACCTTTACGCTGCAGGACCTGGAAAACATCTCTACCACCGACCAGCGGGTAAACCAGGCCCGCATGCTTATTTTAAGCATGGCCGAAAATAAATTAACCGCTGATGTTTTTAAAGAAGGTGAAAATTATTTTTTATCGAAACTGAAATATCACCTGAATCCCAATTACAATTCGCGCGATATTGTGGGCGATGACCCGACTAACCTGAAAGAAAGAAACTATGGCAACAATGATGTAAAAGGTTCGGATGCCGAACACGGTACGCACGTAGCCGGTATTATTGGCGCCAACCGCACCAACAATATTGGTATAAAAGGCATTGCGGACAATGTGAAAATTATGGTAGTACGGGCCGTACCCGATGGCGATGAGCGCGACAAAGATGTAGCTAATGCCATTTATTATGCCGTAGACAATGGCGCCCGGGTAATTAACATGAGCTTTGGTAAAGAATATTCGCCGAACAAAGAAGCCGTGGATGAGGCCGTAAAATACGCGGCTTCTAAAGGTGTATTGTTGGTACATGCGGCCGGTAACAGCGCTAAAAACATTGATAATGCCAATAATTTCCCGACCAAGAAGGTAAGTGCCAAAAAAGAAGTGAAAAACTGGATAGAAGTAGGCGCTTCGGCCTATACCGATTCGGCAGCAGTGTTTGTGGGAGATTTTTCTAATTATGGCAAAAATACAGTAGATGTGTTTGCGCCCGGTGTAGATATTTATTCTACCGTTCCGGACCAGAAATACGAAGCCAACAGCGGCACCAGTATGGCGGCTCCGGCTACCACTGGCGTTAGTGCCCTATTGTTATCGTATTATCCTAACTTAACCGCCGAGCAAGTGCGCGATATTATTATGAAATCTACGGTAAAGCACAAAGACCTGAAAGTAAATAAACCCAGCGAAGGCGCAAGTGAAAAGGCCGAAGTAGTGCCCTTCGACAGTTTATCGGTAAGCGGCGGTGTGGTTAATGCTTACGAAGCAGTGCGGCTGGCCGAAACAATGGCTAGAAAATAAGGTGTTTTAACAGCCTGAACCAGGAAGCCGTTGCTAAATGAGCAACGGCTTCTCTGTTTACAGCGGCAGCTCATGCAAAATAATCTTTACTAAGTAAGGGTAGAAAATTAGATTAAAGTATTTCGTTTTTTATGTTCGGGCATTCTGTAGAATTCGAAAAATTCCAAAAGAATCTTCTGTTTTACCTGCAAGTAACGCATAAGATGCTTCTGGAATTCTTCGAATTCTTGCAGCATGACAAAGTTCGATAGTTCAAGCTATTTCTGTCCTCATACTTATTTTTAAGAAGCGCAATCAGGTAAAATATTTATTAAAGTAAATCTAATAACTTAAAAGGATGAAAGCATTATTGATGTATCTTCACAAAATGTATATTTTAGGTTAACTGACTCACTTTAAATGAAAAAAATATCCTTAAAAAAAATATTTACTTTTTTGCTTTGCCTGTATAGTGTATCGGGTTGGGCCCAAAACTGGAATAAAAAACAATGTGCCGTGGTGCTTACTTACGATGATGCCCTGAATACGCACCTGGACCAAGTAGTACCAGCCTTGGATTCTGTCGGTTTAAAAGGAACATTTTACCTGATTGGTTCTTCGCCGGCTTTTACCAAAAGACTGGAGGAATGGAGAAAAGTAGCGGCTAATAAGCACGAATTAGCCAATCATTCGTTATTTCACCCCTGCGACGGCAGTTTGCCCGGCCGCAGTTTTGTTACCCCTGATTATAACCTGGCTACCTATTCTGTCCGGCGCATGACGGATGAACTGAGAATAACCAATGCTATTTTGCAGGCCGTAGACGGCAAGCAAGAGCGCACCTTTGCTTATCCGTGCGGCGATTTAAAAATTAATGGTTCTTTTTACCTGGAGCCCTCTAAAGCCGATTTTGTTGCAGCCCGGGGTGTGCAAAGCGAAATGGTAAAGCAAAATAATGTTGATTTATACAACATGGGCAGCTTTATGATTAACGGACAATCGGGAGATGAACTAATTGAAATGGTAAAAAAGGCGATGGCCACCCATAGCATGATTGTATTCCTGTTTCACGGCGTTGGCGGCGAACATTCTTTAAACGTATCGCTGGCGGCCCACCGGAAATTGTTGCGCTACCTGAAAGCCAATGAAAATAAAATCTGGAACACAACTTTTATAGAAGCCGCCAAATACCTGCAAGCAAATAACGCTGCCAAAAAGTAAAAGCGCAATTCACCGCCGCAATACCCAATGCTTTACCTTAATAATTAATGTTACACAAGAAAGAGAAGCAAATTAAGTTTAGCTTTTTTGAGTCCACTCTTGTCATCCCCGTAGAATTTATTTGATTTACTGCAAAATAGATTCTTCTGGAATTCTTCAAATTCTTGGGGGATGACAGGGATGAGCTCTTATAACTTACGGCTACCTTGTTTTGCCTAACATGAGTTAATAAGTAAGTAGACAAATTTAATTTAAACGGAACAATAGAATAAGTAATTTATTACTAAACACTTATTTAATCAATCATTTAATTCCGGCCCGTTACCGGAAAACTTCAGAACCAGCTTCCGGTAACTGAATATTTTTTATTTTTAAACTGCTCAAATCCCAAAATACTTATAATACCTAAAGTATAAGCCAGGATATCTATCCATTCGAAGTTATACCCAATTACAACCGTTGCCAGTTGGTTGCTCTGCAGCCCGAGTATTGCTAAGATATTAAGATATTGTAAAACTTCTACTAGGTAAGAAAACAAAAGCGTTCCCAGTGCAGCATTCCGTACAGGCACATTGAAAAATGATTTTACACTGCAGTATAGCAATATTACCACCAAGTAATCGCCTACGTAAGGCCTGATAATGCGATCATGCACATAAACAGCTATCAGAACCTCTGTAATAAAAAGAATAACCGCAAAAGAAAAGTACTGCTTATTAAAAGTGAGCATGGATATAAAAACGAAATTGAAACAATAATCCGGAATATGAACGATTAAGAAGTTGCGCGATCCGATACTTCAAATATACTGTTTTCAGTTCTTTAAAACTTGAAGCTTTTTGGGTAATTAGCTGCCGTTAACAGCCAGAATTTTTATTAATTAATAAAGCACAGCGTATTAGTTATCGGCATTTGACTTTCTGCGCCGAGCCAGCGTAAGTGCCCTACTTGTTAGGATAGGTTTTCAGGACAGCTTTTTTAGTTTTTTGCTGTGCGTTTCTGGCATGGTCGATAGGTATAGCCTTATCGTTTAAACTAGGTAAAATTAAAGTCGGACAGTCAATTTTAAACATGTTCGATTCATATTATTACCTGTTGCTGAAACCACGAAAGGAGCGTTGTTGGTTAATCATGGTTTGCCACTCCTGTATTTCTTCTTATTTTATTTCTGCCGGACGAACGGTGGGAAGTTCCTTAAACATGGTTTTAGCCATGAGCGCCGGAAAACAGAATAGTAGCATTACCGTTGATACGAAGCATCACAATCCAAATTTAGTAATTAGTTTCATTCGGAGCACTTCACCCGCTATTATACCAAACCCTTGTTGTGTGCCGTTTGAGTAGTTGAATTATTTGTCTATGAATTTTTGTATTTCTCTGGATATTCTTTTTCAATTCCAAATTAGAGTCTTGTAAATTCAAACGATGCGTAATGTCTGCATTATGGATAACAATGTTCAATTAAGAAAACCATTGGGTAACTTAATGGATAAATTCTAGGAAAGAAAAGTTGGAACGAAACATCTCTATTTCGTTCTTGCTTGTTTGGAGCTGAGCTTCTGTGGCATAAACAAACATTTTTTGTTCATAGTTGTTAATAGCAGCTTGTATAGTTTCAAATTTCCCATTAGTCAGGTTATCGGATAAAATGACTGTGTCCATCAATCCGGTATTCACACCCTCACCTGCAAAGGGCGGCATTACATGGGCGGCATCTCCAATAAGCGTTATAGGCAAAGAGCGATTGTTTTTCCACAATTTATCCAATGGAATCTTTCTCGTCGGCAACCCCCAAAAAGAAGATGTTGAGCGGAATAATTGCTTGTAACATTCATGCCAATGAGTGAACCTATCAAAAATGAACGTACGGATGCTGTCCGTATCTTGAAAGTTTAATCCATTTTCATGAACCCATGCTTCAGGTTTTCTAAAACTTACGTTGTAGGTCAATACGCCGTTGTTATTGGGGTGCGCAACTAATAAATTGCCATTGCCGGCGGTTATTAGTATATTATTGTCGCATAGTTGGTGGAATTCCGGACATTCTATTTCCGGTTCAAATACTTCGCCCTGTATAATAAAAGATCCGGTATCTTCTACTTCTGTATCCGTAACATATTTTCTTGCCTTGGACATTCCCCCATTACCTCCGATAACAAAATCTGCGGTTGCATCCGGTTTGTTTTCAAAATGCAACAACCATTTTCCATTGTGTTCTTCAAGCCCTATAAATTTTCTGTCCCAAACAACGGTATCGCTTGTTAAACTGTGGAGCAATAATTGCCTTAAATCGTTCCTGTTTATCTCAGGATTGTTATATTGGTCTTCGGGTGTAGATTTATTAGAGAACAACACATTGCCTTGTTCGTCAGCCACAGTTCTTCCCATCGGTTTCGCTATGGTATAATAACTTTCCAGCAAACCTGCCTTTTGCATGGCGTCTTGCCCTGAACCTTTATGCAAGTCAAGCGTGCCGCCCCAAATTCTTGTTTGTGCGTCTTTGTCTCTTTCGTAAACAGTTACATTTATTCCTTTTTGCTGTAGTAATTTTCCATGGTCAGACCAACTGGTCCCGCACCGAGGATGGCTATTTTTTTATGCTGAAGTAACATGATTTTGCATTGTTTAATGACGATGCAAAATTGTGAAGGTGGTAAGAAATAGAATAGTAAAAATCAGCCGTTTTTTAGGAAGGAAGCTTTTTTATTGCCATCAAATCGATGAAGTGTTCATCTTTGTTTTTGCTCAACTTTTTTGGTGTAACACCAGCATACTTCTTAATTTCTTTAATGAAATGATTTTGGTCGGTGAAATTTTGTTCGGGAAAAAGTTTGCCTGCGCTGATGTGTTTGAATGAAGCTCCGAAACGAAGAATGTTGCAATACGCTTTGAGTGAAATTCCAAACTGCTGATTGAAGTAACGATTGATTTGCCGGCTGCTCCAATACACTTTTTCGGAAAGTTCTTTTACCGGCATTGAGCCTTTAGTGGAATAAATGAGTTCAAATAATTGCTTCTTTCGGCTGTCAATGCTTTCCGTTGAAATGGTTTGTATTTTTTGTGATGCCTTGTTGCAAAAGTTTTCCAGGCAGTTCATGTCATCTTCTGTAAACTGCCAGAAATCATTTGAAATATTCTTTCCTCCATTCAGCACATCTTTAACTGAATTTTCAAACAAATATTCCACTGCCAATAACTTAAAACCTATGGAAAACATTTTTGTGTTTGCCGTGATCATTACCTGGCTGCGCATCGTGTCAATGCCTCTCACTGTTATTTCCCAATTCTCTGAATTCATTTTTATCAGCGCCATATCCACCATGCCATTCGGCAGCAAAGTTGCCGGAAAATCTTTCCCAGTCTTGTTTTCCAGCATCCAAAAGCTGTGCACAAAATGCGAAATGGAATGGTCGGGTAAAGCTGATCGGATGGTTAGCATTATTTTACTACTTTAGTGCACTTTATTGAAAATAAAGGATAGTGGTTCCGCACCCATGATGGCGACTTATCTGTTTTCCAGTAAATGGTCGCTTATATTCTGTTAAAATGGCCCTAACGTACTAGGCACGTATGTTGGCGCTTGCTTTCTTACGTAGGTTAAAAATAGATAAAATAATGGATAAAAAAAACAGATAGAAGGGATAGGTTAGTGTATGCAAAACCTGTAGCGGAGCAAGGGTTTTGTATATGCAGTGTTGGGCAAAGTAATTTTTCAGGCTTTCTTTTTATCAGGACCTTGTCGGTTGTCAAACAAGGATAAAATGTAAATGGAATCTTGTTTAACTTTATAAATAATAGTGGTATGTCGATGAAGCAGAAAACCACGAATATCTTCTGTCTTATTTTCTAAAGTTCCGATATGAGAGTATTTAAATAAGAGGTCTAAAAACTTAAATAATCTTTCAGTAAAGGTCTTTGCTGTGTTAATTCCAAATTCCTGCTCTAGATATTCTTGAAGCTCCTGTAGCTGCTTACTTGCCCGTTTGTTCCAGATTACTCTAGCCATTTCGCATTTTTAATCTTCATTTCTTCATTAGAAATCCAGGCTGAGTCGTCTCCAATTTCACTATTACTGGCTAATACCGCTTTCTTTTGCTCTTCTGATAAATTATTCCACAATTCACCTTCTACATAGTCGTTTCTACTGGATAATATCATGAATATTTCTTCCAATAGTTTTTCATCTTGAGTTGTGTCAATAAGTTTATGTAAATCTTCTTTTAAAACTGCCATGTCTAAACTTTTTTGAAAATATACGAAAAAGAATAATTCTCGTAAAGCTTTCTTTTATTTTGCCCAACGGCTCGGCTATGCGGCGGCAAAGCTGCCGTATAGGTGTGGTTGTGCCTAGTTATTTATTGAAATTTTAGTGTCATCAGGAATTTCCTCTTTCATCATAATCTCCGCTTTATCAATCTCATCACTTAAAAAATTGTTGAAGTTGTACCACTTATTAATGGTCTCCCCATTTTTCCGAATGATGATTATTTCATCATTCTTGTAAAAATATCCAACATTTTCATCAAAAGTATATGCTCTTCCACCAAAGTAGAAATGCTCTTTTTCAATTTCGTAATTTACAATCCAACTGTTATTTGCCGAAATTAAATCGTGACTTTGAGGTATTGTTCTTGATAATAATCCATTAGTATATAGTGAAGGAGGTAGACCATATAATGATAAATCATAAATAAACCCACCATTAGTTGTTTTAAGGAAATCTATATAAAAATCTGGAATTATTTTATTTGTTCTTTCCTGAAAATCCTTAATCCAACTATTTTTTATAGGATCAAATAATTTGATTCCCCAGTTCTTAGGGCCAACCCAGGGCCTATAAAATATATTGATATTATTATTATCGTCAATATTTGAATTGTTTTCAATGTACTTTAAGGATTGGGAGGCAATCGAAGGATATTTCTTATTTATATCTTTCAACTGTATTTTTATTTGGTCAATCACATTCATTTCTTATTTTTCAAATCAACTATTTATTTGCAAGACTTTTACATGATTGGGCACAAAGGTTAGGCTAAACAGCGGCGGAGGCCGTCGGCCGATGCTGGCGTTTAGGTGATATTACATGCTGTTATTTTTCCTTTTATAGATTATTGTCATATTTTCCGCAAAAGCTGGCTTTACGACTTTTTGTTCCCAATTTTTATCAGATTCAGGAAAAACATTTTTAATTGTTTCTTTAAAAATGAAATAGCCAGAAGTATCTTCTTAAATAGTTCCAGAAGTATCTTCTGAAATAGTTATAGTCAATTTGTCCGAAGTAATTTTTAGTCTTATTTCGTCCACTGTATACAAGTCTACCTTATAGGCTATTATTTCTTGTATGTCCGCCCAATTAATTTCTGATGATTTTTGATTTTCTATTATTCGGAAACCATTATCAAAGTACTCAAAATTTCCAAGGCACTTTTCTCTATCACTTATGCCTTTTTGAAACTTCAAATCAGCTTGCTTCCAAGTTTTAGGACTTAACAAATCTTTTATATCCTGGATAATTTTCATTTATTTAATTGCATGTAACTAGCAGATAAACGGACCTTCATTCCGGTTATCGGCACTATCTGATAGAACAGAAGTTTTCCCTTCCAATTATATTTTACTTCGAGCGGATGGCAATTACCGGATCGAGGTTGGAGGCCAGCACGGCCGGAATAATACCTGATAAAACGCCAATTACCACAGATACACCTAAGCCCAATGTAATATTACCCAGGGAAAGCAGAATTTCCATAGAGTCTTGCGGAATAAAAGTGAGCAGTAAAACTAGCAAGATGCCGATACCGCCGCCAATTAAACTCAGGAAGATAGATTCGAAGAGAAACTGAAATAAAATAAAGTAATTCTTAGCGCCTAAAGATTTCTGAATGCCTATAATATTGGTGCGTTCTTTTACTGATACAAACATGATGTTGGCAATACCAAAACCACCCACTAAAATAGAAAATCCGCCAATTACCCAACCTGCCAGGTGAATGGCATCGAACAAGATGGTCACCTGTTCGGTTATCATCTCGGGGCGGTTTAAAGCAAAATTATCATCGTCGCGGGGTTTCAGGCCCCGGATAGTACGCATGGCGCCTCTTAGTTCAAATTCCAGTTCTTGTAAGCCAATATCAGTATCGCGGCCTTTTACGGCAATAGTAGGTTCCAGTCCGTTTTTACCAATTGCGTATAATTTATTAAAAGCGCCGAAAGGCATATACACATTTTTATCGTTCGTGGGCAGGCCCATCATGTTTTCGCCTTGCCGCTCCATTACCCCGATAATGGTAAAATTAAGACCTTTAATTTTTACGGTTTTGCCCAAAGCCGAGCTGCGGGGAAATAAATTAGATGCTATTTCAGCGCCCACAATTGCTACGTTGCGGCCCGTGTTTATATCCTGTAAGGTAAAATAACGGCCATCTACTACCGGCACTTCCGATACCTGGTTATACTCGTAAGAAATACCCTGCAGACTAACATTAGAAACACTGTTGTTCCGGTACTTTACCGTGGCGCCACCCCGTTCTCCGAAAATTGCCACGCCGGTGGCATTTTCCAGGCGCCGTTGCAGGAGGCGGTATTCGCGTAAATCGGCGTTGGGGCGTTTAAAATATTTCCACCAGGGATATTGCCCGCTGCCAAAGGTCCAGGGAAATTTGGCTACATAAATAACGTTGCTGCCCAGAAAATTCATGCTGTTGCGGATGCTGCGTTCCAGGGAGTCGACAATGGTAAATACCGAAATAATAGCAAATATACCAATGGTAACCCCCAGCAAAGACAAAATGGTACGCAACAGGTTGGCGCGGAGGGCCTGTGTAGCAAAACGAAAACTTTCGAGAATGAGCCGGAGGTAAATCAAAACGGGCGGTATTTAACTAAATTTCATAAAAATAGAAAATATTCGGTTATATTAACTAATTTTGCGCCGCTTTTTACGACTTGGCGCAGCTAGCAGGATTTAGTTTGATTTTAAAAGTACAAGATCAGCCTAACCCACCCTGTTGCGATAATATCCGTAAATATAAACCTAAAAAAGTACCGTAATACTTATTCATGAAACTCTCCGAATTCAGATTTGATCTCCCTGCCAATTTAATGGCAACCCACCCCGCCAAAAACCGTGATGAAGCCCGCATGATGGTGATTCACCGGAATACCGGGAAAATAGAACATAGAATATTTAAAGATATTCTGGAATACTTCGACGATGGTGATGTAATGGTGCTGAACGATACAAAAGTATTTCCGGCCCGCCTGTACGGCAACAAAGAAAAAACCGGCGCTAAAATAGAAGTTTTCCTGCTGCGCGAGTTAAACAAAGAACATCACTTATGGGATGTACTGGTTGATCCGGCCCGTAAAATACGGGTAGGCAATAAATTATATTTCGGCGACAGCGACCTGGTAGCCGAGGTAATCGACAACACTACTTCGCGCGGCCGTACCATTAAATTTTTATTTGATGGCTCCGACGATGATTTTTATAAAACCATTAACGACCTGGGCGAAACCCCGTTGCCTAAATACTTAAAACGCGAAGCGGAACCCGACGACCGGGAGCGTTACCAAACCGTTTATGCGAAACACGTAGGCGCGGTAGCCGCTCCTACGGCCGGCCTGCACTTTACCCGCGAGGTACTGAAGCGCCTGGAACTGAACGGCGTGGATATTGTGCCGCTTACTTTGCACGTTGGTTTAGGTACTTTCCGGCCCGTAGATGTAGAAGACCTGACGAAGCACAAAATGGATTCGGAACATTTTATTGTGCCGGAAGAAACGGCTCAAACTGTAAACAAGGCGTTGGATATTAAAAAGCGGGTTTGTGCCGTGGGTACAACTACCATGCGTGGTCTGGAATCATCGGTATCGGCCAATTCGCGGCTGAAACCTACCGAAGGCTGGACCGATAAATTTATATTCCCGCCGCATGATTTCAGAATACCCAATGCTTTGATTACCAACTTCCACATGCCCGAGTCTACTTTATTAATGATGACCTGCGCCTTTGGTGGTTATGATTTGATTATGGATGCTTATAAAGTTGCCGTGAAAGAAAAATATAATTTCTTTAGCTACGGCGATGTGATGCTGATTTTGTAATCGGACGTTGATATCAAAGTTTAAATCTGTTTTTGATCTATATAAAAAAGAAAGCCCTGCTTGGTTGCGAAGCAGGGCTTTCTTTTTATCTGTTTTAAAATAGGTTATTTAATCTTACGTAAGAAAAAGCAAAAACTGTTTTGATGCTATTAACCACGAAGGAGGTTTTGTTATTTATATTTGCCGTATGTCTGAGTTTTCTTCTGAATTTGCTATTATTGTAGCCGGTGGCTCCGGAACCCGGATGCAAAGCCAGTTGCCAAAACAGTTTATATCGGTGGGTGGCGAACCTATTTTGATGCGTACCATCCGCCGGTTTCACCAATATAACCCATCGTTGCAGTTGGTAGTGGTATTGCCAAAACTAGAAATTCCGAAATGGCAGGCTTTGTGTTTTACGCATGTTTTTGAAATAAAACACCAGATAATAGCCGGGGGCGCTACGCGCTTCGAATCGGTAAAAAATGGCTTGGCGGCTATCAGCGAGTCGGAAGGAGTAGTGGCTGTACACGATGGCGTACGTCCTTTTGTGCCGGTTTCTACTATTGCGCAGGCTTTTGCGGTGGCAGCCCGCACCGGCAATGCCGTGGTGGCGGTACCTTTAAAAGAATCGATCCGGCAGGTAACCGCTACCGGCAATGCTGCCCGGGACCGCAGCCAATTCCGCCTGATTCAGACACCCCAGTGTTTCCGGTTATCGTTATTGCGGGCTGCCTTCGCGCTCCCCGAAGAACCCACTTTTACCGACGATGCTTCGGTAGTGGAAAAATACGGGGAGAAAATTAACCTGGTAGATGGTTCTTACGAAAATATCAAAATTACCACGCCCGACGATTTGCTTTGGGCAGAAGCTTTTCTGAAAGCCAAACACTAACAAATTCATATAGCAGGAGGGAAGCAGGAGTGCGGCTCGGTACTAAAATTCCAGCGTAAGCTGGTAATGAAGCGGCAAATCGTGGGGCTGTGCCAGGTTAGATACCGAAATGCCCAATAAGCGGACCGGGGCGTGCGGCAGTTGGGGCGTGCGGAGCAAATCGCGGGCTACCGTATAAAGTACATCGGCGGTTTGCACGTAATTATTCAGGGTTTTACTCCGGGTTTGCTGCACAAAATCAAAATACTTTAGTTTTAAAGTCACCGTTTTGGCGGAAGTTTGCAGCCGGTTCAGGTCGTGGGCTACTTCCTGAGCTAAATATTGCAGGCGTGCCAGCATATCTTCTTCGGTGCTGAGGTCTTCTTCAAAAGTACGCTCGGCCCCGATAGATTTGCGCACCCGGTGGGCTTGTACACTACGGTAATCCTGGGCGCGGGCAATCTGGTAATAATAGCGGCCCACTTTGCCAAAGCGTTGCATTAATTCCGTTTCCGGGCGGGCGCGCAGATCGGCGCCGGTATAAATGCCCAGGTTTTGCATTTTAGCGGCCGTTACTTTCCCGATGCCGTGAAACTTACCAATATCCAGGCCGGCTACTAAGTCTTCGGCCATATCGGGCGTAATGAGCGTGAAACCGTTGGGCTTATTCATGTCTGAAGCAATTTTGGCCAGAAACTTATTAAAAGAAACTCCGGCTGAAGCGGTGAGTTGAGTCTCCTCTAAAATGCGCGCTTTTATTTCTTTCGCGATGATGCTGGCCGAAGGCATACCTACTTTGTTTTCAGTTACGTCCAAGTACGCTTCGTCTAAAGAAAGCGGCTCTACCAGGTCAGTGTAATGGTAAAATATTTCCCGTATTTGCCGGGAAACGGCACTGTATACCTCAAAGCGGGGCTTCACAAAAATCAAGTGCGGACATTTTTGCACGGCAATCCGGGAAGCCATGGCCGAGAATACACCGTATTTGCGGGCTTCGTAGCTGGCTGCGGCCACTACGCCCCGGGCTTTAGAGCCGCCTACCGCCACTGGTTTACCACGCAGCTCAGGGTTGTCGCGCTGCTCCACCGACGCAAAAAAAGCGTCCATATCAACATGAATAATTTTGCGGATGGAAGAAGCCAAAGAAATAAATATTGGAGCAGACAAAGGTATTGAATGATGAGTTAACCTGTTCCGGGTATTGGTTAAATAATAAAAGTTAAGCGTCTATTCCGGGTTAATAGCCGGTCAGGTTGCCGGGAAAACCAGAGAGGGAAAACTTTTGCGGCCTTTATCCTTATAGTAATAGCCGGTAAATATAATATATTCTACAAAGGAGCGGTATGAAACCTAAGTTGATTTTACAGTTTTTCATTTTCTTTATTATTACCTCTTTGCCCGTCCAAGGGCAGCGTTTAAAACCCGGCTTTAACAAGCAGGAGTTCCTGGAAATGATTTACCTGTCGGGCCGGCAAGCCGATACCGTGGCTTATTATAAAAATATACCTTCGCCGGAGCGCTTTCGTATTGTTTACCGTTCGCCCATGCTGGGCCTGGATAACCGCTGGGATTTGGCTTTGAGCAAAGATTCGGTAGCCGCCATCAGCATACGGGGCACCACGCGTACCAATACCAGCTGGCTCGAAAATTTTTATGCGGCCATGGTGCCGGCCACCGGTAGTATTACGCTGTCCAAAGAGTTTACTTTTAATTACCAGCTCGCGCAAAATCCGCAGGCGGCCGTACACGTAGGCTGGCTGCTGGGCACCGCGGCCATTTCGCGCGACGTAGTAGCCAAGATAGATTCCTGTACGCAATTGGGTTACCGCAATTTTATGATTGTGGGCCATAGCCAGGGCGGCGCCATTGCTTATTTGCTCACCTCTTACGTGCGTCAGTTGCAACAGCAAGGCAAACTAGCCGGGCGTCTGCAGTTTAAAACCTATTGCATTGCCGCGCCTAAACCCGGCAATTTATACTATGCTTACGATTTTGAAGCAGCTACGGCGGGCGGCTGGGCTTTTAACGTTGTAAACACGGCCGACTGGGTACCCGAAACTCCTATTTCCATCCAGACGCTCCAGGACTTCAATCCAAATAACCCGTTTATACAGGCACCGGCTTTAATAAAAAAGCAGAAGTTTCCACGCAATTTAGTATTCCGGTACGGCTATAATCGCTTAAATAAACCCACCCAAAAGGCCCGGCGCATTAACCAAAAATACCTGGGTACGCTGGCCGGAAAGTTTGCAAAAAAGCAATTACCCGAATTTGTACCACCTGCTTATTTCCCTTCGGCCAATTACATGCGTGCGGGGACTTTTGTTATTTTGCAGGCCGATGCAGCATATTATAAAGTTTACCCACCCACCGGAGAGAACGTTTTTTCGCATCACCTCTTGGGGCCATACCTGTATTTAGCCCGGAAATTGCCTTAATATCGTTTAAAAATATAAAGCCCTAATTACCAGCAAGAACTTAGAAGTACCACGGCACAGCAGTAAATCAAAGAAAAACGTAGTTTTCGGTAAAAAACCATACTGGTAACCCGAACAAATGAATACCAAAAGGGTATAAAACCATTTACCGGATAAACAAGCTTATAAATCAAGCAGGTATGAAAAATATATTTCTTTTGCTGGTACTGGGAGTAGCTGGTTTGTCTTGCCGTCAAAATAAATCTGGTGAAAATGCGGACGGTGCGGGAGGTAGCGGCAGCATACAAGGAGTTATATCTTTTACCGAAAAAGATAATGCCAGTCCGGATGCGGGCGCTACCGTTTATGCCGTATCTACTACCCGGCAAAACCCGGCTGCTACCGGAAAAGATACGTTTAAAAATATTTACTTCAGCACCCAGGCCAATGCCAATGGTAATTATACTTTGCCGGATTTGCCGGCCGATACCTATACCTTGGTTTTTCAGTCCCGGAATGCGCCTAAAAAATTAATTTATTATAAATCGCGGTATAAGCCTGCTTTGGAGCCTTTAATAAACGATTTGCCGGATAATAATATAAGTGGGGCTAACGCCAAAGCGGCGCGCCTGAATGGTTTTTTCCAGGACCTGCAGGTTTCGGTAAAGCCCGATACAAAATTGCAGGGCGGGAAAACACAGGTTGTAAACCAGGAGTTTATAAAAGGGTAAACCAGATTAATTAAAAGCCCAGCAGGACGGAAATTTACCCGATATAGCTGCAGAGCAGGAAATAAAACCCATTTGCTCAGGAATACGCGATAAACTTTGTTTTGAGATCGCTTTTATTGAATATAAGAGACAACAAATTTCCTTTTTATTTGTATTCAAAATGAAGAAGCTAGGGATAAGTACCGCTGATAGTATGGAAGGAGTGCCCTTCAACACAACACCAGGAGCTTCGCAAGTAAGTTTATGAATACCTCGTCGATACTCGAATATTATCAGATTTTAGGAGTGGATCAGCAGGCTACTGCCGAGGAAATTAAAACTGCTTACCGGAAAAAAGCCAAACAGTTTCATCCGGACCGGAACAAAAATACCGCCGCCCACCACGACTTTATCTTATTAAACGAAGCTTACGAACACCTGATTCATCTTAAAAAAAACAAGAAAGAAAAGGAAAAAGTAGTAGACTACGACGAATGGTTCCGGCAGGAAAGAGCTAAATCCCGGCGAAGAGCCGAGGCTTATGCGCAAATGCGCTACGAAGAGTATTTAAAATCTGCCAGATATCAGGATGCTTCTTCCTGGGAGATTGTATTCTCTTATTTGTATTATTTCTTTGCCATGGTTACCCTGATTGTGCTGCCGGTAGTAGCCACCATTATTTATGGCATGCGTGGTTTGGGCATTAGTTTATGCATTATGGCACTCACGTCGCCTTTAATCGTAGATGCCGTCCGGAATAAACCCAAGGTTGATTTTCGCCGGTTTTTTAAGGCTTGCTTGCACATTTCCAAAACTGGCACCTTTTGGGCCGGCGTTTTAACCTTGTTTAATGTTTTTCTGATTTTAAGAGTTGGATTTCAGACTTTACTGCCGCTAAAAGAAACATTTACCAATTATGCTTTATCTATTCTGGCCATGTTTGTCGTAACCAAATGGATAATCAAGCCCGGTACCGCTTTCCGGCGTAATTTCTATATTTTTTGCCTGACTCCTTTCCTGATTAATCTTTTGTTCCTGGTTAATTTTGTGTTTAGCCGCAATCCTACGCAGGAAACTTACGCTTTTTACCCGGTGTACCAGCGCAGCCGTGGCGGTATGCAGAAAAGTACTTTAATCAATCTCGAAAATGATGTGTATTCCCGCTACCTGGGTATCCGGGTTTTCTGGAGTTTAGATGCCATGGCCCGCCACGACCGGGTTACTTATACTTTTAAAGAAGGCCGGCTGGGCGTAAGAGTTATGACGGATTATAAGTTTGAAACCACCGAAGAGTAAGAGGTAATTGTTGCCGGGTTATTTTAAGCTTGCTAACCCATTTTTACCTGATTTGCTTTACAGGCAACCATGCACCCGGCGCTTTATAAGCAGTATGTAATCTCTCTTCTTGTAGCAAAACCAGCTTAGTTTTTCTGTTTTGTTTGATTTACTTTTTCAAAAAATTATTTTTATATATTGCTGCCCGGCAGTAAAGTAAGTAATCGCAACTAAATTGCTCGAGGCGGTATAAAGTTAAAATATACTATTGCTTTCTGCACGGGTAAATTATTGCTAAACACAAGTTATAAATGGAAAAGAAAAGCATGGGCTATACCGATACCTTCATAAAAGTAGCCGCCGATTGCCAGGTTGATAAAAGCGAAATTCCGGTAAGCAAAAATAAAAGCAAACCGGCGCACTTATTTCAGTACGAGTTGCTTACCGAAAAGCCTTACGCCTATAACCACGAAGAATTAATTTACCAGGTGTATGTTTTACAGAAAGAAATTCCGGAAAGTGTACTGGCAACCGAAAGCGATAAAATTAAAACCGAATTGTTTTCCAAGGGGCATCCTTGTATGCGGGCTTCTTCTTTAACCAAAAGATACGGCTGGGGCGCTCATTATAACCAGGATGGTAAAATAGCAATTTACCCGATGGAGTCGGAAGCATATAAAACCTTACTGGAATCAGAAAAAGTTAAAGTGGTGCCGGCTATGAAATCGAAGCGGTAGTGGCCAGGCAAGAATAAGAAATGCCTTCAAATTGGTGAGTTTTAGGTGTAGTTGAATTGGATTAAGGAAAGACCACGAAATTAGAAAGGCGTTAAGGATTTAAAAAACAATGTGCCAGTTAAAAAGAATTATTAGCTTCCTGATTTTGCTTATAGCTGGCATTTCCGGTTGTAAATCTAAATTGGGTAAACAGCAGGCTATTGTTCCGAAAAATGTAATAATAGCTGCTGATTCTATTGGTTCTCTAAAGTCTGTAGTTCCGGAACAACCCATAATAAATGGAAAGTTAATATCGGTTGCAGGAAGGAAATTATATTACTCTTTTAATAATACAAACCATACCATGACCATCCGGTTTAATGGCGCTACAATTATTTTAAAGGAACAACCCACTGGCTCGGGCATAAAATATGCAAACGACCGGTATACTTATACTGAATGGCAGGGCAACAGTATTTTAAAAAAAATAATATGGAGGTTTTTACTGCTAATAGAAATAACTACCACCGGTAAACCAATTCAGCAACACCTTTCCGGCAACCCTTTTTCCTATACAATAGTTTTTAGTGCATGCCAAATATAAGATGAAGCGTAAGGACGTCTAAACCTGGAGCAGCAAACTTATATTTTAACGAATAACTCTTTAGTGGCCTGCTTTATTTCTGCTGCTGTTTCGTGAATCTGGCACAAGGCATCTACTACGGCCATCAAACCATTAAACATACGCTCTTCGCTGTTTTTACCCAATGGTGCTCTTTCGAAAGCAGTTTCTAATAAAGCCAGTTCTTGCCAGGCGTAGCCGGTAGCATCTATTTGTTCTTTGGCTTTGCCGTTGTAAGCCCAGGGGCATTGGGTTTGTTCGGTTTTAGAGCGCTTGGTTACAAAAACGGTAGACCAGGCTAATTGCCGGCCAATCCATTTTAAATCTTTATCATATTTAATTTCCAGGTTGGCCGCTATAATATTGCCCACGGCGCAGGCGCAACAGTTATTATGTACCAGCGTGTTATTGAGATAAGCATTTACCAGTATCTTAATCGTATTATCAAATAATTCTTTATGCTTCATATTATCAGGATATAAAGTTACGGGAAAATAGCAGGCCGGATGAAAGTTTCCAGGTTTCGCTAAAATGTATAAACTTTAAACGCGGAGAAGGTACAGAAAATTCGATTTCGGGCGTAATCTGGCGCAAATAGGTATAAAGTAGATGAAGTAATATTGGCGGTCTAAGCGTAAATAATTGATCCGGGTACAAAAAAAAGTGGTATCGAAAACTATAATTTTCGATACCACTTTTTAATAAACGGCCTTTTATTATAACTGCTAACGTACTGGAAAAGCACTATTGAGCAACATTATTAAATACTGAAAGCCGTACTACCGGTTAATATTATAAACTGTGAAGCCAGGCTTTAACATCCTGAGCCGCTCTGCCAATTTTACTGCCTATTTTCCCGAACCATTCTTCCTGGGTGCCTTCGGCATATTCCAAATCATCATCGGTTAAATCGGCGTACTGCTGACGAATTTTACCTTTGGTTTCGGTCCAGTTGCTACGAGCTCTTAATTCCGCAGCATCATTATCAAAATTATTATTATTGTAATTATCCATAGTTTTAAGTTTTAAGGTTGATATAAATATAGTTTTTAATACGCACCTTAAATAAGATTAGTTTTATTTATTGCTCACTACTTACAAAGTTGGGCCAGGTACCAGATAGAAGAATGAATGGCATCGTGATATGGAAGTAAAAAATAGAAAAAAGTAACTGATAAACTTCTCTGCCCCGTATGTAAAGCAATAGGTTATTGTTTCATCTTTATAAGAGAAGTCTGATGTTAGAAAATATAAAAAATGTTTTTAAAGGCCGGCCGGCTTTATTGTTGTTCGATGTAAACGGAACTTTGCTGAATACCGGTCCGATGGAAGAGGCCGTAAATAAAGCTTTTCAAAGCGAATTTGCTTTTAAACAATGGTTTTCGTGGGTATTGCATTACTCGCTGGTAGAAAATGTTACCGGAAAACACCACGATTTCAGCGAGATCGGGCAAGCCGTTATGCACATGACCGTAGAAGCCTTTAGCCGTAATATTCCGAAGGCGCAGCAAGTGGAGTTAGTAGCAATGATGAAGCAATTGCCGGCTCACCCGGACGTAGCCCCTGGCTTAGCGAAACTCCAACAAGCCGGCTATCGCATGGTTGCTTATAGTAACTCGCCTTATAAAGAAACCGCGGCTCACCTGGAAAAAACCGATTTAAGCGGCTATTTTGAAGAAGTACTGAGCGTAGATAGTATAGAAAAATTTAAACCCGAGCTAAGCACTTACCGGAATGCGGCAGCCAAACTAAATACCGAAATTGGCGATACCATGCTGATTGCGGCTCATGGTTGGGATGTAACCGGCGCTTTACGGGCCGGCGCCCGGGCCGGCTTTATTTCCCGCCCCGGTCAGGCTTTATATCCTTTGGCGCCTAGTCCCGAAATAACCGGTAATACTTTGCTGGAAATCGCCGATAAGCTGGTAGATGCTGATTAGCGGTCCTTGGCCTGCGCTACACTTAAGTTTCATTAAAAACTTTATACTGCATAATATTAACTTATATGGTTACGGCATTAGAAGCAAATTACCTGAAAAGCATCATCAAGCAATTCCGGTATTAGAAGTAATTAGGCGAACAGGCCATAGATCAGTTACCGACGGAGCAACTTTTTACTTTGTTTAACCCGGATAGTAATTCTATTGCGGTTATTATAAGACACCTGCACGGTAATATGCTTTCCCGCTGGACCGATTTGCTCACGACAGACGGTGAAAAACCCTGGCGAAACCGTGATCAGGAATTTGAAGTTGCCGGCACCGATAAAGCAGAAGTGTTGCTGCAATGGCAAGCAGGCTGGGCTTGCTTAATACTTTGCAAGCCCTGCAACCCACCGACCTGATGCGTATCATCTATATCCGGAACGAGGGCCACACCGTTATGGAAGCCATTAACCGGTAGTTGGCGCATTATTCGTATCACGTGGGGCAAATAGTGTACGCCGCTAAAATACTTAAACCTACCGTTTGGACAAGTTTATCTATTCCCCGAAATAATTCCGCAGCTTATAATGCCGATAAATTTTCGCAGGAAAAAAGAAGAACTCATTTTATCGATTCCGAATTAAAGTAAGGTTTTATTATAACTTAACTTCATTAAGCAGAGCCGGCTGGTTATTGGGATTTCTCTAAGGCATTTAACTATTTGGCTCTGCTACTTTTATAAGTTAGTTTTAATCGAAAGTGCGAAAAGAAACTTATATTGACCAGAAAATATATTTAATCTTATGTCGTCTGCTTTTAACATCAATCGCCGCGAAACTGTGAAAAAAATAGGCACGGCCGTGGGCCTGTCTTATTTACCTGTAATGAGTGAGGTCAAACCCGCTGCTAAACCAACTTTTACCTTATGCTTGAATATGAGCACCATCCGGGGCCATAACCTGGGTTTTATAAAAGAACTGGAAGTAGCTGCTAAAGCAGGTTTCCGGTCGGTGGAGATTTGGATAGATTCCTTGCAAACGTACCTGAACCAGGGTGGCACCTTACCCGAAGCCCGCAAGCGAATAAGTGATTTGGGCCTGCAAGTAGAAAATGCAATTGGGTTTGCTTCCTGGATTGTGGACGATGCCGCAACCCGGGCCCAGGGAACGGAACAACTAAAGCGCGAAATGGAGATGCTGGCACAACTAAATTGTAAGCGTACAGCCGCGCCTCCCGTGGGGGCCACGCAAAATCCGGGTTTAGACTTAAAAAAGGCAGCCGAACGCTACCGCGCTATTCTGGAAATTGGTGACCAAACCGGGGTAGTGCCGCTACTGGAAATGTGGGGCGGTTCCAAAAACCTGAGCCGGATAAGCGAAGTACTGTACGTGGCAGCCGAAAGTGGTCATCCTGCTGCCCGGATATTATTGGATGTGTTTCATTTGTACAAAGGTGGTTCCAGTTTAGATAGTTTGCCTTTGGTAGGAAAACCATGTATCGAAGTTTTTCATATCAACGATTACTTAGAGACTACTTCGCCGACCACCATATCCGAGCCCGATCGGATTTATCCCGGCGACGGGGTGGCGCCCATACAACGCATACTGCAAACCATTCGTAATCCGGACCGGCCCATTGTTTTATCTTTTGAAGTTTTTAATAAAAGCTATTACGCGCAGGATGCCTTAATCGTAGCCCAAACGGCCTTAGCTAAAATGAAAGCTGTTACCAAAAATATCTAAAAATATACTTTGGTCCGGCAGTTGTAAGGCTACCCAAATCTTGTTTTCTTGGCCTGATAGTATATAACACTATTGTAAGCAGAACTGCCGCTAAAGGGCTGCTGTACCAACCGTAAAAAGATAAGTGGGTAAAATTTAGTTTATAGATTCCGGAATTTAACGGCCATAAGCGGCATTTACAAAATTGTATTGTATAACGCTTACTAGCAGTTTACGTTATACCGGTTAGCTTAAGATTAAATATGAAAAAATATAAAGTAGTACAAGTAAGTTCAGCGGAAGCATTTGAAACCAGCCTGAACGAATTAGCCCAGGCCGGCTGGAAAGTAATTTCGGCCAATGTAACCTTTCCGGCAGCTGCCGAAAATACCCTTATTTACTTTGCTTTACTGGAAAGCTTCCCGCTCGAAACCGAATTGAAACAAATGCTGGAAGAAAATACCGATGAACTCACCAACGAACTCGATAACCTGGGCTTAAGTCCTTCTATTAATTAAAACCAACTGACTGCTAAACTGATCCGGTAGCTAATTACCGGATCAGTAATAAAATATCCTTAGAAATTACCCATAAGTAAAAAAGAGTTTGTCCGCGCGGCCGGATAAGAGTGGATATTACTTAAAAATGGGTTTAATATTTCTTTAATTTTGCTTCGTACTTAAACCGCTAACATGAACAGGCAGGCGCGGGAAATTAGATATTTTTTATTTAGCGAATATTTTTCTGACGGGTTGCGCATCACCCTGGGCGTATTGCTGCCTTCTCTTATTTTGGCGCAATGGGGGCTTTTTCAGATCGGATTGGCTTTATCTACGGGTGCCCTGTGCGTGAGCATTGCCGATGCTCCCGGACCAGTCCGGCACAAGCGGAATGCCATGCTCTTAACCAGTATTTTAATTTTTCTGGTAGCGCTTATTTCGGGTTTCGTACGGCCATACCCCATTTTACTCGGAGCAGAAATATTTCTCTTTTGTTTTTTCTTTTCCATGTTTATGGTCTACGGCAACCGGGTTGCTTCTATTGGTACCGCTGGTTTACTAATCATGGTCATGATGATTGGTCAGGTGCTGCCTCCGGCCAAAATATTAAATTATGGCGCCCTGATATTGCTTGGGGGCTTTTGGTATCTGGCCCTGAGTCTGGTTTTTTACCGGGTACGTCCTTATTTGCCGGTACAGCAGGCGCTGGGCGAATGTATTCACGAAACAGCCAAGTTCCTGCGGCTCAAAGCAAATTTTTATAAAACCACTACCGACCTGGAAGAAGATTATCTGCAGCTTATCCGGCAACAAACCATCTTGAGCGAAAAACAAGATGCCGTGCGCGAGATATTATTTAAAAGTAGGTTTATTATGGAAGGAACCGTGGCTACCGGCCGGGTTTATGTGCTTACTTTTGTAGATCTGCTGGATTTATACGAGCGTACTACCGCTATACATTACGATTATGCATTTTTACGGGAGAAATTCGGCGAATCCGGTATTCTAACCGAAATAGCCCGTGTTATAACCGGTATTGCCGAAGTGCTGGACAACGTTGGTTTTTCCATTCAATCGAATCTGCGCTACGCCAAACCCGGTAATCTGAATATCCAGGTCGAAAATTTAAGGCTACAAATAGAGGCGGTAGGTAAAAACCAGGAAGAAACCAGTACGCTGGCGCTCAAAAAAATCCTGATTAATATCCGTAACGTGACACATCGTACCAATAATATTCTGGAATATTTTAATGCCAAATACTCCGGACAGGATACCAATACCAGCCAGCTAGAATACTCGCGCTTTGTATCGCACCAGGATTTTGATCCGAAAAAATTCCGTGATAACCTGTCGTTCAAGTCCAACATTTTTAAACACGCTTTGCGGGTAGCGTTGGTTAGCTTGGTGGGGTATTTAATAACGCAGTTCTTGCCTTATAGCCAGCATAGCTATTGGATATTGTTAACGATTATCGTTATCCTGAAACCAGGTTTTAGTTTAACCAAACAGCGCAATTTTCAACGCCTCATCGGCACCATAACGGGTGGGGCGCTAGGCTTTCTGATACTGGCTTATATTCCGGATACAGAGGTGCAGTTTGTTTTCATGCTTTTGTTCATGATCGGGACTTATAGTTTTCAGCGCCTGAACTACGTGGTGATGGTTATTTTCATGACTCCCTTTATTTTAATTTTATTTAAATTTCTAGGCGTGGGCGGTACCGATGTAATACAAGAACGGGTAATGGATACCCTTATTGGGTCCATTATTGCTTTTGCCGGCAGTTATTTACTTTTCCCGACCTGGGAGTCGGAACAATTACAAAATTACCTCCGCGATGTGTTGCAGGCCAATATAAAATACCTGCATAAGCTAATCGAAGGTATGGCGGGTAAAACCATTCTGGTACCGGATTACCGGCTGGCGCGGAAAGAAGTATACGTTAGTGCCGCAAACTTATCGGCTGCTTTTCACCGGATGATTAGCGAACCTAAGAGCAAGCAAAAGCACCGCAAGGAAATTCATAAATTTATGGTGCTTAATCATATATTGTCGGCTTACGTGGCTACCATTGCTGCAACCATGCAGGCCCGCGACCGGATATTGCCCCAACAGGTAAATATACGGCCGCTCCGCCGCGCGCTGGTTACTTTAAACGATAGCCTTAAAAAACTGGAACCGAATAATGCGGAGCCGACTCTGGAAAACCTGCCGCCTGATACTAGCACCTCAGCAAAACCAGAAACTGATGAAGATGCATTGCTGCTGAAGGAACAACTGGATTTTATCCGGAATGTAAGCCAGGATATTGCCAAAATAGTTGATATGATCCGCCCGGGTTCTTTTTAACTGACCTTGCACAAAAGATATCAATTTCCAGCTCAGATGTTTGAAGCAATAGTTTAGTAGCGCATCTTACATTGGCTAGCTTTTGAAGGATTGCATCTTTCAATTTATTGGTGTTAACTGACTTCTTACATCCTAAAGTTGCCTGGCTCACCCCGGCCCTCTCCTCGCAGGAGAGGGAGCTTAGGCCTTTTAGTAGATACTTATGCCCAAAGGCCTAAGCTCCCAAAGACTATTATCAGCTGCTAAATCTTATTGCTACTCTTTACTTCTGATTTGCTGGGGGATTTTAATCCCGTCTTGCTGAGTCAAATTTTTTGGTGTAATATCTTTTGCTTATAAAATTTAGATTTAAGCCTAAAAAAATTTAACTTTTCTGCTTTAACAATTTTTTTCTATTAGTTTTAGTTTTAAAAATACCTGAGCCGGATTATGCCAGGTCAGATGAGCCGGGTAACGTAAATTTATAATGATGAAGCAAAAAGCTGTTTTTTTCCTGATTTATAGTCTGTTTATCTTCTCAACGGCAGATTTATCCGCCCAGAAACAAACTAATATCTGGTACTTCGGATCGCGGGCCGGCCTGGATTTTAACTCCGGTACGCCTGCTCCGCTAGAGAACGGCATGATGGCTACCAATGAAGGCTGTGCCAGTATTGCCGATAATACCGGTAACCTGCTTTTTTATACCAACGGCGTATATGTCTGGAACCACGATCATCAGCAAATGCCGAACGGATATCGTTTAATGGGGCACCGGTCATCTTCGCAATCGGCGGTTATTGTGCCCAAGCCCAGCAGCGAAACGCTTTTCTATATTTTTACCACCGATTTGCAATCGCAGGCTTACGGCATGCGCTACTCGGTTGTAGATATTACCCAAAATGCGAATACCGGCGATGTAGTAGAAAAAAATGTATTTATGACCTCGCCGATTACGGAGAAAATAACGGCCGTACAACACCAGAATGGCCGCGACATGTGGGTGATTGCGCATAAATGGAATTCGGATGCATTTGTTGCCTTTCTGGTAACCGCCCAGGGCGTTAGCAAAGAGCCGGTTATCAGCCGCATTGGTACGGTGCATAAAGGTAGAAGCAAAGGCGCCATTGGCTGTATGAAAGCTTCGCCGGACGGCCGTAAAATTGCCGTAGCAATCTGGCGCGATTTAAACCGGTTTGAGGTATTCGACTTTAATAACAATACCGGCGTGTTATCGAACCGCATTCACCTGGAGCCTTATGCCGAAGCGTACGGCGTAGAGTTTTCGCCGGATGGATCTAAGCTGTATGGCACTACCAACGGTATTGGTAAGGCCAAACCCCAACTTTGGCAATTTAATCTCCGGGCCGGCAACAATACCGTCATTAATAATTCCGCTATTTTAATTTCTACTTCCCCTAAATATAAGCTTGGCGCTTTGCAATTAGCCTCCGACGGCAAAATATACCTGGCAAAAGAAAACGACAATTATTTGGGCGTTATTCAGAACCCTAATGCGGCCGGCTGGTCTTGCCGGTACCAGGAGCAGGGCGTATCTTTGGGCAACCGGCAGGCCAAACTAGGTTTGCCTAATTTCGTACAGAGCTATTTTAATTACGTATCACCCGTACTTAACTCTAAGCAATAAAAAAACTCTTCTCACAACCGAAAAGATTTATTCTCTTTTGTATCTCCGCATTGTTCATCCGTAAAGCACGAAGTGGTAAAGCGATTTTATGTTGATCAGTATGTTGACCGCATCTTGGCCGGTGACCGGGTAGTACTCAGCCGGGCCATAACCTTAGCCGAAAGTACCTTGCCTGCCGACCAGGAACTGGCCCAAAAAGTAATACAACGTTTAATGCCGCATACCGGCAATTCTATTCGGGTGGGCATAACCGGCTCGCCCGGAGTGGGTAAAAGTGCCTTTATCGAAACTTTTGGCAACTACCTCGTGCAGGAACAACATAAAAAAATTGCGGTACTGGCCATCGATCCTTCCAGTCAGCGGTCCGGCGGCAGCATTCTGGGCGATAAAACCCGTATGGCATCGCTGGCAACTAATCCGGCGGCTTACATTCGTCCTTCCCCGGCGGGTAAATTGCTGGGCGGCGTAGCCCGTAATACCCGAGAGGCGGTGCTACTATGCGAAGCGGCCGGTTTCAATGTCATTATCATCGAAACGGTAGGAGTGGGGCAGTCCGAAACGGTGGTACACAGCATGGTCGATTTCTTTTTGCTGTTGCTCCTGGCCGGTGCCGGCGATGAATTACAAGGCATTAAAAAAGGCATTGTAGAAATGGCCGATGGTTTAGCTATAACCAAAGCCGATGGGCCCAATTTAATGAAAGCCAAACAAGCTCGCGCCGAGTACCAGCAAGCCTTACATTTATATCCGCCGGGACCGGCCGGGTTAGCGCCCCAGGTAAAAATTTGCTCGGCTTTGGAAAATACCGGTATAGCCGACATCTGGGAAGTAATAGCTGCATTTGTAAAGCACACCCAACAAACGCAATATTTTATGCAAAAACGCCAGGAGCAAAACCTTTTTTGGTTGCACCAGGCCATTACATCCGGATTAGAAGAAAGATTCTTTTCTGATTCCGGAGTAAAAGCGCAACTCGACAAATTGAGGCAAAAAGTGGCTGCCGGCGAAATATCGCCTTTCCTGGCGGCCTCCGAACTGCTGAACCTGACTTAACCGGTGCCCGGACCAGAAAGGAGCGTCCGTATTTTATAGCAGCAGGCTTGGGCTGGTTTTCCCGTAAATAAGGCAGTAATAGCCTCTTTGGGCGTCTTGCTTATCGGTTGGCAAAAGTCCTGATTAATATACAAACTATAGCCACACTACCGATTTACATTATTTGATATTCCCGGATCATGATTTACTTTATAAATGTAATGCATTGAAATATAAAATCTTATTTATCCTGTTGATAAATTTTCCGTATCTTAAAATGCAGGAAGGTTATTGCCAGTGGAGAATGAATATTTAAAGGGAATGATCATTTTTACTACTTTTTTTCTATGAAAGAATGCTTATTGGTTCTGGTTATTTTAATGTTTTGCTTCTGTAATTCATCCCGTGCCCAATCAAAAAGCAAAATCTCCGCTATAAAAAAACTGGACGATGAAGTTTTGGCTTTGATGCAAGAAGCAGATATTGCCGGTTTATCTATGGCGATCATTAAAAACGGGAAATTAAGTTATACGCAGGTATATGGTTGGTCCAATACCGCTACCAAGCACCCCGTTCAGGATAATACCGTTTTTGAAGCCGCTTCGCTCGGCAAGCCTTTATTTGCGTATTTAATCTTAAAATTAGTTGATAAAGGCGTAATAGAACTTGATACCCCGCTTGGTACCTATGTAGACGATAGATTCAGTAAAGAAAAGCGTGATCTGGCCAACCATATTACGGCCAGAATGGTTTTAAGCCATACCACCGGACTGCCAAATACCAACCTCCAGAATAAACCATTAGCATTTGCTTTTACGCCGGGCCTAAAGTTCTCTTATTCCGGCGAAGGTATGTTGCTGCTGCAGCAGGTAATAGAACATATAACCAAAAAGGGCCTGGAAGAATTGATGGCACAGCAGGTCTTTTCACCTTTAAAACTGCATCAAACTAGTTTTACCTGGAAACCAGAATACGATTCCTTGAAAGCTTTCTCGCATAATGAACTCCTGGAAGTAGCAGGTAGAGGAAAGCCTTTAGAAGCTAATGCGGCTAATTCCCTCCACACTACGGCCAGCGATTACGCTAGATTTCTGACAGCAGTTCTGAATGGAGAAGGACTAAAAAAGCAAACTTACCAGGAAATGGTTAAAAGCCAGGTATTAATAGACAGCACCTGTGTCATTTGTTTAAGCGCCGACCAGGCATCTCATCTTTCCCCACATTTAGCCTGGGGACTAGGTTGGGGCATTGAAAAACAGCAAGCGGGAACTTGGTTATGGCATTGGGGCGATAACGGCACTTACAAAGGGTTTGCTATGGGAAACCTGGAAAGTAAAGATGCTGTTGTTTATTTTTCGAATAGCATAAATGGTTTATCAATTGCAGAAGAACTGCTCCAAAAGACCCTTGGAACTTCTACTTATACCATAAAATGGCTGGGGTATGAGCCTTACAACACACCCGTTAAAAAGCAATTAAAAGAAATCATTAAGAATAAAGAAAAGGAGATAGAAGCCCTACAGAAAGGTAATAAAAAAGACGCATTTACCAGCAGCCAGTTTAACTGGATGGGAGAACAACTTTTAAACCGGAGAATGTACGCAGAGGCCATACCTGTTTTCTCCCTCAGTTTAGCTAAAGATTCCACTTCGGTTCCGGCTCAATTAGGAATAGGCGAAGCTTACCTGAAAAATAAGCAGAAAGCAATGGCCTTAGATCATCTTAAAAAAGCCTTAGCCCTGTCTCCGCAGAATATTAAACTTGAGCGAAAAATTAAATTGTTAGATAAGCCGGATGTAACGATTAATCCCAAACTAGCCGAAAGCTATACCGGCAAATACAAATCAGCAATTGGGGATCTTACCGTTACAAATGAGGAGGGATGCTTATTTGTGCAATTAGAAGGTAATCCGAAAGAGGAATTACTCCCCGATACCAAAGATATATTTATTTCGGCTGATGCAGGGGTACAATTACAGTTTTTGCAGGAGCACGGAATAACCAAAATCGAAATGACTGCCGGTACTCAAAAGTTTTTAGCAACTAAATTAAAATAATTCTTAAACCAGTTGGTGTGTTTGAAGTCCACAAAAAAATCCTGACCGCTTCGGGTTAAAAGCTGGTCAGGACTTTTTTAAAAAGCCGTTTACCGTGATTCTTTAATGGTAACTTTGGCGTGTTTGCAAATGCCGCCTAAGGGCGGATTAAATTTATAAACGTTTACTTTTACCTGCCTGATGAGCGGAAAATGCTGGTAAATACGGTCGATGATGCGATGCGCCAGGTGTTCGAGTAAACGGGCTGGTATCAGCATTTCGGCCACTACCAGCTTGTAAAGTACTTCGTAATTAATGGTCTGGTGCAAATCATCCGTTTCCGCGGCGGCCAGCAAATCGGTATAGATATACAAGTCTACGCCGTATTTATTGCCAATCTTCTGCTCTTCGTCGTAAAACCCATGGAAAGCAAAAAATTCCATGCCTTCCAGTGCTATACGGCCCATATTAATGCTTATTCAAAACTATCGAAGAAAGAACCACCCGCCAGGGCTTTTTCTTTCACCGGTTTAGTTTGGCCAAAGGTGCCCGGCTGGGTCATGGGAGGTTGTATTTCCGGCGTGTCCGGCTGAATAGGTTGTATATCCGGAATAGGTTGCTCCACGCCCCGGTCCGGGGAAATACCCGGATAATCAGGCTCCGGCTGTTCTATTTCGGGACCCGGAACGTTAGGCACCGGGGTAACCGGATCCGGAATTTCGGGCTGAATAGGTTGTACCGGCTGAATAGGTTCAATCGGATCAATCGGCAGGTCGGCTTTTACCGGTTTATCTACAAATATACTGTCGGATTTTTTTTCAGGAGCCGGAATGGTTACGGCAGATGGTACATCCTGAAATACCCGGTCTAATTCGGTTCTTCTTACTTTCATATTAGCTGCTTTTGCTAAGATACTGGATAATGAGGGCCGGGGTTTCGCCGCATTTTTTTCTACTTTGTCTAAAGCATCGGTGGCCAGGTTTTTCAGGTCGCGTACCAGGTTATCCAGGTAGGTTTCCATGCGCTGGTGTTCCTGCTCCAGGGCTTTTACCTCGTGCTGCATTTCCACCACGGCTTTTTCGGATTGGCTGTACGCATCTTCAATTAAGTTGCGGGCTTTTAAGCGGGCATCATTTAGTAATTGCTCCGATTTTAACTGCGCTTCGCGTACCTGTAAGGCCGCTTCTTTATTTGCCTGCTCAATCATGTTATTGCCGGTATCTTCTGCTGTTTTCAGGGTGCGGTACAACGACGATTCTACTTCGCGCAACTTTTGTACTTCTTTGTTCGATGCTTCCAGTTTCTGGCGTAATTCCTTGTTTTCATCCTGCATCCGTTCCCATTGCTGCGACAAAGTCAACAAAAAAGCGTTTACTTCGTCCTTATCCACTCCTCTGA
>Ga0210040_10001336_pt1 | contig 37672 bp, 58 predicted proteins | sample CryGeyCG12114_NA_FD_185462 | JGI IMG/M metagenome (GOLD analysis project Ga0210040, IMG submission 185462) | Groundwater microbial communities from aquifer - Crystal Geyser CG19_WC_8/21/14_NA (SPAdes) (version 2) | ecosystem: Environmental > Aquatic > Deep subsurface > Groundwater | place: USA... | reverse complement strand
AGTCGGTAGCCGCTCCTTGCTTATTAACAGCGGTAGACATTTTATTAAAGGCGTCAGCTCCTTGTACGGCGAAAATGCTGGCGGCTCGAGAGGCGTCAGAACCGAATATGGTATTTAGAGCGGCCGTACGTTGCTCGGTGGATAGTTTACCTAAAGCACCTTGTAGCTGGCGAGACGTGTCTTCGAGACCGACGAAGTTACCCTTAGCGTCGAAAAAATTAAGTCCGAGTTTTTGCATAGCTTCGGCGGCGTCGTCCGTAGACGGCACGAGCCGGGCGAGCATAGTCTTTAATGAAGTACCAGCGTCAGAGCCGTTAATACCAGCGTTGGAGAACATAGAGAGGGCCGTAACGGTATCGTCGAGACTAACGCCCATAGAAGCCGCTCCAGCTCCCACTTGCTGAAGTCCCATAGCCATATCTTGTACCGAGGCTGTCGAGGCGTTAGCACCAGCCGAGAGGAGGTCGGCAATACGAGAAGCTTCTTTTCCTTCGAGCCCGAAAGCATTTAGAGCCCGGGCCGTTACAGTAGCGGCCGAAGCTACGTCGATCTGGCCAGCCTTAGCCAGCGAGAGCACTCCCTTAGAGGAGGTTAGAATATCATTTACTGACAGCCCGGCTTTACCGAGCTCGGTCATAGCGGCGGCGGCGTCTTTCGCTGATATACCCGGAAGGGCGGCGTCTTGGCCTAATTGCCTAGCGGTTTCGCTAAGCTGGGCCATTTGCTTATCGGTAGCCGACGTAACACTTCCTAGAATATTTAACGATTGCTCGAAGTCTCCAGCCATTTTAACCGAAGCTATACCAGCGGCGGCCGTAGCCGCCCCAGCGATCATACCGAAACGAGAAACAGTCGCCCCAACACCGTCGAACGTGTTATTGAGACGACTTAAACTCTCGCTTTGATCTCCAACATCTTTAACGGACTGCTTAGTATTAGCAAGCTCACGCTGAACTTTTTTCAGAGTAGCGGAGGCCTCATCTTGAGCCTTGATTATTACCGCTAACGCTTGCTGTTCGTCCATGCCTTCGTTAATTCCTTCCTGTGGGCTCTTTCGGCTTGCTTATCTGTAATAATAATAGTAGATAAAGCCTCTAATAGCCATTCTGGTTGTGCTCGTAATACTTCGTACGGCCAACCAGTTTTTTCAACTATTAGAGCGTCGTAGAGTTCGGAAGGAATTTTTTTCGACGGCTCGCCTCCAACTAACTTACGGTAGCCTTCGAGCCAGAGCCTTTTTTTTCTTCGTCAGCCGGGCTAGTAAGTTCGTCGATCTTAGCCTTAATTTCGTCGGCCTCGACGTCGCTCATTTCTAGCATACGATCAAGAATATTTTCGTTCGAACCATTAAGCTCGACGATCATAGCGTTAAACGTTTCGTCTTCGGCTACATCGGTAAGCTCCATGTTAATCGAAGCTTTAATATCCTTCTTACCGTCTACAGCGATTTCTTTACCACCGAACAGAGCGTTTTTAATTTTACGTCGCTCTCTTCGGGTTAAGTAGGTGTTTAGAACTACTTTATTTTGTCCTGATTTTGTAGTAAATTCTACAGTTTCTCGTTCTGCCATTGTTAGGTCTCCTTTTTTTAATGGTATTCGTATTATACCAAAAGCGTCTTCGGAGGCCTAGTAGCTAGTCTCGAGGTTAATAACCGTTCCTTCGATGAACTTACCAGTAGCAAGGTCGAGGAATACAGGACAGGTAATAGTTTGGGTACTCATTTCAGTGTCGCCGTAGTCTGGAGACCATTCTTTAACCTTAGTGTAAGGAACGTCGAGAATAACGGTCGGGTGTTGGTCAGCTCCGATTTCTACGTCGGTGTTTTCAACCTTCAAACGCATAGCAAGCTTCGTCTGATTATCTCGGTACGCCTTGAACGTCTTCGAGTTGTAGTACAGCTTAATTTCAAGCTGGCCAGCTATTACGGTGTTACGAGGGTCTGAGCTATCAGAACTGATAGAAGGCCGCTTAGTTGGGTTCTTACTGGCCGTAAAGTGGGCTTCGGTAACGTCAGCGACTACGGCGGCTTCCTCGAGGTCTTCGCCCTTCAGAGCGACCGCTACGCTAGCGTGGATAGGAAGGAATTCGTTCTCTTCGGTGTACGCTGGTACAAGAGTTCCGCTTGGGTCTTGGGCCTTACGGCTCATAAACGAGCTGGCGATCTTAGCGTAGTCGTCCGTAACGATGTCGATAGTCGTCTCGTCGAGGATAGCACCCGGGTAGCTCAGCTGGTCTACGTCGCCCTCGACAGTGTGAATAGTGTAACTTTGGTGGCTGTTGTTATTTAAAAGAGCCCAAACGTGCTTTTTAACGCCCTCGTTACCTGTTCCCGATACTGTTGTAGTAGTCGGAGCTTGGCCGAAGAGAAGGTTAAAGTGGTGTCCGATACCTCTATCGAAAAGAAGGGAGGTAAAACCACCAGCACCGCCTCGGCGAATAATGTTCGAACCAGAGAGCCCGGCGATATGGTTATAGCCTGTCTCGTTGTCGATTGCTTCAATATCTGGGAGAAAGTCGAAGTCTAGCTTGCCGACCCATTTAACGGCGTCTTGGATAGCTGTTCCACGAACTGCTTCTTTTTGGTAGCCGAAGGCTACGTTACGGCTGATAAAATCACTCATTATTTTGTCTCCTTCGTCTCTTTATCGAACTTAGCCTGAGCTTTTTTACCAGCTTCGACACTGTTACGAGCTTTTACTGAATATACCCGGCCACCGAGAGTAACCATAAACGTCTCGAACTCGGTCGCTTCCTGAGTTTCCTTACTACCGTCCGTAGCTTCTGGAAGGTCGGACTGAACCGCTGTATCGTTAATAGTCGGAAGGTTTTCCGCTGGGGTTTCCGCTTGATTTTTTTCTTCTGTAGCCATGATATTTTCTCCTCTTGTTTAAATTATAGCCTTTATCACTTGCTAAATACAATCTACTTATGCTACTGGGGGTTTCGACGGCCGAACTTGGTTATGTCTTACTTGAAATTGTATCATTCCCTCGTAAGTAAATATACCTGTACCACGAGCTTCGACGCCCGGAAGAACGGTAGCGTCCGTAATAGTGTCGAGGTCAATATACAGTTTCTTCTCTCCGTCGAGCACCTGATGAGCTCGAATAATGCTCATAAAGCTATCGGGTAGCCAGTCGTAATTCTCGTCCATACCGCATAAATAACGCTGAAGTTCCATATGGGCCTCGACGACTTTGGTACTACGAAGCCAGTCTTTTTTCATTTCTACCGAAACATTTACCTGATAAGTCTTCCGGCTCTTGTCCCGGTTAATTCCTTCGGCCGAACCCTGATCTCGTCGCTCGTGGATAAATACGGCCGGAAGAACGTTCTGGTTTTGAGGGAGTGCGAAAAGGCTACCGTAATAATATTTACCCTTTAGCTCTTTAGGGCCGAGCTCTTCGAATACAGAAATAAGCTTGGTTATAATCGGGTCTCTATATGGTTTTGGGCTAGCCATTATCGTCTTCCTCTCAGTAAGTTTACGAGGTATAGCTGAAACGCTTTCGTGATTAGAACAGCGGTCGGAGCGTCTATAGTAAGCATAACACGCCGAGGGAGCTTAGTTCTCGGCTTATTACTTTGGTGGTACTTAAATTTATCGTCCTTGTTTTCAACTTTTAACTGGGTAGAAGTAACTACTCCGTCGAAACTACGCCTCATTTTCCCGGTCTGTTCGAGCAACGGCCAAGGAACGTTTTTCTTACGAGCTGGCCAGCCGCCGAATAGTGCTCCCCTTTTATCGAAGTTCTGTTGTACTCGGTCGAGGATAATACCCTTACTCTCTTCGAGCGGCTCTCTAAAATCAGTAACACCCTCGACAGTGATACCGAGAATACGATCTATCTGGGTTTCTCCCTCGAGGCCCATTTGAAGCCGGAACGCCATACTAGTATTCCTTACGCATAAAGAAGTTATGAGAGCTTGGGTCTCGGTGGTGGCGTCGGAAAACGTGTCCTTCGCTAACTACCAGAGCCGAACCGCCACTGGCTGAGCCGCCGCCATTTTCTTTAACTGTTCCGATAAGTTGCTCGAGTAACGACTTGGCCGTACGAAGCTTTTCGTAGCCGTCTTTAGAGGTTTCCTCGGTGTCGGTATTCTTACCATAATCACGAATAAGAGCGAAGCCACCAGCGTAGAGCTTGGCAATTCGCCGGGCCGTAGGATAGTTGGGGTCTTCCGGGCTGAGAGGAACGCTACCGAATTTCTTCAGGCCAGCGTTTACGATCGCTTCGGCTTCCGTAATAAGATCGTCTATATAGGTATCAGGAAGCGGCGAACTCGCATATTGAGCCGTAACCTCGACGCTCTCTCCTTCGCTGGGAGCGGCCGGGGCTGAGGCTAAAACAATGAGACCCGAAGGGCCGTCTACGCTTGATACCGGGACTGGTACGCCATTAACACGAACGATAACGTCGGCAATACCTAAAACGTCGTCGTTCGTGTTGTCTACGATCGGAGTACGACCGACAGCGAAACTAGCGTTATTACCGTCTACAACGCCAGCAAGGGCTTCAGTATCTACTTCCTGAAACCCTGCTTCCTCTCGGACAGATTGGCGAGTGAGGTAACTCATTAAGACTATTCCTCGGTGTTATTCTTGGCTTCGATAGCTTCGATAAGTTGGAGCTTAGTAGTATCGTCGTCTTCGCCCTTGAGCTCTTCGGCGTTAATTCCTAGCTCGGTAGCAATAACAGTTAATTCTTCGACGGAAAGCTCGGTAAGCTTAACGTCCTCTTCGTGGTGTTCGTCGTCGTTGCCTTCGCTTTTTTCGTCAGCTTTAGACTTAGCGGCCTGAGCTTCCTCGATCGCTGGAACAAGAGTTTCTTTATTTTTGTAGTCTTTAGGGTCTAGGCCCAAGTCTACAGCCATTTTATCGAGAACAGGGCGTTTTTGCTCCATTAAAGAAGGCTCGCCGCCACCTTGACTATTATCTTCAGCTTCGCCTACTGGCTTTACTGAAAAGAAACTATCGCTTTTGATAGCTTCGAGCTGTTCAGCGTCGAGCTCTACGGTTGTAGCTACTCCACGATCAAACTCGAGGCCAGCACGACGGCGACGTTCCCCGGCGTGTCCGAGTAATTTTACTTCATACTGTTGTTTAGACATAACTATGGTCTCCTTCCTTAACGTGCTATTTGGCACTTTCGGGAGCTCTCAGGTGCGAAGAGCTCCCTTACTACCAACTAGAGGACTAGCTGAGCGTTACACGAACGGCTGTTCGCCAGTCGCCGTAACCAGCGTTTGCACGAAGGTAAGGGCCGAACAGGAGGCGACGTCGCATAAATCGCTCGTGGCTACCTTCCTGTGAAGCGTCTCCACCGTCATATTCCATAGGGATAAACTGGCGTTCTTGGTAAATGAACGGAAGTAGACCCTGAGTAACATTTAGGAGGTAGAACCTTTTAGCGTTGGTAAGACGGCTAGAAGCCAGAACGTCGGCGTCGTCAGCGAAGATATTCTCGTCGCCACCACCAACGGTAGAGCGGAAGAGTTTCTTAGCGGCGGTTTCAAGGGCCAACGGTACAAGCATTAACGGCTTGCCTAATTCTGGGTACATAACCTCGCCTTGGTCGTCCAAGAAGCTAGCCAAACGCTGTTTAGCAGTAGAGTAAACCTCTTCTGTTAGCGTTGTAGCTGAGCCGATGTCCGAGCCACTCAAGTCGTTAGACTGAGTACCCGAAAGACCTTCGGAGTGGTCAGTATCGAAGAAATTCTGGCCGTCGTAACAGATACCGTTACTTTCGATCAAGCCGAACACTAGACTATCTGGGAACAGACGAGCACGAGCACCGAGAGCCGCTACGAGAGCGTCCTTAGTGGCGATCTTGTTGTCGTCGATGTCGGTCTGACGGACTTCAACAGTACCTTCGAACTCTTTATTCTTAATAGTGTAGTCGTACGAGCTAAGACCTTTCGGCATACGCTCGCCGTTCATTTCACGCATACCCGGAACGTTACCCAACCAACCGTAGTCTTCAGAAGACCCGGTAGAAGTGGTAGGAGTAGCGATACGAGGCCAAACAGGAGTAGCGGCGTTATAAGCCTTTAAGAAGATTGTTTGGAAACCTTCACGAAGTGTATTTGGGTTCATCTTATTAAGCTCCTGTCTTGATTTCTACTCTAACTTTAGTGGCTGAAACAACTTCGACGATCTGGCCTACGACAACATCGTTCGTAGCTACACCAGCAGTTGTTACAGTTTGGTCGTCAGCGACGACTACGCTATCACCTACGATAGCGTCGGTAGCCCCACCAGGGCCGTAAGTGAATTCGAAAACTCCTTTACGGTAAAGCTCTACACGACCAGCACCAGCGGCTTCGCCAGAGAGGTCTTTTTGGCCAGTTACTACACCAGCTAGAACGCCGCCAGCTGTATCAGCGGCTTTTACTACGAGGCCACTCGTAGCGTCGAACATAGCTAGAGCACCACGATAGAACTTCACATTGTTAGCTTTTAGGGCTAACTGAAGACCTTCTTGGCGATTTGGTTCACGGTCAGCGGTTTGAGTTGCCATGATCTATACCTGTTTCCTTCTTATTATTTTAATTAACTTGCAACGGGTTTCTGGTAATATGCTGGATTTGCCAGAGCAGTCTCGTTATACATTTGCTCACTGACGCCGAGTTTTTGGTTAGTTTCTCGTTCAGCTTGCGAAAGATCAGCCCACTGTTTGACGTTCTTCGAGAGGTCGGTCTCAGCCGAAGCGTCTCCCTGAGAACTACCCTTGTCATTATTCTGACTTCCATGCTCGCTAAAGTCAATAACCTTAACTGCTTTCGAGAACATAGTAGCGACAGCTTCCGGCCCGGCTGTCTTAGCCATAGAAATAATGGCTTCTTTTTGAGCTGGAACAACCTTACCTTCGTCGAGCAATTTACTAAACATTGTCTCGGCTTTTTCAGTACGGAGAGTTTCGAGCTCTTCACGTTCAGCTTTTGATAGCTGAGGGGCTGGAGTACCGTCGTTAGTAGCACTATCAGGGTTAGGAGTGGTAGTAGTGTCGCCAGCTGGAGGAGTGTCGTTATTGACAGCGGTAGCGTCGCCACCTTCAGGAGTTTTTTCTGTTCCGTCTGGGTTTTTGCCAGCGGCTACGTTAGCGTCTTCCTGTTCTTTTTGCTCACGAACGGCTTTTTCGTCGGCCGTCTCTTCTGGAGCTGGAGCTTCAGCGGCGGCGACTTGCTGAGAAACGCCTTCAGCTACGGCTTCGGGAACTTCGAGCTCTTGGCCGGGCTCGATCGTAGCCTCGACGTCCTTACCTTCGGCGTCTTGATAATTTACTTTTACTGGAAATTCTTTTTCGTTCTTGATTGGTTTCATGCTACTTAACTCCTTTACTTGCTTGCTTAATACTATAGCACTACCAGTATGTTTTTGGCTAAAGGCATGGCGAATATGAGACGCCGCTTTAGAGAGGGCTTGGAAGCCCGACATACCTGTAATGTATGGGTTGTTTACGAGTGCTACATGGAACAGAACCGGGCCATGTCCTAAGCCCTTCTCGTCGATATAGTTGTTCGTAAAGCTAATACTATCGTCCCAAATAAGATCGTTCTCGATGTCTTGAACGGTTTGGGGGTCTCGAATATCGAGCGTACCGTTTAAGCCTTCGCCGTCGTTTTCAACAGCCAAGAGCTCGCCTCGGTTCTTTTCTGGGTCGTCAGTATGAGACGCTGGGACTGCTACTCGGCCGACGACTTTCTTATCGAAGTTATCCTTAATCATATCGCCCCACTCGCTATCGAGTGTCATAGGCCATTCAGGAAACCAAGGGTCTACATAATTACCGAATTTGATAATTTGCTTTTTATAGAGCGTACCTTTAGCACCTTCAACTTTAGCGAAGTCTCGCTTTCCCATACTCAGGCTGTTTACTTGTTGGTCGTCTTTCATATTCTAAATATACCTTTCTACTTATGGTAGTGCAACTGTGAAGCCTTACCAATTTCTTTACTGAACGTTTGATATTTCTCTATTAGTTCGTCGATACCCTCGGGAAAGCCGGTAATGTCGGGAATATTCGGGTCGGTTTTTAATATTGCTACCCAAATACAGCGACACAAATAATGGAGAGGGCATACGAAGCGAGTGGACTTATAGCCAGCCTCGTCTACTACTGTACCGTCGAGCGAGCCGCATAAGTCGCAAGTCTTACGATCGAGAATAGCCGAATAGGTATAGTTCGAGATTTTGCTTTTATACTTGCTAAATACGTCATCTCGGCCTCGGTTTATAGCTTCGGCGACAATAACGCCACCAGTTAGAGCGATTTTACCAGTAAAGAACTCTTCGAATTGTTCCTGAAGCTGGGTAACTACGTCGTCTACGGAGAGGTTAATTTTCTCGTTCGATAGCTGGCCCTTGTGGAGCTCAGCGGTTACGGTCGAGGTAATGATAAAGCGGAGGTCTTCTAACTGCTTATCGGTAATACTCTGGGCCGTCTGATTTACGAAGTCCTTCGACGTTACTGGAGTAGCCGGAACTTTACTCTCGAGCTCTTCGCTAGCCCCCTTCTTGGCGAAGTTGTAGCCGTCCGTCATAGTGGCCTTGAGAATATTCTTATACTCGTTCGGGAACTTCATAGCCAACGTATCGAGCTTGGAAATGTCGTCGCCGTCGATAAGCTTTCGTAGATCGTCGAGAGCGTTATCGGTTACTTTATTGAACACCGGGCGAAGGTTATCCACAAACTCGCTTTCGAGCGTGTCCATTTTGACTTCGATACCCGAGAAGTCTACCTTACTTTCGTAATTATATACCGGGCGTCGCCACTTATCGCTAGCTAATTCTTTTTTTTTTGAGCCCTTCGAGGCGTCCGTTTTGGCTGGCGTGTCTGATTTAGCCGGGACTAGGCTATTAGGTTCGAAGTTCTCGACGTCGATACCAAGGCGTTCGGCCATTTGCTCTGTAAGCTTTTGGAGGAACTCGAGCGGAATACCAGAAGGAAGCTTGTCGATCAGCTTCGTAAAGATGTCTACGACGATAGCCCGGGTCTCGTCCGTCATATCCTCGAACTTGAATTCGCAATAAAGCGGCTTATCGAAATTGTACTCGTGGAGCTGAGGAATAAGATAGAAGTTTACGAATTGCTCGATATTTCTCATAGTGCTTTCGAGGCTCATAATCAGAATATCGTTATGGGTGTCGGATAGAGCATACGCCCCAGTCTTCCCTTCAGTACCCATTAAAATCTGTTGGGCCAATACAGAGCGAGCCATTTCGCCGTTATAATGCTCGATACCCGGAAGAGGGTCTAGGCGTCCTGTACCCATATCGAAACTATCGAGGGTATAGCCGTCAGGTAACAGGACGGTCGTATTAAGTCCGAAGTCCTCGATCGCTCGAAGGTTGGCTTCTTTTACTTCCTTCGTGTCGTTATTTCCACTGGTAGGCTTGAGCACTTTCGGAGGCATAGCCCCGGTCTCAGCCTGTCGCTCGTAGAGGTAATAAAGGCGGTGTTTTTTATCGTAGCTGTAATAAGCGGTAACGAAGTCGCTCTCGCCTTTTACTGGGTCTACGTCTTGGTTTACAGTGAAGAGAAAAGCCTTATCGGTAGGAATAGTTACCTCTTCGAATTTGCCATTTTTATTAACGCTCTGTTTGAAACCAGCGAAGCCGCCGTTCTCGTCGGTCAGTATTTCTACGCCGTCGGCCGGGCGAAAAGCGATCTTCCTATAGACAATAAAACCTTCGGGGCTCTTCGTCCAAACTTTCTCGAAAGGCTGATAAGCCGTAAGCCGAGCTCGAAGCATACGAGCAATAACCGACTGGAACGGAATAGATAAACCGCCCTTGTGAGGTGGTAGCTCGAAGTTATCCCGAACGAGGTCTCGCTGGGGGTGTTTAGTATCTTCGCCCTCTTTCGTTTCGTCGGCTGGGTCTGGAACGAAGCGGTATTTATTGGCCAGAATAGGGAGCGTTAGAATTTGATACAAGGCCCGAATAGTACCGTCCTTACGAAGCATACGCTCGAGCTTCAGAATGGAAGGCGGTTCGTCAGTATCGAAGTCCCGAAAATAACCGACAGTCTTACCAGCTGTTCCAAGTTCGCTCTCTAAGTCCTTACGAGAGGGTCGAGCTAGTAATTTATCGTCTAATTTCGTGGTTATCATTTTTTGGCCTCGTTTCTTCTATGAATATTGTAGCATTACGGTTATCCTAACGCCTACCTTTTAAGATGTCTCTATAGCTTCGGCCGCTTATGATCTGGCCGCCCTTCTTAGGTAGGGTCGAACACCAGTAGCCCATTTCGGCGGCGTCGGAAAAGTCCGGGGAACGATGAAGTAATTTCTTGACTTTTTCCTTGCTCTCTACTATAAGCATTTTCTCGTTCGTAGTATAGGTATGAGCTAATAAATCTTTCTGTAATTCGTCCCGGTAAGGAATAGTTTCGAGTATTCTTATCGTCCGGCCAGCGAAGCCCCGGGCCATATTCCAGTAGGTTTGACTTCGGATATTATCGTATTTCTTTTGGCCTGATACTTCGCCCTTGCTGTTCGTCGGAGTGTTCGGGTCTATGATCTGCTCGAGGCCGTCGGTAAAGCCTGACTTGTACGTTCGAACGAAAAAGCCCTTTCCGTTGCAATAGTCAATAACCGAGCCACCGTTACCCACGCCGTCGATAGCGACGTTCTGGGCTGGTATTCCCCGGGCCGTACAATAGTCGATAATAAACTGGCCATGATACGCCCCATAGTCGAAGGCGTCCGTTTTCACTTCCTCCGGCACTTCATGAGCTACGAGGTCGGTTAGAACGTTTCCTTCCCATAGAGCCAAGGCTGGTATATCGTCGCCCTCTCGAGTAGGGTCGAAGCCTACAAACTTCTCGACGGTACTGGCTGGCTTGACTTCGATAAAGGCGTTCTCGAATTCGATCAGCTGAATAATAGCGTTATCGCTCTGGACGTAATTCCAGTTCCCCTTAAAGTAACGTTCGACGTATTGCTTCGGAGCGGTCGGGTCGGCCGCTGACTGTAAGGCCTCTTCTGACTGATAGGGGTTATCGGTAATAAGGCTCTCGAGGAAATAGAACGGAGCTCCGAGCTCGCCCTTCATAGCCGGGTCGTAGAACATTCGCTTTACCCAAGTCTGGTTCGGGTTACACGTTAGGTAAATAAAGGCCTTTTCGCCATTGAAGTTATTACGTCCGATACGGAAGCGTAAGGTATTAAAGGCCTGTTCTGCTACTTCGTCGGCCTCGTCGATCATAGCGGCCGTAAGTTCGAGACCACCGAGCTTATTCAGCTCTGGGTCTTTCGTAATATCGAGCTCGAGGAAGTCGATCGTAGAGCCGTTATTAAACGTCCAAGTGATACCACTCTCTTTATTTACGGTAAAATGCTTACCCTCTATGAGCTTATGCTTTCGAACGTACTTCTGGAACGTCCTGTACGTCGTTCGCTTTAGAGTAGTCTGGTTCTTTCGGAAGACACCGTAAGACGTCCCCGGCTGAGTTAGAGCCAGATTTACGAACAGCTGAGCACCGAGCCAGCTTTTACCTCCACCAGTACCACCGCCGAATAACATATAGCGATAACGTAATGATCGGAGGGCCGTTATAAATTCCCCTTGTTTGGGGCTAACTGGCGGCTGGCTTGCTTGGCTTGGCTTTTCCTGTAGAGCTGTTGGCATTAGCTACCCCTCCCATAATGTCGAATATAACAGGCTCTTCGCCGTCTTCATCTCCGAACTTGCCGACAGTTGTAGCGATACCGAGAGCGGCTCTTTCAAGATCAGCGGCTCGACGATATGAGCCCACGAGTTCCGAAAGGGCTTTAGAAAATAGTACCGGGCCGGGTACGTTCTCGATAACTTTTTTATTCTTTCCTCGGCCCTTGGTTTGAGTGTCGGAGAACTTATTTATCCAGCGAATACCATTCAGAATAGCCTCTTGTACTTCGATAGAACCCTCTACATGACGCTTATTAGCGTTAGCGATTTGTTCGGCTTTAGCAAGTTTTACACTTTCTAGGCTGTCTTCCGTTGCAACTTGTCTCAAACTTTTCCAGTCTTCTATCTTAGCTTTACGAGCGACGGACGATTTAGAAACCTTGTACTTTTTGGCCAGCGACGAATAAGTAGTAGTCTCATCGGCTACGAACTCGCCCCTGATTTTATCGTAAGGGACGGACTTAACGTTTTTTGCAGGTCTCTTGTTAGTACTCATGTTTTTATAATACCACTTTGTTCGATTTACTTACGAACGTAACCTTCCTCATGGCCTGACAGTCCGGCTATAACGTATTCGTCTTTCGTTCTACTCTCCGGGTTCAATAGAGCCTTATGGTAGATCGCATAATGATAACCACGCTGGCCCGGTTTCCACGCTACAGTAATTTCGCATTTAATCATTTCGCCATAACGACTATATCGCTCTATGATCGCTCCGAGCTGTCGGCTATTCCAGCAAGTACCACTCGAGATTTTTACGTCTCCGGCTTCGGCCTTAAATTTCTGAAGCTCGGCGTCCACTTGTGCTACTGTTTTTTTCATGCTTTCCTCACTTCCTCCGCTCCGAGGAGACAGATTAAATTATTGCAACAAACGTATATAGTATCGCTCTCTTCTTTACCGCCCTTGAATATCATTCCAAGGTTTCGCTGAGTAACCTTCCTAAAACAGAAGTTACACTGGCTGGACTGTTTACCGAATATGGCGACAAGAATTCTACTACCGAAGCCCTTATGGAAAATTATATTCATATCATGCTCTCCTGAACTGGCTCGGGTTTATACGTTGCGAGCCCCTTCTTAAATTCCAATAAGCTAAAGCCCCTCCACTGTCGCATAGCTCCGGCCATACTCTGAGCCCCTGAGTAATGATTGCTGACATTTTTATAGATTTCGGCCCAGCTAGCGTTCGGGTGTTCCGTAACATAGCGTTTGATAGCTTCGAGCTCGTGATAGCCCTCTGAGACGCCTCGCTGGTACGGAAGGCCGCCTACATCATCGTCGGCTTCGATATAGTGGGTAAGGTCTAAGCGTCGAATATGTTTATTACGCTCGAGTACCTCGGCTTCCAGCACCTCGAATATTAAGCCACTTGGTAAAACCTCGAGTATTCCGATACCCATTTTCTGACATACGGTATAACGCCACTGTACGCTTTCCCGAAGCTTCGACAGGTGCTCCGGCATATTGAAATAGATCGGCTTTTTTACCGGGAACGCTATATACGATTTATCGAAGAAATGCTTATTGTCTCGAGCCTGTTGGACGACTTTATCGTTAAAACTAAGCTTGAGCTCTATAGCTATTTGTTCGTCGCCCTTCTCGGCCACCATATCTACACCACGATAATTACAAGCCACCTCAGCATAAACGGCGTAGCCGTCGGCCTTGAACGACTTTTTTACTGGAGCGTATAGATCGGCTTCTTTCATACGAGACCGTCCCAGCCCCTAAAGGGCTTAGTTCCCTTACCAAATACTAGCTTCCGGCGTTGGAAACGATTTCGCTTCTTGGAAATATCCAGCGTGGCTACTGGTAGAGGTCGAACAAAAGTATAGATCGGCGGCCAGAGCATTAGTATATTTTCCTCGCTGTTCCAAGGTGTTTACTATTTGAATTGCCGTTAGCCTTCATAATTTCGGCGATAGCTTGCTCGGCGGCGACCCTCATTTTATCGACCATAGCGTTCTCTTCGTCGGTAAGAGGCTGGTTATCGGTACGTTTAACGTCTATAACGATAGTCGTCATATAACGATAGTTCTTTTTTTCTTCGGCGGTTGGCTGTCTCATAAACAGGTCTCCTTCATAGCGTAGCCGTCGGCCGGGCTGAGGTGGGCTAAATTATCCACCCAAGCCGCTTTAGAATTCCAGCGGTGGCTACAAACATTATTAGGGTTCGAGGAAGTCGGGTCTGGGGCGACACATACGACGGAGCTGTAGTCGCTGTACGTTCGGTGGTAGCCGCTAAAGGCTGAATGATTATGACGAACGTGGGCCAGCCTGTAATTGCTTCTGTCGTGTCGGTGGCATATTGTACCTTGGCTCATATTAACCTCGTCTGTTTCTCTAATTGCTTAGCGGCGATTTCGTCTTTCGCCTGTTTAATATACGTTCGAATATTTCGCTTACAAACTTCCCGGCTCATTCCGTAGGGTATCGGCATAACGACATTTCCCCGGCCGATATAGCCGCCCTCGACGTCGATATAAATTTTATATTTGTCGATCTCTTCCTTCAGCTCTTCGGAGGCTCGTAGTAAACCGTATCGCATTACGCCGCTCCGTCCGGCGGTTCAGGTAGAACCAATACTTTACCGACGACTTCTTTACCTAGTTGGCGTTCCCGGTTCAGCCGTCGTAACCAAACCCGCTTTTTCAATTCCGGGAATTCGTCAATATAAACGACGTTCGTAGTATCGGGCTCAGCTTCCATTCGGCAAGCCCAGAATTAGCAAAATTACTATGACATGAAGAGCCACGATAAATATAATCTGAGCCTTATTCGGGAACTTAAATTTCGTCCAAGCTTCGGCTTCCTGTGGCGTCTCATATTGGACTTTATTAGCGGCCGCTTCCTGAGCTTTTTTCTCGGCCCGGTCTCGGCGACGGCGAGCATTGGCGGCTTCACGATCGGCTTCGGCCGTCGCTACGTCTCGCTCTTGTTGCTGTTTAATAAGCTCTTTACGAAGCCTTCGGTTCTGACTATCCCAGAGCCTTTTACATTTATCGGAACAGACTTTTTTTCCAGCCTTGGGGACGAAAAAGTTTCCGTCGATCGGACATTTATCCATTTGTTCTTGTTCTGTTTGAGTTACCATATCTCTACCACCTTTTTTACTTATTGGTTATTTTATTGTGTTAATCCCCTTCTATCTTTGTTCGGCTCTTGAAAAAACCGCCACCCCTGTTAGGGGGCTTTTTTTCCGAACAAAAGCAGGGTAGGGGAGCGAACAAAAATAGAACATAGGCTCATAAGTTGATCGTCCTACTGTTCACATTAGAACCGGGTAATATGATTGTTCGGCCCTTACCCGAGTTAGCGGAGCGAGCTTTTTCCCTGCTGATCTTACCAAGTGCTTCGAGCCCGGCGAGAGCCTCGTTAATAGTGCTTACTGAACGCTGAGCATAGTTAGCTATTTCTCGCTGAGTTGGAGCGAAGCCCTTCCGTTTATGATAGCGGCGAATATAGGCTAAGATTTTTTTCTGAGTTTCATTCATTCGTCAGTTCCTTTTTTGAACAATAAAATTATTAGCAGGATAAGACAGAAAACGTACCACAGAAGGGCGTGTTGAATTTGCCAATTTTGCATAAACCAGTAAGCCCCAAGAAAACACATAAAGAAAATTACGAGAGCGAAAAATAGCTGTTGGTATATAGACATTACGCCGCCCCCTCATTAGGAAATACTGTTTTACATCGTCGGCAAATTTCGCCATGATCGCCGTAACGTCGTCGTGGGTGGTCTCGTTTCAGCCAGCATACGAGCGGCTTAAAGTAAGCCTTCAGGCCGCCGTCTTTATTCGCTTCTTTTAGGTCGGCGTTATTAGTCTGGACGGTTCGAGGAAATAGTACGCCAAGCACAAACTCACGAGCCGGGCGTTCGGTAACGCTCAAAATATCGTACTTAGGAACGAGACCTTGGACGTTCATTAAGAGCACGAGCCCATTCCGGCTTTTGGCCCGGGCCTGATAAAGCATAAGCCCGGTTGTCTCGCCATGAAGTCGAAGCATTACTGTATAAACTTTACTCATTTCTCGGCCACCTTAATAACGACCTGAGTATAAACATTACCTTCTTGGGCGTTGTAGTGGGCTTGAACTGAGCCGAGTAACGTCCAGCCTTTAGCTAGATATTTCTTAACGTCGTCCTCGAGTTTTTGAGGCTCGGTATATTGGCTAAGAATTTTATAGTCTTCGATCATTTTCATAGGGAACATATTACTCTTCTACCTTTTCAATTTTATAGCCCTTGGCTTGGAGGGTCTCGATAAGCTGGGCCTCTCGGCGGTCTCGAATAATCTTAGCCTCGGCTTCGGTGATATACGGCTCGCTAAATTCGACGTCCGATACGTCTATTCCTTCTCGCCAGTCTTCGACATGAATTTGTTTGGTTAATAACGGACTTCTAAAAGCTTGATCGTCAATAGTTACTTCGACCCTCATAGCGTGTTCGCCTTTACGAAGGTTTTCTGGAACGCTCCTCATTAAGCGGTCGATACGGTTCTTATTTGCTACTAGATAAATTACGTCTTTCATTTCGCTAGGTCTCCTTTAGCTTAGTACTCCTAGTATACGAAATTTGTTCGGCGTTTTCAATAACGATTATGCTCGGAGAGTTATCCACCTTTTCCCCCGGTTTTCCCCAGCTTTATACACAGTCCCGAACATAACCGTATTTACAAAACGTCAATAGCTGACGTATGATAGATACAGCTCGTCTTTTGTCTTAGCCGACTAAGCGAGTAACAATTTGAAGCGTACTAGTCGCCTCGAGAAAATAGGTATAAATTAAAAACCCCCGAGGGTTAATCGGGAGCTTTGTTAAGAGTTGTCTCTTGTCTTAGCCTACTGATTATTATAGGGGGGTGGGGGTACTATGTCAATGCAAAAAATCGAACAAACTTTGTCAGCTCGAACCTCATATGATCCTAAGAAATTTCAAGAGAAATCTTCTCATAAGATCATAAGAAATCATAAGAGCGTAAATCAGGTAGACGGTATCGTAGAGCGGCTAATTAGCCACTTCCGTAGCGAGAGCCATACTCCGCTATTTCGAAAGGCTGGTTGGTACTTGTCGGAAGCTGTAATAAATAACGCTATGGAAGCGTCGGCCCGGGCTAATAGTCCGCTGGCCTATTTTATTACCTGTATGAAGCGAGAACTGAGGAAGACCGGGCAATAACGAAAGCCGCCCAAGTAGGCGGCTCTCTAGCCCTTCTGGTTAGTAGTGAAGTAAAGTTGAGACCTAACACACAAATTAACGCTCGGGCTACTGTTATTTTACCTTAAACGGCTTGTGGATAAAACCGAACAAAAAGTACTTGACGAGCCTAAGCGGAAGCGGTAGTATAGGGATAGCATAAGTTAAATAAAAGGAGACCTAACGAAATGCACCCACTAAAAACATTCAAACAAAACCGCCGCCGCCAGAATTTTCTCTTGCGGAAAATGGTAAACGAGCCGGACTTTGACGGCCTGACCGACGATACTTTATTAGATCGTATGAGCCAGCCGCTACCCGAAACGTTCAAGCCTGAGCGTAAAGTAGTTCGGGACGAAGAGCGAGAAGCTCGCAATCGACAGAAACGTTATAGCCGTCATTTAACGGTTCAATAAGGAGTATAATAATAGTATGAAAATAACTAAGCCAATCGTTATAGGAATAGCAATCGTCGCCGTATTAACCGGGACTGGCGTAGCCGCCGCCTATAGCGACGTACAGCTTATCCCAGCCGGGCCGAGAGAAACTCGACAATGGGCTGAGCCACCAGTAAAAGAAGAGCCAGCTATCGAAGCTGTTTCCGAGACTGAAAATTCCGATACATCATTTACGGCAAGTCCCGAAAATGATACTCCATTAGTTAGCTCTCCGATCATTAACGACACCCCAAAACAAACACAAGTAAGCGAGGAAACGCCAAATGAGCCAGCTCCAGAAGTTGAAGCCGACCCGACGCCCGAACCGCTACCAGAACCAGATACAAATATTACGAACGTCGAAAACACGAATAACGTACTGGGAAATGATACCGCCGGAAACGTTTCACATAATAAAGTTCTTGAATAAATTACCAACTTGAGGCTGGGTACACGAAGGTTACGCTTATTTAATCGTCTTCGATCGTACCGACCCTAATAAAACCAGAATAGTAAAGGAGGGAATACCCCAGTGAAAGCTTACGAGTGTATGAATTGCGACTTCAAAACTGATAGTTGGGAGGAAGCAATAGCCCACCGAGACCACCATATTTACGGCGGCGAAGTCCTTAAAGAAGACGCCGGGTTTATTTGGAACTCGAGTATGGGCCAGAATAAAATTCTACTAAATGGCTGTAACTGTCGAGTAGCTGGCCGAGACGACGGAAATACTACCTGTTGGGAACATCACGATTGTAACTCGGGGGACTGTACTCATGGCGAATAATATCGAAGTCGCTTGTCCTGATAATTGTCCGCTTCGGCCAATGACCCACCAGCATTTACAAAAAGCGGAGGGCCAACCCCACCGAAAGAAATTTAAGAAGCGTCGTTATGACAATGACGAACCCGGCGGCGATACTCGTCGTATGTCTCGTAAAGCCGAACAAAAAAAGCTTTACAAACGGAAGCGGTAAGACTATACTAAAAACAGCATTAAGTTAAAAGGAGACCTAACAAATGCCAGAACTAAATAACGAACCAGTCGTAACGAATATGAAGGACGTACTGGGTAAAAGAGGCTTTATCGTCGAAGACGGTAAGACCTTTACAGTAACAGTAATAGCTTACGGCGACGATATGCTCGATCGCCAGAGCGAAACCGAAGTTGAGGTTATTCGACAGGACGGCGAGCGTTTATCGGTCGAGTTCTCCGAAATCACTTTCGACGAGCCGGAGACGCCCCAAGCGGCCGCTCCAGCACCAATTCAGGCCCAGCCGGAAGCTCCTAAAGCTATGACGCTGGCCAATACTCAGAAGAGCGATATTCTCGACCCGAATACCTACGTTCAAATGAAAGGGCTCGCTCAAGACTTCTTTAGCTCGAAGGCCGTACCGTCAGCTTATGAGAATATGCTACAGGTTCTAATGGCTCTTCAGGCTGGTAAAGAAATGGGCCTTCAGCCGATCGAAAGTATTCAGAGCCTCACTATCATTAACGGCTCTATTAGTCTCTGGGGTAAGGCCGTTCCAAACCGTCTTCGTCAGCATGGCTGGAACTTGGCGTTTAGTGAAGGCCAAGACGACCCGAAGGACGAGCGAACGCAATATTGCGAGGCGACCATTACCAAGGGCGACGAAAAATATACTGAAAAAATTAACTACGGCGAAGCGATCGACAGCGGTTATACAATGGATAAATATAACAAGCTGAAGCCGGGCTGGAAGCCGGGTATGAACCGACGCTTAAAACTCCGCTACGACGTCCTAGACGTACTTTGTAAGACGTATGTTCCCGAAGTGTTTGGCCCGACAGCTGGAACGGCCGAGGTATTGGCTGACGTAGATTTTACGGCCGACGCCCCTACTTTGAAAGATAAAATTGGAGCGGCTCGAACTGGCCTCAATACTAAAGCTAAGGCTCAAGACGTAATCGACCAATAACGCTATGCCTAACGCCTATAAAATAAAGGACGACGGTAAGCTTCATACTCGCTACTCGGAGCTAATGAATTGCACCGATAGCGGTATGGAGAGGGTTCTCGAGGAACGTTTCGGCCAGCGTAAGAAGCTCGAGCTCGAAGCGTTCGACTTCGGCCGGGCTCGCCATGAAAGTCTCGAGGAGGAGGGGAAGGCCGAGAACCGAGTACCCGAATACTTCGGCGTCGGCAATATACCGATTAGCCACGCCGAACAGTCGTTCGCTATCGAACCCTTCCCCGGCGTCGTAATTCATTTTACGCCCGACCTACTCAGCCAGTCCGAATATTTAATAGGCGACTATAAAATGGTTCGAGAGCCCGAGGCTGGCTGGAGCGGTAACTATCCTCCACTTTGGAAATTCTATAAAGACAGTATTCAGCTTGATTTTTACGCTTGGCTACTGACATTTAAGAAAATTCCGATTAAGGAAAAGCTCTATATGGGCGAGTACTGGAATAGAGATCGTACCGAAATACTCCATCATGACTACGTTCGTAAGCCTATTACGGTCGTAGAAAAGGGCAAGGCCCGGGCTTGGGCGATCGAGCGTATCGAAACGCTTATGGCTGGAATTGAAGTTTACCGGGAAGCCGGGTATACGGAAATAAAGTAATGCTTAAAAAGTTGAAGGGGGCGAAACTGGAGAAAGTTAAGGTTCGCTTCCTAGTCCACCGGGCCGACCCCGACGACCCCGACGACTATGTTTACTGTTACGGAAGCATAGCGAAACGCCTCTATACTAAGAATGATAAGGCGATCGTTACCGAGCAGAAGACGAAAATTCGCCGGAACGGAACGACTAAATCGGAGACCGAGAAAATAATTTTAGAAAAGGAGCTATCAAATGCAACAAAAACAGGAACTAATTAGCCTCGGAATGGACGTCGCCGTAGTGTTATTCGCTAAGCTGTCAGCCGACGGCGTTACTATGACCCCGGCCGCTTGGAAGGTTTTAGGCGAACACGCCGCTGAAAGTATCGAAACCGCTACAGGAGTACCCGGCGAAGACATGGCTCTTACGCTTCAGCCAATCGTAGACGGTATGCTGGAGAAAATAAAGTAATGTACGAAGATATAGACTTTAAGAAAATGGTCGAGCAAGAGCCCGACCTAAAAGCCTATTTTTCTGAAGTGCTCGTTAAGGTGTTTCTGGCCGATAAAAACAGCCGGGAAATGCTGAAAGCCATATATAATTTTAGGAATATAGGCATGACGACCGAGCAAGTAGCCGACTGGGTTATCGGTATGCAAAAATTTAACCCTCCAGAGGAGGAAGAATAGTATGGCTGTAACTCACAAAAAGGGGCGGTTCGGTGGCCAATTATGCGGCCAAAAATCTAAGAAGCCTTCGCTTACTGATAATCAAAACGAGGTAACTTGTAAGAAATGTATCTGGATAGCCGGGGAACAAACCGACCGAGGCCAAACCGTACAATTTACTAACTCCGATACTGGGGAAATTCAGGACGAAAAACCCTACCGAAGCGAGGAACATTTAGCTTTCGGTAACGAGATCGTCGCCCAGCAACGCTACGTTCGAGAAAAACTCCGAGACCCAGAAGACCCGAACGCCTTCGCTAAGCTGAACCCGGAAGGAATTATAGACGTACTCGACCACCTCTCGGCGTACTACGATCGCTTAGGAGCGTGGCTCGCTAATCAGCAACTATGGCTTTCTGATCTGAAGACCCAGCGAGAGCTTCGTTTCGCCGAGGAATATCTGAAGTGGAAGCGTAAAAAGGGCGAGACCAACGAGACCGCTCGAATGGAAGCTAAGATAGCCGTCGGCGATCTGGATAAGGGAATAGATAAATGTAAGCATATTTTCGATACGGTTATGGCTTGGAAAAAGTCTATTGGCCGATACCATGACGCCGCTCGTTCACAACTTAGTTACGAAAAACAGGCTCAATATATGCAACGCCGGAACGATAATACCCCGGAATATAGGCGGCCATAAAAAATAGACCGCCTTTATATGCTACTAAGTGGAGGGTAGAAACTTCGTAGCGGCGATCTATTTTCCTAACATAAGTTAGAATAGGGGGTATAAGGTGCGAAAGAGCTTGGACGCCAAACTGCTTATGAACTAAGTATATAACACCCGAGCAAATTTCCAAACAAAATACCAAACAAACACTTGCAATATATAAACGGAAGCGGTAAAATAGAAGTACCATAAAACGTTAAAAAGGAGACCTAACACCTATGGCAAAAGAACAAACTAACGAAGTGGCCGAAAAGCCAATAGTCATTCAGCCGCCAAAACTGAGCGAAGCTCTACTGGCTGGTTCTGAACAGATCGTAGCGAACGCTAACGCTATGGTAGTAAAAACTCGAGAAGACCTCGCTGGCCCAGCGGCCGACGCCCTTACTCGTATCAAGAAACAGTACAAGCTTCTCGAAGACGAGCGTGTAGATATGAAAGCTCCAATTCTCGAGGCTGGTCGTAAAGTGGACGGCTTATTTAAGCCAGCCCTGAAGGTTCTCGACGAAGCTTCCGACGTAATCAAAAAGAAAATGATCGACGCCAAGCGTAAGTTCGATAAAGAGGACGAGGAAAAACAAGCTAAAATTCTAGCTCGTTCAGAGAAGGAAGGCCGAGGCCGTATCACTGAAGAGACAGCTATAAATCAAATTAGCGAAATTCCTACCGTCAAGAAAACCACTCAGACCGCTAGCGGTGGCTCGACTACCTTTAAGAAAGTCCAACAGGTTACTATTGTCGATCTTAAAGCTATCCCAGTCGAATACCTACGGCCCGGAACGGTCGAAGAGTTTATGGACTTTAAGCCTTGGCCAGCTATTCAGAAGGCGGCTAAGCAACTCGATACACTCATTCAGGCCGGACACCCGAACATTCAGCAAATACCCGGCGTAAAAGTCGAGCTAGTGGATAGCCTTTCGGCTCGAGGTTAATATGAGATATATAAACACCGACAAGCGACTGAAATTCCTTTACTGGAAAAATCGTAAAGAGCCCGGTACTGAGGAGTTTTATAACCTCATGCAAAACGAGCATTACAATAGCGTCGGCGAAGCGGTGTTTATAGTCTCCGAAAGAGTGAAAGACCTCGTTCATAAATTACCAGTAATAGGGAGGTTTCTCTTTAATGACAGAAACTAAATTAAATAAAGGCCGATTTACTAAGGGCGACCCCCGGACGCTCGAAGCGGCTCGTAAGGGTGGCTCGGTCGGCGGCCAAAAAAGTCCGACCAATTTCAAGAATAACCCGGAGCTAGCGGCGAAGGCCGGAGCGAAGGGCGGTAAAGTAAGTAAGCGTAAACCAACTAAGGAGAAAAAATAGCATGGCTAAAGATCAGAAAACAACCGAAGAAAAAAGCGTACTCGATAGTATTTATCAAGACTACGGCCTACTGGCTCAGGAACAAGACCCAGTTAAAGTTATGGATATTCTTAGGCGTCTGGCCGACGGTATCGAGAACGGCGATCTAGGGCTTCTCGGCTTTACGTTCGGGTTCACTAGCGAAGCTGAAGCATTTCCTCGAGCTGTAATCGACCTCGACTTTATGGAACATAAACTTATAGCCGCTCGCCGGGAAACAGCTCCAGAAGGCCCAGAGAAGGAGGCTTAGTAATGCAATACGCTTCAGCCACTAAAGACCAGATGAAAGCGTGGAAATCGGCCGCTAAGCCCGATAAGGACTATCCAGAACGATCGACTAACCGTATCATGTTCAAAAGTCGCAAGGACGAAAAGCTAGGCGTTTATATTACCACCCTCGTAGCAAGCGACGGCTACCAGCTAATTAAGCGTAATATCACGAGCGAGCTCGACGCCAAACAGCATAAAATGGCTATCCCCCGGGGCGTCATGGAAGCCGCCGAAAAGACTATGAAAAAAGGCGACCGGGCTTACTTCAGCGACGGTAAAATTACTGTTCGTTCTGTCAGTATCGACGAGACCACCGAGGAAGAAATAACCGTAGTTCGTGGAGTATTCCCTTTCGTAGAACAGCTCGATCTATTTTCAGACTTCGAGACCGCTATGGAAAGCTTCGCTAATAAGGAATTGCCAGAGCGTATTTGTACTCTCGACGCTAAAATTCTGAAACAGATTGTCGAGCAACTTCGGAGCGGAGACGCTCGAGTATTCGTAAAGGTTCACTTCCGAGAGAGCCCCGACGGTCTCCAGCCTGTAGTTATGCAAGCTTTCGAAGGTATCGAAGAGGAAGAATTAACGGCCGTAATAATGCCGATAAGGGAGTAATTCTATGGCTGATCGAGACGCTAAAAAGAAACGCCGGGCGGCCCGGCTCAAAAAGAACCGAAATATTAACCGTAATAATCCAGCTCTCAAATTTACTATTTGGGAGCGTCAGGCTATGGCGTATCACGCTAAGGTAATGAAGGGCGTAGAAACTGGCGAATGGACGCTCGAGGAGGCCAAGGCTGAGCTCGAGAGTGCTTCGAAAGACGCCGCCGACAATCTAGCTAAACAGAAAGCCCCGGAAATATTAGTAACCGTCGTAGAGCAACTGATACTTTACGGCTCATATGAGGAGCTCCAGAAGGCCGCTCAGCGTATAGAAAAGGCGAAGCATGAAGCTAACCATAGTTCAGAAAATTAAGGTCTGGTGGGGCTCTATATGCCCCGAGCACCTCGAGCCGACGTACTACGACGAAAGTTACGATCGTCTCAGGTGTTCAGTTACCGATAAGCCAGTAAGTTCGGAGTATAGATAATGATACCCGGCCCACTTACTCCAATGGCCCTAATCGAGATTAGGTTTCCTATCTGGAATGGAGGTCAGCGTTACGTCGGTATCGCTGACTTCCGAATTAGAGCCCATAACAAAATCGTTATTCTCTACACTCGTAAAGACGGAACGAAAAGCTTCCCTAACCCCTACTACATAAGCGGAGCTGATATTAAAAACCCCGACCATAAAGTTCAGGTAGTGAAGGGCGGCGTTAAACTATACCTCGTTCCTCTGAGCGAGCTCGAAGAGATCGTTTAGTTTATGACGATCAAGTCGAAGCCTTGTAAATATTGCGAGAGCATTTACCACCAGTCGTTTCAGTGTAGAGAAAACCCCAAAAACAAGAATAAGAAAAACTATATTCCTGTTTCGGCCGCTAAACGAGATTATAAACCGCTCAAACGTACAGCTATTAGGTCGAAACCAGATTATAAATGGTTAGCCACTCGCCGAGAATGGTTCAGGCTACACCCACCCGACCACGCTGGATATTATTATTGTAAGATCGTTCCCTGTCTCCTCCCGGGCGTACCCATGTTTAAAAATGAAGTAGAGCTTGACCACGAAAAGCCGAAGGGCCGGGCTGAATTTCGCCACTTAAAATACGAGCTCTCGAACTTACGAGAAAGTCATGGCCTCTGTAATAGGGAGAAGGGTTCGCTTACCGTCGAGCAATATCAGGACAAAATGGAGCGGCTTGGGGTGTGGAAAAATCCGAACAAAAAACCCTTGACTTAATAAAGCGGAAGCGGTAAATTAAGAGTACAACCAACTAAACGAAAGGACGCTATATGTCTGACGCAAAACCAACCTCTAACAAGCTCGAGGAGCTGGCCAAGAAATCATTCTCGGTTAAGATACCTCGCCGCCTCGTTTGGCGAAACCCGGAAGACAATCTTTATTACGTTATCGAGCGAGACGCCAATAGTCCTACAGGCTGGCGTTACGACGACCTCCGGGGCTATCGACATAGTACTAGCTGTTACGCTAAGCTCGGTCGAATGTTCCAGCAAGAAATGAACAAATAAAATAAATACTAAGAGCCCGGCGAAACTGGCCGGGCTGGAGAACAAAAAAATGCAATTAGGATATTACTCAAACGAAAGTATTCGCCGCCGCCAACATGAACGAGAGAAGGCTATAGCCAAGAAAGTAATCATAGGTACGATTAAAACTTTTTTAGCCGGGGCGGTCGTCGCCGTCCTCGGGTTTCTGGGAGCGTACTTCCTCCTCGTTACGGCTATCGACCAGAGTATAGATCAGTCCAATATTCGAGAGTGCGAAGGCGTGAAAGTACTCAGCGACCCCGGACACTGGGCCAAGCTACAAAACAAATGCCAGCACTATTACCAAACAGGCGAAATAGAATATATGCGGAAGTATCATCACAACCTAGACAGCTAGAAAAAAGCTCGTGGTATAATAAATTAGTAAATGAGAAATTGCATATTTTACGAAAGTTAGACTTACTCCGGGCGTCTCTTCTGACGTTGGCCGTATCGCTCGTAGTATTTACCCTACCAGTATTAGCTCTGAATTCCTCCAACTCTTCCGATAGTCCGAAAATAGATAAGTCTCTAATCGAGGCTATAGCTGGACGTAATCTCGGTAAAGTTTCTACTGACGCTCAGAAGCTCGTCGATCAAATGAATAGAGACGAAGCCAAGGCCCGGGCCGAAGCTAAGCGTATCGCTGAAGAAAAAAGAATAGCCGAAGAGAAGGCGAAGGCTGAGGCCGCTCGTATTGAAGCTGAGCGTGTAGCCGCCGAGAAAGCCGCTCAGGAGGCCGCCAGACAAGCCGAAATAGCTCGACAGGCTGAACTAGACCGTAAAGCCGCTAGCGTCGCTCCTAGCCCCCAATACTCTACGAATTCGGGGTATAGTGGCTCACTTGCTGAATGGCTACGAGTACTCAGACAATGCGAGAGCGGCGGTAACTATTCTATAAACACTGGTAACGGCTTTTATGGAGCGTATCAGTTTACTATTCCTACTTGGAATTACTGGAATACTGGCTACGCTCGAGCCGACCTAGCTCCTCCGGCCGTTCAGGACGCTACTATAATCAAGAATACGAACGCCGCTAGCGGTGGCTTGGCTACTCAGAACCCCGGCTGTTTCAAGAAACACGGACTGAGCCAGTTCCCACCGTCTAATTAGAGGGCCACTTATTGTAACGAAAGAAGTAGTCGATCTTATCGCCGAGCTCTGATAGATAAGGAACGGCTATAGTCTTCCAGTAAAAACCAGCATGGCTAACGATTGTCTTCTTAATATTTAATTTACCCTGATTGTAATACGTTACTTTGAAAATGATTGTTTGTTTTGTTGTTTCCATACTTAGTATATTAGCACAGAACCGAACAAAAGTCAATAGCTATAACATAGAAAAACCCCCTCGCCAAGTACGAGGGGTATTGTTTTTCCATACTTGCTACTACAGTTCTGAACTCCTGAACTCTAGTATCTGGGAAACGTCCACGAGGGACAGTCTTCATAGTACCAAAAAAGCCGCTGGTTTACAGCGACTTTTCGGGCTATAAACTCAATCTCACGTTTATAGTTTAGAGCCTTCGGGTGGCTTTGTCGAATTGACCTCGAGTACTGGAGAGCCTTTAACGATCTGATTGTATACGATCGCTGAGACTATCCACGTTCCAACAGCTAGGGCCAGCCAGCCCCAAACGCTATCGACGACGAAGTTCACGCTGGAGTTATACAGCGAGACGAGAGCGGCGATACCAGAAGCAATAGCGGCCGTTAGCCGAGGGTACTTCTGAACTGGAAGCGGAATAACCTTCAGCTTCATTATTTGGGTAGCAATTACGACGGCCGTACCCGAAAGTATGATAGCCGCGAAAACCGCCACGAAGGGTTCTAATACTGCTCTTAATGCTAATAGTTCCATGATCTTTACTCCTTACTTTTAATACCGAAATGTTCAAGTATCATTTTCAGTATACTATTATTTTCTTTAATGAGCTCCTCGGTGGACTTGTCGGGTACTGGCTCGGCTGGGGTTTCAGGTTCTTTAATCTCTTCCATATTCAAGTTAGCGAGAGGAATACCGGCGGCCTCTTTTTTATCGGTCGAGTACTTCGTAATTAAGTACTTCTGGCCATGCCAAGTAGTAGCCGAAGCTATTTCGATAGGCGTATTTATTTCTATTTCCTTGATAGTGCTACCGTCCATAAGGTTTACGAGAGGTGTCTTTACTCGAGCGTACATAACGACGTCGGTAATATCTTCCCATTTCTCTAGCCATTCTGGTTTCTCGAGCTTAGGAGGCTCGACAGGAACGCCAAGGTCTTCGATTTTTACACCGTTAGGAAGTACGTTTTCGACAGAATATTTACTGATTAGGTACGTCTGGCCGCCTACCTTCGTTTGTTTGGCAATATCTACCCAAGTACCCTTAGCGATAGTACCAATTTCTTTACCACTATTGAGTTCGTAAATAGGAGTACCAGCGGCCGGGAGAACCATAAGCTTAACGTCGGTAATGTCGTCGAGGTTCTTAGCCCATTCAGGAACTACTTCCTCGAGGCTTGCCAGTGGAATACCCTTCCAGTCGCCAAGTCCGACGTCATGCTTCGTTCGAAGGAAGTCGGTATTTCCAACCTTAGTTTTACGAGTAAACGAAATTTCTGTTCCCTTCGTAAGTACTACTTCTATTTCTTTCATGGTAGCGAGGTCTACTTTTCGAACGTCTTTCGAGACGGCCATAACTCGGGGTTCTACCATAGGAAGATCGTTCGTTACATATTCAGGCGACAATTCTTTAAGGCTAGTCATTTCGATACCGTAGTTAAGGTTATTAGCAGTCGAGTATTTGCTTCGGAGGAAGGTAGAACCGTTAAATTCGGTGGCCGTAGCGAACTCGATCGGCGTACCTTTTTTTATAACGTCGCCGACACGCTGGCCGTTATCCAAATTCAAGGGACGAATATCGCCGTTAGCGATCAGCTTTCGGGGTACTTGCATAGGACGCCAGCTATATTTTGGCTTGTTACGATCAGCGACAACCTTCTTAGCTCGCCGCATAACCTCGCCCCAGTCGATAGGGTTACAAGCCGTAGACCACCATTTTTTATGTGGATACCATTGTAGGTTATGAAAGCCCTTGTCGGCGATATACTCGGCGAGAGTGGCCATAACAGCTTCAGCCTGAGCACCGCCAACGGTAATACGAGGGTCTACCTCGATAGAGAACGTATAAGGGTTAGCGTTATTGGTGGCCCAAGAAACATCTCCTTGGCGTACCATTTCCGTTACTCGGCCAGCTGATAAAACAGCATGAGCCGAAGCTTGCCGGGCCGGGTTCATAAACGTATTAACTACTCCTTGGTGGCTCGGGCCACGAGAAGGGTCGTCCCACCAGTGGCCAGCTCCGAACTCTATCGTTCGTGGACGGCCATAAAAATACTGGGTCTGGCTACCCGGCGTATAGTTTGGACTTTGTTGGAATTCTAGTTTATAACTCATTTTGTTAGGTCTCCTTTTTAACGAGTAAGTGCTTATAGTTTAGCACGAAATTGACAACAGTGGGTTGCATAACAGGGGTTGGGTTATATCATTAACACCGTTACCAACGCCATTCAGTACGTCATTTACGGTTCTCTGAACTGGGCCTTGAGGAATAGCCGTTTCGGGGTCTGGGGTAGGAGTGCTGGGCTGAGGGGTTGGGGTAGTCGGCCGACTAGCTATAGGGCTAGTATCAGGTACGCTAGAGCTTGGGCTGGGAACTGTAGGAGTGGCCGGAGTATGAGGCTGATCGGTTCGACGCTCTTGTTCGTTTCGAACGGCGTCTTGTAAAATGTTAAATTCTTCGTTATCGTTCGTAACCTTGAATGGGTCGGAAACATAAGTTTCGGTTTTAGTTTGGAATGGATTTATAGAATATTCGACAGTAATAGTAAGCCTATATTCCCCGGTCGGGGCTTCACTTGGAATAAGAATAGCGTTACGACACAGGAGGCGATCGTCAAAACGAGCACCAGCTGAAAGGGTAATTTCAGGAGGTACGGTATTAGTGCTAATAGTTCGGAAAATGTCAGCTTGATAATTCGAAGGCTTACAATCGTGAGCCTCATAAAACACGAGAGACCCGGCTTTTACTTCTTTAGTGTCGAGCCTGAGTTCGTTAAATTTTCCAACGTCGGCCGGAATGATAGCTTGAATAACTACATAAGCGACCATAGCAAAAGTACCAAGGGCGAAGAACCCGGCGAGTATTCCATATCTTAGCTTGTGTTTCATCATAATTATTAACTTCCCTTTACTAATACTAGACCCACAACGGCCACGAATACAAGCCCGAAGGTCGTTCCGAGCACCCATAGAGCGGCTTTTTCCAGCCGAGCTATACGCTTCTCATGGTCTTTAGAAGTGGAAACTGGGGTATACTCCCCTTTAGTATTGTTCTTTAGCTCGGTAAAATTATCGTTAGTTTCTTTTTTAAACTCTTCGAAATTTGTAACCATATACTCCATAGCCTGAGCTAGTAAGGCCATGCTTTTATCATCTGTATTATTTTGAATTTGTTTCAGTTGGTCTTTGACGCCCATAGTTCTCGCTTCACTGATATTACTTACGCTATCCATATTGTAACCTTTAATGCTTTACTGGCGAAAGCTTTTACTTATCCTATATTTATAGTAGGCACAAGTTCAGTTTTTTTTCTATCGGTATTCCCACAAATTGGACATATTACGTCTCCTTGTGGCCCGGTGTAAGAGCCGCAAGCCTGACAGTTCTTACAGCGAGGACAAACAGTTTTAAGCCCCCGGAAGTGAAAACCGCAAAACGGACATTTCCTTTTTCGAATACGCTTCTTTTTAAATTCTGGCCGCTGATTATCTCGCCACGCCTTGACTTCTCCGGGCTTCATTTCCAGACGCTTGTTCAGCTCGGACTTCGAAATAGTAATTGGCTTGTCGGCCTTCGGGCGTTTTTCGTCCGGGTCTACAAAATTCAGAAGCTCGACGGATTGAGGGACTTTAACCATTACGCTATTCCTTTCACTGTATAGGCCATGTCAGCTTTCCAGATTTGAAGTATATTCGTTCCGATTATGCTACCCTGATCGGCGTATTCCCCAGCCGCCGGAACTTCGAAAGTTATTAGATTGCGACCAGTCTTATAGATGAAAGGGGTAAGATCGAGCTTAACATCTAAAATATTACCGACGGCCGAGCGGTTAAGCGTAAGACCCTTAGCGGCACGAACTACAAAACCGTCTTCGTCGAGGCCAGTAACCGTAACGGCTTTAATCATTTTCAAATTACTAGCTATAGAGTTATCAAAAATAATTCGGATATGGGTATAAAGCAACTCTACCTCATACAAATTTTGGGGGTTAATTATCTCGAGGCGTGGCTTATTAAAGCTATACTGACGATTTACCGGGATAGATACCGTCTTATAGCTGTATGGGAATTTTTGACCTTTTCCATTATCCATATTATATTTCCGCCTGATCGAAGTCTTCTTTTACGAATTCAAATTGTCCTAGCATTACGTCGGGGCTGGCCCATAAAAAGCCGCCATTCCCCCAGTAGAAAGTAATAGCCGTCCGGCCGACGTTACGCTGAGTAGTGAAGCATAGACTAACGTTCGTAGGGGCTGGGGTTACAGTATTCGAACCAGCCGAACCAACGCCACTATAAGCCCGGCCATAAATATAGCGGCCATTCTCATTATAAAGCCCATTACTCCCGGTATTAGCTCCAACACCATAGAGGAAGCTCGAGGTCGGCGACGTATGGCGAATAACGATATAGTAGGTCTGGCCCGGAACAAGCTTAATCGGTGTCTTCGGCCGAAGACATACTTCCTGTATCTCTATCCAGTATTTATTACTGTCGCTGGCCGTTACCCAAGTATCGGTAGCCGTCGTAATTTTATTACCATTGGCGTCGGTATGGTTATTCGGCTTAGAACCCTGAACGTACTCCTTCGGAATGATACCCACGTTAGCGTAGAAATTTCGATTGGCGTCCCATAGCTCGACGATAATATCTCGAAAATTGGCCGGGTTTGTGTAATCGCCTATATGGAAAATATCTCTCAAAAATAAGCTTGTCAAAAGCGGCGAAGTTGGAACAAACGTCTGAGCCACGAAGTCGTTAGTCCCTGTCTTCGCTACGCCTTGGCCGTTGCTACCGTAAGCGTAGTAGACGAAGTTCCCCTGATCGGTTATATAGCGAGGGTCTACAGGCTGTTTTATAGTGGTGGTATTAAAGAAATATGGCGGCGGCTGAGAGCCCGGAACTAAGACGATACGCCTCGAGGTAAGCTCTTCGTACTTAGTAAACATTTCGTCCGGGCGATCGTTCGACTGATCGAAGCTAACATATAGGTCGGCTAAGCTGTTTTCGTCCGGGTCGTAATATCCACTACCTACCGGAATACCTGTTTTATATATTTCGAAAGAATTATTTCGTGTAACGAGCCGACGAATAAAGGTAGCGAAGGGGTTATGATCTACCCAGAAAGTATAGCGAGTAACCACCGTCGGCGTAGCAAGGCCACCAGCTCCCATACCGCCGCCAAGAAAAACTTCATAATCTTGTTTGAAGGTATTTCGGGGGCGTCCTATTGCTCTTTTTCCGTCGTCCATATTTAACTCACAATCAGAGCCGAAGCGTTAATTTCTAATTTATAAAGGTGGAAGCCCGAAGCTACTGGCGTATTTGGAAAATGAATACCTAGAACGAAACAGTCGGTTCGAAAGTCTGGGTTTCCAAAAGTCGGAATGAGTGGAGTAAGATCGAGCTTGTTAATAGCTATCATTTGCCCGGCCGTATTGCTAAACGTAGCGTCTGAACCCCGAAGCGTCCTATGCTTAGCCTTTATTTCGTCAGAGGTAAGGGCGACTATGCTTAGATCATTTTCGCTAGTTGTTTTGGTTACGCTAATTCTTATCTCTGGAGTTGGTTCGCTGACGTCGGTTTTAAGAGCAAGGTTTAAATATACGCCGACTAGCTCGCTCCGCATAGGCCGGAGAATACGAATATAGTTATCCTTCTGGGGGTAAAAAGAACCGCCGTAGCCGGGCCTAAGTGTCGTCGGGTTGGCTAAATAAGCGAGGTCGCCGTAGTCGAGAGCCTGACTAATATCGTTATCGCTATTCTCATTTCGGTTATAACCATAAATTTGGCCGAGGAAGGGGATAGATTTTTTTCGAAATGTTAGGTCGCTCATAAGCCTATTATAGACTTATTTACTAAAGAGGTAGAGCCCATATTTTACGAGCTGTAAAGGTAGCCGTACCACCACCACCGTAACGGCGGTATTTTGCTACGAGTGTCGTCGGCCCGGGGGTTAGACCTGTAAGTAACGCTGTTCGGCTATTGTCCGTTGGTACGCTAGTAGCAATTCCGAAGCCAGTATCTCCCTGATTGGCGACGAAAGTATTCGCTCCAGTAATGTCGATAGCCATAGCCCCACCGTTGTTAGTCGTATCGTTTGAAACGCTAGCCGAACAGCCGATAAGCAAAATACCATTCTGGCCGACAGTAACGGTAATGCTAGGGCCAACCGTTGCGAGGTTCGTAAACGAGCTCGAAGTCGTAGTTTGGCCAGTTATAACTTCGGCAAATTTTCCATCGAGGTTAAGTTCTGCTGGGGTTACGATACCGCTGGCGAGGTGTCGATTTAGAATAGCATTATCCCCAATACCAGCACCGCTATTAAAAGAGGCGTCGTTACTCCATAATTTGTTCATTTTGGCTAGGGTTGGAATTTCTAACGCTGTAAAACTATCTGCTGAATACATATCTATTTAACCTTCCTGAGCTCGAAACTCTCGACCTTTTTACCACGCTTTGTAGTTTTTACATCAGGAGCGTAGTTCGTGGCGTTCATTTCCTGCTTAACTTTAATTCTATCCTCTTTTGTTATAGAAGTCATTACATGATCTTGAGGAACATTGTCAATTTCAATTTGAGCCCAACGAGTATCGTTCGTACACTCTTCGTAGGGCTCGCCTTCTGGTTTCTCGGGAGTAACCGGGCCTTCGTAAACTGGCTGTTCGGTTTTTTCTCTCTTCTTTTCCGAGAGATTATTATATTTAAGTATAGCGTCTTCGTGTTGCTCTTTAGCTCGAGCCTCGTCCTTTTGGAACTGAGCGAAGTCTTCGCCGTACTTATCCCAAGCCGACTTATATTTAGTTTCGATAATGTTTCCACACTGGTAGCCCATAACACCGTCAAGGCGTGGTCGGTAGCTCATAAGCTTATTGCCGACAGCGACGACAAACTTTCCTTCGTGGTGGTAGGGGTTCATTTCGTCGTCGATCGTATCGACCTCGAGGCCAAGTAGAACGCCGCATTTACTACAAATAATTTCGTCTACCGTATGGCAAGTTTCCAAGTACCAAGGCTTTAGAAGCTCGTACTCTTCGGGCTGTATCTGGCTAAGTCGCCTATGATTTTCAGCGGTTAAATATCTCTTGAGCTGAGTATGAATAGTTCCCATTTCTTGACTGGCCAAAACTTTAAGCTGGCTATTCGAAAACTCTTCGTAGAGTACAGTCTTTTCGGCCTCGTCGAGACCCTTCAGCTGGTCGGCTGAGAAGTAGTCTTTAAGGTGGGCGTCTCTTTTGCTTAATGTCATTATGATTTTTTCCTTTCGTTAGGTCTCATTACTGCTTATAGTTTAGCATTTCTAGGCGTGAATAGCGTCCGGGCCTCCGATTTGGCTAACCCCGATTTGGAAGTATTTCCTAAATACTCGCTCCTCGAGCGTCATTTCTTGGCTGAGGGCGGTCGTTCTATCCATATTTAGTTTATTGCCGAGCATAACCATAGTAAGCGTTTGGCCAGTGTCTTCGATATTTACAGCGAATACGTCGCCGAATTGCCAAGCTGGGTTAGCGAAAGGAATACCGCTCAGCTGGCGGCCGACGTTGGCGAACTGACTTACGATATTGAAAGCGTAAGCTTGGGCCGTTCCTCGATCTTGAATATAATCGTTCTGAACTTCCATTACGACGCCGCTATTATCAGGGTTAAGGCCATTGTCGTCGATACTATCCTGATCGAGATACTCCTCGACGATAGTGGTTACTACCTTGGCCGGAGTACCGTATAGCTGAAGGTCGGTAATATACATAACTTGAGAGGTAGAATTATTCGTAAATTCTATAACGCCGCCAGTACCCCAAGTATCGAAGTCAGTCATGGAAACGTAAGCCTGAGCTGGCTCGCCTGAACCGTCGTTCTTAACGTTTGTTCGGTAGAAGCTCGTAACTTGAAGGTCTACATAGGTTGGCGTATCAACACTGGTAACTGGAAGGTCGCCGTCGTCGTCCTTAAAGGCGAACGGATAGCGAAGGATTTCGCCCGGCTGTATTTCGACAGCTTGAGCGAGGCGGTATATAAGCTGGTTCGCCGTAACCGCTCGAGGCTTGGAAGTTACTCGAACGTGGTTAATTACAGGGGTGTCTTTAAACTGAAGGTCGATTAAGTTGGAATAATTAAGGGTAGCGACAGGCGTAGAGTTAAGGTCGAAATGAAGCCTGTTCCAGAAGCGGCCGATACCTTGCTCGTCGAAAAAGAACATACCACCTTCGGCTTCGGCTACGCTGGCGATCATAGGCCCGGACTTTTGGCCGTAAGGGTTCACGAAAGCTATATTCTCTTGAACGCTCTCCTCGAGTACGAAATTAGAGCTCGAAAAACCAGCCTCGGTTAGTAGTAAAGCTATGAAGTCCTTAGCACTAATATTAACTTGCATGGCCAACTTACTCTCGAAATTATTCAAAAATTCCATAGCGTCGAAAGCGTGTACGTTAAACTTCCTTTTTCCAAGGCTAACTTTAGGGCGACCAGTGTAGCCGACGAACTGGGGTATCGTCTCGAGACCGAAGCCAGAGTTTACCTTAACCGGGCGGCCCGGCTTGATATGATCGCCTATTTCGGGGTCGTAGCCCGGTAGGTAACGCTTAGTAGTATTGTCGAGCTCGAGGTCGAGCTGGGCCGACATAGTACCGATAGGAATGGCCGAAATAGTCCGTTCGATAGTCAGGTTATTTACTTGCTCGGTTTCTACATCATAGTCGTATTTATCGAATAGGGTTATGTCGTTATTGTTCCCCTTAATAGGGTGGTTTCCACCGATAGGAGAAACGCCAATTTGGAAGAATTGAACGCCGGGGTCGAAGTTCTTTAGCCAAGAAACCATAACGCCAAAATTCGGCTCGTTATACGAGGCGGCGGCGGCGGCTTCAAAAGCTGAACTTACGACTTGCATTTTATTATTGCTCCTCTATTCGGACGCTAAAGGTATCAGTCATAAACGAACCGCCCTTAACATAACTACCGTCCTCGATAATTGTTACTAAGCCAGTGAAACCCCATACAGCGTAACGACTTTGAGTATTGTTATAAACGACGGCCGGGCCAGCGTCGGCCCAAGCGAGAATACTCGCCAGCTCGTCGGGAAATATATTCGTCCAAGTCAGCTCGGCCACTTTCTTTTTCCCCATTTGGTTACGTTGGAGAGAGTGGTTTAGGGAGCGATTATCGTTACGAGCGTAGTTGTAGTACTCTCGTAAGCCTTGGGGGTCTGGTATTGTGTTTCCGTTTATTGTCATATTATGCCGTCCTCAACTGATTAACGTCAGTCGTCCCTTGCGATTTAAGAGCGTTCTCGACTTCCTGAGCTAGTATTACGGCTAGTTCACGAAGGCCGCTCGCATTTCCTATTATATTACCGTTTACGGTTAAGTTTACCGTTACTTGAGGGCCACCGCTACCAGTAGAGACAGGAACGCTTAACGCCGTACCAGCACCAGCACCGCCAAACGAAGGGCCGGGGTTTGGAGCTGAAGGGTCGTCGTTTCGTGGGTCTATGTCGATTGTAGGCTTGGCCGTTACTGAGAGGCCGCTAGAGACCGCTCGGCTAACATTACCCATAGCGTTACCAATAAGCCTACGAGCTCCGTTAAGGCCGTTAGCGAGTCCCTGAATAGTATTCCTACCGAAGCCAGCGAAGACAGTACTCGGCGAGTGAATTCCGAGGGCTTTCTTGAATGGGTCTTTTATCCAGCCCGGGACTTTATCAAGGAAGAAATTACCGATATTAGACAGAAGCGAACCAGCACCATTTAACAAGCCGTTAATCAGGTCTCGGCCCGAGTTGTAGAGTAAGCTTCCCATATTGCCAACAGCCCGGCCGATACGACCCGGAAGCCCGGTAAAGAAGCCGACCAGTCCGTTTATCATATTGGCCGCTCCGTCTCGAATACTATCCCAGTGGCGAATAACGTAGAGTACGGCGAGACCGATAGGCCCGGTAATAATTGCGAGGAGTAAAGGCCAGTTTCCTCTTATCCAATTTATGAAGCCTCCGACGACGGCCTGAACCTTGTCCCAGAGGTCGCCCATAAAGGCCGTAATAACTCCCCAGTTATTTACAATCAGCCAAGCGGCGGCGGCTACAGCGGCCACGATCGCAATTACTGGAGCGAAGGCAATAAGCCAAGGAATAGCGGCCGCAATACCAGCGGCGGCAATACTAACCCCGGCGGCAATAGCACCGACGACCATAGAGCCGAAGGCAATTATCCAAGGAAGGGCAATCATAGCACCACGAGCCAGCCAAGCCCAACCGATAGCGGCGGCCTGAGCGACCATAACAACGCCAGCCCAAATAGATTTAGCGACCATAGCTATAAACTGGCCAGTCCAAGCGAGCCCGGCTCGTCCGGCCTGTAATACCCAAGCTCCACCAGCTACGAGAGCATGAGCGGCGGTAGTGAGCCCAGTCCAAGCGGCTCGAGCGACAACGCCCGGTAATGCTACGAGCCAAGCTCCGGCCGAAAGAGCCGCTTGTTTTACCCAAGCCGCCCCAGCCATTACAGCACCAGCGGCGATTTTTCCTCCGGCGATTAGAGCCTGAACGCCGAGCATAACAAGCGTAGGCCCGAATATAGTAGCTAGCACTCCGGCGGCTATCAAGATTTCGTTTTTATGATCGCTAATAAATTGCTTCGAAGCTTCGAGAGCCTGATTAAATTTATCTATTCCGGCGTTGGCTAAGTCGAGGCCACCACTAACCAGCCCGGCGAGGAAGTTCTTAGCAGTCTCTACGGCCGGGTTAAAGCCGTCTATCACTCCCTTGGCGAAGCCGACAGCTTTTCCGAAAATATCAAACTTCAACTGAAGGAATACTAGCGTTCCGGCGAGAGCGGCAAATACGAGAATGATCGGGTGGGCGGCTAGGAAAGTGAAAGCTATTCCGAGGTTCGTAGCGGCGAAGCCGACAGCCTGTAAAGCCGAGACAAACATCATAAGCTTAAACATTCCGATAGCTACGGCTACGGTCGTCATGGCGGCGGCTAATACTGGGAAGTTATTTATAGCCCAGTCTACGGCTGGCTGAACGCCATTAGCGAGCGTTTTAATGAAGTCAGTAAGTGGAGGGAGTACTTTCGTTCCTAAGTCAGTACCGACGGTCTCCAGCGTCGAAATAAGGTTATCCAGAGCACCGTTAAAGCCTGAGTTCTGAGCGGCGGCCAAGTCGGTAGCCGCTCCTTGCTTATTAACAGCGGTAGACATTTTATTAAAGGCGTCAGCTCCTTGTACGGCGAAAATGCTGGCGGCTCGAGAGGCGTCAGAACCGAATATGGTATTTAGAGCGGCCGT
>Ga0210040_10001335_pt1 | contig 37719 bp, 17 predicted proteins | sample CryGeyCG12114_NA_FD_185462 | JGI IMG/M metagenome (GOLD analysis project Ga0210040, IMG submission 185462) | Groundwater microbial communities from aquifer - Crystal Geyser CG19_WC_8/21/14_NA (SPAdes) (version 2) | ecosystem: Environmental > Aquatic > Deep subsurface > Groundwater | place: USA... | reverse complement strand
GCGTCAATATGATGAGAATCTGTATGCTGACCGAAACAAAATTGAACGCTTCTATAACAAAGCCAAGCAATACCGACGACTGGCTACTCGCTACGAGAAAACAGCACGCAACTACTTAGCCTTCTGGTACATCGCAAGTTGTGTTATTTTAACCCTGTAATCGTATGTCAACACGATCTAGAGCAAGTAAAAAATTTGTGTGGACTTTTTCCCATCTCATTAAAAAATCGAGAGTTTTGCAAGGCTTCAAAAGTAAGGGTTTTTCTAAATACCTAGTGACTCGACCACTTCTCTTACGGGGCGCCCGTTTGTAATCATCTCTAGCACCTACTGTTTAAATTCAACATCGTACTAGCAACGCTGTTTTTTACTTTTTTCTCTTTCATCTGGATTTGCTAAGTTAAGCAAATCAACTCTCCCTATCTACTATAGCATCTCAGTTAGTATGATGCGGTAGTTGAAAGCTTTTTTTAAAACTCTAAAAATGGAAAGTGTTTTTGATAACAAATTTGAAAACCCAAAAGTGGCTGCTTAGGGTAATCTTCGAATTTATTGAAATCTAATACAACCGACGGCTGCATTCCAGCTTGGGCTATCCTACACTACTGCAAATGGAAAAACTTTTAATTCATCAATCTTTAGCCGCTTAATCTTTTGTCCGAGTTTTGTTGCAAGTTCAAACATACTTTAAGAGTATGTTTGAAAATTTAATTGTCTAATCTTGCCAAAAGTATATCAATAAAAGCTACTTGTAGAAAGCAGAGGGAAGAAGCTTCGGTTTTTTTATAATCCTTACTCAAGCGGCGAAAGAAATTTAACCAAGCAAAGCTTCGTTCTACTTGCCAACGGCCCTTCTGGGGCACAAAACCTTGTTGGCTTTCCGGTTTCTGACTTGTCTCTACGGTCCAGTTATAAAGTTGGGCACAGTCTTTAAAGTAGCCACTATAAGCCTGGTCGGCTCGAATCAAGGTCAGCCGATTAGAAGCCTGCTCTAACTGCCAGAGCAGTTCGACACCTGCTGGTCCATCGTGCTCCTGGGCAGAAGAAACATGCATGGCTAAGGGTAAGCCCAAAGTGTCCACGGCTAGATGCCGTTTGCGCCCTTGCACCCGTTTTCCGCCATCTACTCCCGTGTCCAGCGAAATAAAGCCGGCTTTCTTGACACTCTGACTATCGACGGCCACGGCGGAAGCCGGCTCTTCTCTCCCTTGCCTTTGGCGCTCCTTTCGTACTAAGGCCGCTAACACCTGGGCCCAAGTACCATCGGCTTGCCACTTACGAAAGTAGTAATACACTACTTGCCAGGGCGGATAATCTCCTTCCAAGTTCCGCCATTGTAAGCCGGTGCGGCTGAGGCGTAATATCGCCTGCGCTACTTGCAACAAATTATATTTGCGTTTCCGACCATTGTCAATAATTTTTTTTATAAATTGCTCTTGGGCAGTAGTCAACCCACGGAAATGCGCTCGTGTAAACGGGAGTTTTTTCTTTGTCATCGTAACAAATAAGATTAGACACCTTTTGTTACTTGACTACTGCCTTTTTTGATTTCGTATGCTGCTAAATTCCCCTTCTCTAATTTTTAAACATACTCTTATTTATACATGAATAAAAGCAAATTTATACATGAATAAAAGCAAAATATTGAACGCTCAGTTAAGTTAATTGACACATGAAAAATAGAAATTTGAAAGATAGTCCTCATTTTAAAAGCACTCTATTATTCACCACCGGAATATCAATCTTACATAATAAATAATTATGATCCATATTTTAGTGCGCAGTTGCATTCTATACCTGATAGTACTAGGTTTTGCATTTAGTACTTATGCACAAAATAAAAAACCAAATATTCTTTTTTGTATTGCTGACGATGCATCTTACCAGCATTTTGGCGCTAATGGTTGTAAGTGGATTAAAACTCCAAATTTTGACCGGATAGCTAAAGAAGGTTTACTCTTTAAAAATGCTTATACACCTAATGCAAAATGTGCCCCTTCCAGGGCAAACATCTTAATGGGCCGCAATTCATGGCAATTAGAAGAACTTGGGAATCATTTGGCCTATTGGCCAGGAAGATACAAAACCGTTTGGGAAAGTTTGCTCGCTTCCGGTTACCAAACAGGCTATACTGGTAAGGGATGGGCACCTGGAATTGCTATGAGTATACAGGGTAAGCCGCATGAACTTACCGGGAAAGCGTACCAGGCTAAAAAGCTTAATCCGCCAACTTCTGCTATAAGCACTAACGATTACGCCGCTAATTTTGAACAGTTTCTTAATGATAACAAGGCGACCCAACCTTTTATTTTTTGGGTTGGTTCCACCGAACCGCACCGGGCGTATGAATATGGTTCCGGTCAGAAAGTGGGCGGAAAGAGCCTGAAATCAATAGACAAAGTTTATGATTTTTGGCTGGATAATGACAGTGTACGCAACGATATGCTGGATTATGCCTTAGAGATTGAACATTTTGACCAGCAGCTTGGGAAAATGCTGGCTTTACTGGAGAAGAAAGGCCAACTGAATAATACCCTAATAATAGTTACATCGGATAATGGTATGCCGTTTCCCAGAATCAAAGGAATGGAATATGAATTTTCCAATCATATGTCCATGGCTATGATGTGGAAACAGGGTATAAAAAATCCCGGGCGGGTAATTAATGATTATATCAGCTTTATAGATCTTGCCCCCACTTTTCGGGATATATCCGGTACGACAAAGCCAACTGACCAGTACAATAAGCAGCAGGTCAGGTCTTTAACTTCTATTTTTAATTCAGCTAAAGCCGGACAAGTGGATGCTAAAAGAGATTATGTTTTGTTGGGACAGGAACGGCATGATGTAGGTCATCCGAACGAAGTGGGTTACCCGATACGGTCAATTATTAAGAACGGCATGATGTATATCCACAATTTTGAACCTGACCGGTGGCCGGCCGGTAATCCGGAAACAGGTTATCTAAACACAGACGGTGGCCCGACCAAAACAACGATTATCAGTGCAAATAGGCAGAATCCAGGAAAAAACAAATACTGGCAGTTAAATTTTGGAAAAAGAATTATAGAGGAACTGTACAATATAAAATGGGACCCGCAGTGCTTGGTTAACCTGGCAAGTCGTCCGGAATATGCCCAAACAATAGCGGGTCTGAAAATCAACTTTTTACAGAATTAAAAGAGCAGGGCGATCCACGGATGTCTGGTAAAGGCTATTTGTTTGATGCTTATCCCCCAACGCAAGGCCTTAATTTTTATAATATGTTTCTAAATGGAGAGAGGCCTCCAACCAATTGGGTAAATCCAACGGATTATGAAACTGACCCTAGAATTACGGGAGGTAAAAAATAAGAAGCCTCAATTACTGCGCAATTTTTTCCTGACAAGTACCCATTTCTACGGTAAAATAGGTAGGGATTTTAAAAAAGTTTCAAAGTCTTGGACTCCGAATGAAAGAACTAACCCCAAAACTTAATCTTAAAACTTGTATAATTTTTATTATTATAATTGATTAATACGTGATTTTGTAAGAGGACTAATATACGTTTGAGGTTGGCTAATCAAATCTTTATTAGCAATGTAAATATAAGGCTCTACTATGTCACAGTTAAATTAGGTGATAATCTACATGAAGCAGACTATAGTTTTCTTAAATATTTTACTTTTTGTACAACTATTATTTAATATTCAGGGGTTTGGACAAGACGTAGTGGGTGGCCGTCCTAATATTATTTTAATGGTAGCTGATGACCACGGCACCGATGCTTTAGGCTGTTACGGAAACCCGGTAATTCAAACTCCCAATTTAGATAAATTAGCCGACGAAGGTATACGGTTTACCAATGCTTTCTGCACCTCAGCCAGTTGTAGCCCCAGTCGTTCGGTTTTGCTTTCCGGCAGACACAATCATGCTAATGGCATGTACGGCCTCGAGCATAGTTATCACCATTTTACTTCTTATAATACGCTGGAAAGTTTGCCGATATTGCTGGAAAAGGTTGGTTATCGCACCGCTAGGGTTGGAAAATTTCACCTGGCCCCAGAAAGTGTTTTCCGTTTTCAAACGGTTTTATCTACAGGAAAAGCCAATGATCCGAACACGCTGGGGCGAAGCCCGGTGGAAATGGCCGAAGTTTGTAATTCTTTTATTCAAGAAAATTCCAGGCAGCCTTTTTTCCTGTATTTCGCTTCCGACGATCCTCATCGTTCAAACAGTGTGTTGCCTAATGGTAATCCTACTTTCGATTCCTATCCGGCGCCAAACCTTTTCGGTAATCGGCCACAAGGCTATCCCGGAATTAAAGAGGTGGTATATTCGCCGGATAAAGTACTGGTGCCATCTTTCTTACCTGATAATAAAGAAACCCGGTCTGAACTGGCGCAATATTACCAGGCTGTTTCCCGGCTGGACCAGGGAGTTGGCCGGTTGCTACAGCTTTTAAAAGAATCGGGACATTACGAAAATACCCTTATTATTTATCTTTCAGATAACGGGGTTGCATTTCCGGGTGCTAAAACTACCTTGTATGATCCCGGTATGAGACTGCCGTTGCTGGTGAAAAGGCCTGGCCATGAACCGGGAAAAGTGGTACAGACCGCGCTGGTTTCCTGGACGGATATTACCCCAACTATTCTGGATTACGCCGAATATAAAACTAGTACGAATAATTTTCAGGGCAAATCATTTAAAACAATCATAGAAAATGAGCAGGCTACAGGACAATCGGAAGTTTATGCCTCGCATTCCCTGCACGAAATTACCATGTACTACCCCATGCGCGTAATCCGCACCCACCAATATAAATTAATTTACAATATAGCAGCGGGTTTAAAATTTCCAATGGCTCTGGATTTGGTGCAATCATCGGCTTGGCAAAGTGTAGTAAAATCTAATAATAAAAAGTTTGGGCAGCGCTCTATAAGCAAGTTTTTACAACGCCCGCAGTTTGAACTATATGATTTGGAGAAAGATCCAGGCGAGCTGAATAACTTAGCACAGAAAAAAAGACATAAGGTAATATTTAACCAGCTACTAGCCAAACTCAAACAATTTCAACAAGATACCCAGGATCCTTGGGTGCACAAATGGAACTATGAATAAGTATTTTAAATGACTTGTTTACATATTGTAATAATTATGGCAAGACTGTTAAGTGGTTACTAATTGTTGGTGCAAGTTTTCAAACTTATGTCTAAAGAGCGAGGGCACTAGCGAAAGCTAAATTTCCCAACTTACCAGCTCTATACTTTGAAGGGCTGATCGATTTATAATTCGAGGAGTATCTCTGATCTCCATTTATATCTAAATTTTCCAGAATCTTGCATTATGATAAATCCTTTGCTGTGTTTCTTATAATCGTGTAAGCCATATCTTCATTTTCCTCTTCCTTAATCAAAATTAATCACGCAATTCTAGTCCTAAGGTTATAACTAAGTGCGTTAATTACAACTATTTTATTGAGGGATAATCATCCTAAATCATTTGCATTGCTGGCGTAAGTAATTGAAAACTGAAGCTATTTTGCCTTCTGGTGTATAATGGGTAGTATATTCTGAACGATCAGTGCTAGTCGCTTCTATTTAGAAATAACACCTTTGTTATTAAGAATCCACCAGGTAATTACAAAATCATTCCGTAATGAAAAGAAAATGTGCAGGCAGATTATTGCTGCTTTCCCACAATCCGGTACTTTCAATAACCTTCCTTATTGGCTTGTTAGTTAGTGGTACTTTAACTAATAGCTTTGCCCAACACCCACAAAAGCCGGTAAATATTCTGCTCATTATTGCCGATGATATGTCTCTGAATGCTGGCATTTATGGCGAACAAGCCATTAGAACGCCCGGAATAGATGGCATTGCAGCAAACGGGGTTATTTTTAATAATGCTTTTTGCACCGCTTCTTCCTGCACGCCATCCCGGGCAAGCATCCTGAGCGGAAAATACCCCCATGAACTGGAAGAAGGAGGAAATCTTTGGGGTACATTCCCCGCCAAGTACCCTAATTATACCAAAATATTAGCTGGTGCCGGTTATACTATTGGGTTAAGCGGGAAAGGCTGGGGGCCGGGACAAACCCTTCCGGGCGGGTATAAGGAGAATCCGGCCGGGCCGGATTTTAAAAGTTTTGATGATTTTATAGCGACCCTGCCGCCAGGAAACCCCTTTTGTTTCTGGCTGGGCAGTAGTGATCCGCACCGACCTTATGAAGCAGACCTTAAGAACCAGACAGAAATTGATAAATCTAAAATTAAAATTCCGGGTTGGCTCCCGGACAATGAAGCAGTAAGAGAAGATATAATGGATTACCTGGCAGAAGTTAAACGTTATGACGAGACCATAGAAAAAGCAGTAAAGTTATTAAAAGAAAAAGGTATGTATGAAAATACCTTGATTATCATGACCTCCGATAACGGAATGCCTTTTCCGAGGGCGAAGGCTAATGTTTACGATTCGGGTAGTAATATACCGCTGGTGATGAGTTGGGGAAATCACTTCCGGAAAGGTGCTTATTATAATGAACTGGTAACACTGGCCGACCTGGCCCCGACTATTCTGGAGGCGGCAAATGTTAAAATAACCCCTACGCTCACCGGAAAATCCTTGCTACCACTGCTGGAAAAAAACAGGAAAGATAAAAGATTTAAGCAGGTATTCCTGGAACGGGAACGCCACGCCTATGTACGGGAGAATAATTTGAGTTTTCCGGTAAGGGCAATAAGAACAGATGATTATCTCTATATCGAAAATTTAAAACCGGAAAGATGGCCGGCCGGTAATCCTGATTTAACAATACCGCCCTCGCCATTTGGAGATATTGATAATGGAGGCAGCAAGGAATATCTTATTAAAAACCGAAATAATGCCGCAACGGCAAAATGGGTAAAAGCAAGTTTGGAAAAGCGTCCGGCTAGAGAATTTTATATTTTGAAAAATGATAGAGACCAGTTGAACAATGTGGCTGAGGCGCCGGAAAATGCAAAGGTTATTAAAAGCCTTAAAAAGAAACTAGATAAATGGCGCCGGCAAACAAACGATCCATTGCTTCGCACTGACCAGGATATTTTTGATACCTACCCTTATTATGGCAGGCAAAAACAATAAATAGCGCATTTATTGAATATAATCTATTCTGTACAATTATCTGAACGATAAAAGCAAAAGAGCCTTCTTTTTAATTGTCAAATTTATACACTATTAGGCTGTAACAGCAACTACCCGAAGTGATATTAATTTACAAAGCCAAAACTTTAAACTACCACAAACTAAATTAACCTTGATAAAATGCGCCGAATCTTTACACGAACGAAAATTTTTATCTCTCTATTATGTATGTTGTTTTGTTGGGATGCCTTTGGGCAAACAATCTATACCGGTAAGGTACTTTCCCAAGGAAATAATGAAGCCCTGATTGGGGTAACTATACTGGTTAAAGGAACTTCACGGGGAAGCATAACCGATACCAATGGTAATTTTACAATAGAAGCTACTAGTGGTGATGTGCTAGCATTCAGCTATCTGGGCTTCATCAGTAAAGAAGTTTCCTTAGGACCACAAAATACTATTACGGTAACCTTGGCAGAAGATACTAAAAGCCTAGATGAAGTGGTTGTAATAGGTTATGGAACTGTAAACAGAAGGGATTTAACCGGTTCGGTAGCCACTGTTAAAGCCGAACAATTAAAAGACGCTTCATCGGTTTCGTTTGGCGATGCCTTAAGGGGTAAATTATCCGGTGTACAGGTTACCAGCAGCGGCGGCGAGCCCGGTGCCGGACTTGATATTCGTGTTCGGGGAATGAATTCTATTAGCGCCTCCAGCAATCCGTTGTATGTGGTAGATGGGGTACCCATTGAAAGTAATCAAAGTGAAGTTAAAACAGGAGGTATGCCGCTCGATAATCCTAATGTTAACCCGCTAAGCTACCTTGATCCGAATAATATTGCTTCTATAGAAGTCTTAAAAGATGCCAGTGCCGCGGCAATTTATGGGTCGAGAGGTGCTAATGGGGTAATCTTGATTACTACCAAGTCCGGAGATGTTGGAAAAGCCCAGGTAACTTTTAGTGCAACCACCGGAGTATCTTTTTTTAATAACCGGGTAGAAATGCTTGATGCTAATACTTACTCGGAGTATATCCATCTCAGGTACCCGGAAAACCCTTTATATACAGATCCGACCACCCTTGAATGGATCCCAATGGAGGCCAGCAGAACCGTTAACTGGCAGGATGAACTTTATAAGAATACCGGTATGCAGAATTATAATTTAGGCTTCTCTAATAATACTGATAAAAGCAAGCTTTTTGTATCTCTCGGTTATAACAATACCGGCGGTATTATAAAGAATTCTAATTTTAAAAGAGTATCTTTTTTAATTAATGCCACCACCAAATTGACCGATAAATTTAGTGTTGATTTACGGTCGACTACCGGTTACACGTCCAGAGTCGGGCAATTTTATGGTGCCGGGCAAGGTAGTGGTGCGGGTATAACCATGCGGGTGCTAACGTCTAAACCTTTCGACACCGGTGATGGCATTGCCGATCCGAATGATGCCGATTATTTTAGTCCGTTGCGTTTTGCCGAGTTGAGCGAGAAATTAAATAGATCTTTAACTAACCTGACCAATATTTCATTTAATTATCAGATCCATCAGGACTTCACCTTAAAAATATTAGGAGGAGGTTACATCACCAACGCAAAAAATACTTCATTCCTTTCTTCGGCAATAACCAATGTTGCTAACTCAAATGGCCTCGCGGCGCTTGGTTCAGCGTTAACGTTTAACTGGCTGAATGAAAATACCTTAAACTATAACAAGACATTCGGCGATCATAAGTTAACCGGTTTAGTAGGTTTTACCCAACAACAAAATACTACTGAGAGCTATTTTTTGCAGGCAACCAATTTTCCTATAGAAATTAATGGTGCTGATGCTATTCAGGATGCTTTAAATATAAATGAGTACGGCAGTGAAAAAGAACGTTGGGCACTTCTGTCTTACCTAGCCCGCGTTAATTATGGGTTTAAAGATAAATACCAACTTACGTTAAGCTTCCGGGCTGACGGTTCATCCAAGTTTTACGGCAATAATAAATACTCCTATTTCCCGGCAGGGGCTTTTGCCTGGCAATTAGGCGATGAAGAATTTATTAAGAACCTTAATATTTTTGATGCGGTTAAGCTGCGGTTAAGTTACGGGCTGATAGGAAACCAATCTATCCCGCCTTATAGTGCCTTAAGCACAGCCGGTACGATTAACTATTTTAGCGGTAGCACGCAATATAATGGTGCCGTAACCCAATCTGTCGCCAATAAAGATTTAACCTGGGAAACCAGTGAGACTTACAACGCAGGACTTGATTTTTCGTTTGTGCGTAACCGTATAAATTTCACGGTAGATGCCTATATAAAGAATACAAAAGATCTTTTACTGAATGCCCCGGTAGCGGGCAGTTCCGGATTTAGTACAGTTTTTCAAAATGTAGGCAGCATCCGGAATAAAGGGATTGAACTTGTTTTAAATACAGTAAATATTGATACCAAAAATTTTGAATGGAATACCAATATTAATTTTAATTTAAACCGGAATGAAGTTATTAGTATTGGTACTCAAGAACAGATATTTACTGGAGTAATCGTTAACACACCTATAACACCAAATGTTATTCAGGTAGGTTCTCCGCTTGGGTCTTTATATGGCTATATTTTTGACGGCGTTTATCAACCTACAGACTTTGAAACTAATGGAACAACTTTAAAATCAGGAGTGGTTTCTTTTGGTACCCCCCGGCCCGGGTATTACAAATTTAAAGACATCAGTGGGGCAGAAGGTTCCCCGGATGGAGTTGTTAACGATTATGACCGGACTGTTATAGGAAACCCAAATCCTAAACATTTTGGCGGGATGAATAACACCTTTAGTTATAAAGGCCTATCCTTGAGTACATTTATTAGTTGGCAATATGGTAATGATATACTTAACTGGTCTAATAGTGTTTTACAGGGATCTTCTTACAATAACTTAAAGGCAGATTATTATAGAAATATGTGGACTACTAATAACCAAGAAACCAATGTTCCAAATTATGTAGATGCCACCGGACGAAACTCTCCATCAACTTATTATATTCAAGACGGTTCATTTTTGAGATTGCAAAATGTTACTTTAAAATACATTTTGCCTAAATCATTAATAAAAACGGCAAAGATAGGCTATGTTGATATTGTATTATCCGCCGACAATGTAGCCTTGTTAACAAATTATGATGGGTATGATCCGGAGCTTACTTCGCCCGATCCTCGCAATATAGGCGTAGATTATTTCTCTTATCCACGCCCAAAAACATATACCATGGGGATTAATGTGCGGTTTTAACTATTAATTAAAAATCATGAAAAATATAAAATTTCTTCTTTTAGCAATTACTATTTTACTTGGAAGTTGCAACAACTTTCTGGAAGAAGAGGCTTATTCTTTTAAAAACCCGGCCGAACTTCTTCAGACAGAAGCTTCCGCCGAGGCCTATATGATTGGCGTGTATGATAGGTTAAGTAACCGTCCTTTTGGTAAATCTTTTGGTCAGGGGCTGCTTGTGGTGGCAAATTTTGGTACCGATGATTTTAGTGGCAAGGGGGCAGCTAACCAGATCTATGGCGATTATATGAACTATACTTTTACTCCGGCAGAAGAACGTTTAGACCTTATCTGGAATAATTTTTACTCCGGTATTAACCAGGCATCCGCTATTATTAATAATATTCCTGCTTCGCCATCAAGCGAAGCCACTAAAAATAAATTAGGTTCTGAAGCTAAGTTTATGAGGGCCTTCTATTATTTCTATCTGGTGCGCATGTTCGGTGGTGTGCCGCTGATTACGGAAGAAACCACCTCCCTGGATGCCCTTAATACCCCGAGAGCAAGTATTGAGGAAGTATATACGCTAATTCTTAAAGACCTAACAGAGGCTGCTCCCTTATTACCTGCAGTAAACCAAACCCCGGCGGGGCGGGCTACCAAGGGGGCAGCACTTGCTTTGCTAACCAAAGTATACCTGTCTATGGCCGCTTACGGTAAATATAAACCACTAGCCGGGTACGAATGGGTAAACGTAAATGAAGCATTTACGAAGGCCGTTACTACCGGTCAACAGGTTATAGATATGCCCGATTATGCTTTGCTTAGCAATTACGGCTCTATTTTCGAAGTAGCAACAGAGAACAACTCAGAAATAATATTCAGCGTGCAGATGCACGGAAGCAGCCAGGTGTCTGATGAAGGCTCATGGTTGGCCAATTTTTTTGCGCCTGCCAGTGTCGGAGACATCAATGTGTCGAGAGGCGGAATGAACCATGCCCGGCCTACCCGTAACCTGATTAACAAGTATGCCACCGGCGATACCAGGAAAACCTGGAACATTGTAAATTTTAGTTATAATGGCTGTACCGAAGTTCCGGGGCCAACTACTCTGGCGCAAACGTTTACCGGTAAATTCAGGAAGCCCTGTGGTTATGATGGACAGCATTTCTCAGATCCAATCAACGTTCCTTTATTAAGGTTAGCTGATGTAATGTTAATGGTTGCCGAGGCAAGTGCAGAATTAAATGATGGTGCTGCTACACCCATTGCTCTGCAATTGGTAACTAGCCTAAGAACAAAAAGGTATCTGGCAACAGTTGTTCCGGCAGCACCTACCGGCAATTTCCTTGATTTTATTTTTGATGAGCGTTCCCGTGAGTTGTGCTATGAAGGCCAGCGCTGGTTTGACCTTGCCAGGACCGGCCGTTTGATTAATGCCGTTAAAGCTACCCAACTTGCGACCGCTACTACTACGGCTCCTGCTAATATTCAAACGAAGCATTACTTATACCCGATCCCTTTAAACGAAATATTAAATAACGCTGCTATTGACTTTACTGATCAGAACCCGGGCTACTAAAACTTAAAACAGTTACCAATGGTATTAGATTTTCTTAAAAAGGGCCGCATTGCTGCCCTGTTAGTCCTCTTTTTGTTTACAGTTAGGTTGCCCGGTTATGCCAAAGACAAAGTTTTACAAGCTTCGGATTATATTAAAGCAACTGACACCGATGTAGCACTTGGTTTATACCGGCTTTTTGAAGAAGCTAAGAAAGGCAATTACAGTAAAATCCAGTTTCAAAAAGGCACCTACCATGTGTACAGTGACCATGCTTTTGAAAAATTTTGCTTCATCAGTAACCATGATTCCGGTTTGCGGAAAATAGCCTTCCCGGTTATTGGCTTTGATAATATAGAAATTGACGGCGGCGGCGCTGAATTTATCATGCACGGGCTGGTTATTTCGGTAGCCATCGAGGATTCAAAGAATATTACTATCCGGAACTTGTTTTTTAATTTCGACCGCGCCACCCACAGCGAACTAAAGGTAGTAGCAGTCGATAATCAGAAACATACTATTGATTTTGAAATCAGCAACCAATACCCTTATGAAATCAGAAATGGCGAGCTTATTTTTCTTAAATATGGGTATGAGCATAATTTAGAAAATGCGATTTACTGGGACCCCGAAAAAAATGCCGTAGCCTACCAGAGCCGCCAGTTAACCCCACTCTATAAGGAATTAAAACCTTCGGTTACTAATTTAAAGGATGATGAAAAATTTCTATATCCCATCGACAAAAATTCTCCGGCTTACAAATTCCGGGGAACGGAAAACACCCTAATGGCCCGTCAACTCCGGCCTGGTTTAGTAAGAGTCTCCGGCGTGAAAACGGAAATGCCTAAACCCGGCTGGATTTTAGTAGCAAAAGGTTTGAACGGTAATAACCGGCTCGCTCCGGGTTTCCGCCTTCTCGATTCAGACAACATCTTAGTGAATAATGTGACGGTGCATCATGCCAGTGGTATGGGCCTGATAGCAGAAGGCTGTACCAATGTAACACTGGATGGTTTTCAGGTAAAACCTAAAGCTGGTGACGGCCGAATTTTATCTACCAATGCTGATGCTACGCATTTTGTTGGCTGCCGGGGAAAAGTACTCATGAAAAACTGCCGGTTCGAAAACCAATTGGATGATGCTACCAATGTTCATGGTACTTACGTGGAGGTTACAGATATTAATAAAGAAACGGTTGGCGCGCGAATTGGACATTTTCAGCAGGTCGGATACCATTTTGGCCGGCCCGGCGACTCGGTGGTGGCCGTTAATCCTAAGGTAAATGCCAAAGCCCTGGCCCGGTTAACCATTAAGAAAGTGGAGATGATCAACCCGCGTTATTACCAGATTACTTTTAATGAGGCTATTCCGAAAAATGTTTTAACCGGTTATTACCTGGAGAATGTGCAGGCCTACCCGGAAGTGGAAATCAGGGACTGCGCCATTATTAATAACCGGGCACGGGGCCTGCTTATTTCCACACCCAGAAAGGTGACCATCGAAAATAATACCATCAGCAGTATGATGGCTGCTATTCAATGTCCCAACGAATTTACCTTTTGGTACGAGTCTGGTTTTGTGCGCGATTTAACTATTCGGAACAATAAATTTCTCGATAATACCTACGGGAACCCCAAACCATCGCCATTAATTAACATACTGGCCGTTTCTGCTAACGGCGATTATATTCACAACAAGATTATAATTGAAAATAACACCTTTACAAATTATTCATCTTACATCGTATTGGCAGAATATGTCAGGAACCTGGTTTTTAAAAATAACACGATAAGTTATTCCGGTAATTACCCGATCGACAGTGAATCACCGGTTGTCAGGGTGCATGGCGTGGGTACGGCAGATATCCAGGGTAATAAATATGATAGCCGTTTTAAAAGTTTTATAGCGAGGGACGCTGCGGCAAAAGCATTAAATGCAAAAAATAATGAAACTTTTAAAAATAGCAAGTAGGCATAAATTCCGGCTATTACTTTTCTCAACAGCCGGTGGATTCTTTTTTCTACTACTGAGTTCCTTTAGTTTTTTCCAGCCCGAATTGCCGGCAATATTTAAGGATGGTTACCCGCGGTATTTCTTTTTCCGGAGAAGTGAAAATGTAATTCAGGGTGAGTATGAGGTGTGGGAAAGAACATTTAACCGGATGGGCGGCATTATGGGCAAAACGCTCAACGAAGAATTACTGAACAGAAAAATCAGTTTGCCTTTTTTTCAAAAATTTAAACAGCGAAATCCCGAACAGGCGGTATTTCTGCATTATAATGGTAATGCCCGCGATCCGCTGGAAGGCGAAATGTTTTATGCCGGGCATTGGCTTTATTATGAAGGCACGCCGCTGCTGCAAAATTTAGATAAAGAAAATAAGCAACTAACCATTAAAGTAAAAGATGCCTCTATATTTAAATTAAAAATTGGCAGATACAAAAATAAAAATGATGATTTGGCCATTTGCCAAGTTAACCCGGATGGTAGCCTGAACTGGAATTATACCGAACAATTAACCTTGGTAAGTGCCGATTATACGAATAATACCATTACCGTTAACCGTGGACAATACGGTACCCAGCCATTGAAGTTTGAGGCCGGCAAAAGTATAGTATCCCCGCATGCCGTGGAAGGGCCGTGGGGAGAAAAAAATAATTTGCTCTGGTTATATAATCATGCTGCCACTTGCCCCCAAGACAAAAAAGGCCGCACCTGCGATGACGTGCTAATTGTTGATATGGCTGGTAAATTTGCTCCCGGTGGGGAACTAAGCTTGTTTGATGGGGTGGAGTTTGATGTGTTGTGGAATGAACTTAAAACCGAAAATAATACCAGCAGCCGGAAAATAGATGTAAACAATGACGGCAAAGGAGACAATGGGTATATTAATGGCATTAACGTTTATTCCGTAGGGGTTTTCAATTTTTGCCGTGACTTTCGTAAAGCAATGGGGCCTAATAAACTTATCATGGCCGACGGCATGACTGCCCAATTTCAGCGCGGTGTTGGCTACCTTAACGGCATTGAAAGCGAGGGCTGGCCCCATCTGCGCGATCCTGAAATTGAGGATTGGTCGGGTGGGTGGAACCGGCATTCATTCTGGAATCAGAATGCGATGGCGCCAGCATTTAATTTTGTAAATTTTAAATATGCCCAAAACGTAAAGGCTCCTGAAATAGGTAAGCAGCGTTTAGTTTGGGCTACCTCGCAGTTAATGGATGCTTTTTTAACTTCCGGCGGATATAATGTCCCACCGGATAAGAATGGCGTTCGGCTGGCCCCCATAGATGAAGTTTTTGGAGGCACCAAACAAAAAAAATCCTGGCTTGGCAAACCGCTGGCGCCAACGGTAAGGTTAGCCCTAACAACACCCGATTTATTAAAAGGCGCTGGTCAGGAACTTAGCCGAGATTTTATTTCCCGTATAACTGGAAATGCTGTTTCGGTTAGCAAAAATGGCAACCAAGTTGAAATAATAGGCCAGAATAAGGCAGATATTCAGTTTGCAGTAAAAGATATACCAACTAACGGGCCTGATTTGGTGGTATCTTTTGATATTATGTGTGAACCGAGAAAAGGTTATCCCACAGAGATGCCGCGTTTGCTGCATCTGTACACCCAGAATGCTCCATTTAAACAAATGGCCTGGACGAATGGAAAATGGTTTAAAGCGGTATTTTATCTCAGAAAAGTAAATACCTCAAAACTGGCTCTATTATTTGCAGCCGAATCTCCGGCAAAGATTATGCTCCGTAATTTTACCGTGCATGCTGCCCCTGATGTAGCTTACCGGCAGTTTGAGAACGGTATAATTCTGGTAAACCCTTCCTATCATCCTTACGAGTTCGACTTGGCGGCGCTTTCTCCGGGTAATAAATATTTCCGTTTACAGGCCACAGCCGGGCAGGACTCGATAACAAATAATGGTAAAGCAGCAGGTGATAAACTAATACTGGGAGAAAGAGAAGGCTTGTTTCTGGAAAGCAGAAATAAGACTTCTTTCAGAAATAATTAGTAACCAACCAAGCCAACATTATGAAAACCAGATAATCTTCTGCTTTATATTGATGCTAGACTAAATCCTTAAGAAAGGCTATTATCCGACAAAGAATAGGCTATCACCAAATTTCTCAGTACAACATTTAGAACTATTAGAGATGCTGATCCTCAAGAAATTACACGAAATTAGCATCAGCTGAATTTCACTATTAATTAGTGGTGAACAAAAATTAATAGATTAAAGCAATAGCAAACATTGCTAAATATTATATAATCCATTAAAGTAGCGCATTAACTGTAGAAGAAGTTAAAGATATAGGTTCTGGTTTTCTGAGTTTTAAATAAAATTATCAATAAACTTTTATCCACCACTAGTATGAAAAATAATTACAAACGAACCTTATGGGTTTTTATGATGGGGTGCGTCTCTCATGGAACTGTTCTGGGCCAGCAGATAGCATTTAGAAATCCTGATCAGAAAAATCAATCTTCGAGCCAGACAGCACAAAATCCTGATTTTGTTGTTAATGGTAAAGTAACTGATAATACAGGTGTTGGTTTACCGGGGGTAAGTGTTCTAGTTAAGGGGACATCATCAGGAACGGCCACCAACGCTGATGGCGCTTTTACTCTTTCCGTTCCTGATCAGAATAGTGTTCTTATTTTCTCATTTATTGGTTTTGCCACGCAGGAAGTACAAGTTAAAGGCCAATCTAATCTGGCAGTAACGCTAATGCCAGATGCCAAAGCCCTGGAAGAAGTAGTGGTAGTAGGATATGGTACTCAGAAAAAAACGGATGTTACTGGTTCTGTTACTTCCATTTCCCAGGATAGAATCAAAGATCTTCCGGTATCTAGTATCGACCAGGCCTTAAAAGGACAAATACCCGGGATGCAGGTTACGCAAAATACCGGTTCGCCGGGTGGAGGGGTTACCGTTAGGATAAGAGGTAATAATTCTATTACTGCTGGAAACGATCCCTTATATGTGATTGATGGCTTTCCGGTTTCAGGAGGAGGCCGCGGCCAAGATGGTGTTCCAGGTGCTGGTAATCCATTAAATACTATTAATCCTTCAGATATTGAATCAATAGATGTATTAAAAGATGCTTCTGCTACCGCCATTTACGGTTCGCGGGGAGCTAATGGCGTAATCATTATAACTACTAAGTCTGGAAAGGCAGGCAAAGGCAAGCTAACCTTTGATGCATATACCAGCATCCAGCAGGCTTCGAAGAAATTGGATATTTTAAGCGCTGAAGAATTTGCAGAATTACATATAGAATCAAGAAATAACGGCTGGCTTCGGAATGGCGGTAGTCCAACTACTCCTAATGCCAACCGCGGTAGATTTACGGTAAGCCCTATTTATTTTGATCCCTCTCAGTGGCGAATCACTGATTGGCAGGACGAGGTGTTAAGAACCGGTATTATTCAAAATTATAATTTGGGAGCAACTGGTGGTAATGATAATGTCCGATATGCCTTATCGGCCAATTATTTTGAAAATGAAGGCATCATACTGGAATCATCTTTAAAACGATATAGTTTCCGGGCCAATATTGATGCTAAGGTAAATGAGAAGCTAAGTGTTGGGTTAAGAGTTACACCATCCTACATCGTTAACCCGGGAGTAAACTCCGATGGTCACTTTAGTAGTGGTGGGGTATTAGGCATGGCTTTACGTATGCCGCCTATTATCAGCCCTTATTTACCGGACGGAACGTATGAAAATCCGCTAGCCCTGCGTACTGCTACTACTTTAGGAAGCATAGGTGCCATTGATAATCCGGTTGCCAAGTTAAAAGAAGATAAATATGACCTAGATCAGGGGCGGATTCTTAGCAATATCTTTGCAGAGTACAAAATTCTGGATAATTTAAAATTCCGAACTTCTTTTGGGGTTAATGGTAATTTTAACCGGGTACACACCTTTTTAAGTTCTAAAACCGGCCGGGCTGGTTCTCCGCCACCTAGTGTTCCGTCTGGATTTGCGTCTTCTTCGCAGGAATTGGAATGGCTGAATGAAAATTTACTTACCTATGACCTGGATATAAATGAGAATAACCAGGTTACGGTTATTGCCGGGTTCTCCGTGCAAAAGAACGACTATAGGTTCATCCGGATTAATGGCAATAATTACCCCAACGATAATGTGCAATACGTTGCTGCGGCCGGAGTAATAGAATCGGGTACGGAACTTCGGAACCAGTCATCATTACTGTCTTATTATGGACGCGTTAATTATGCCTTGTTCGACCGGTATTTAATTACGGCTACTTTGCGCCGGGATGGGTCTTCGCGGTTTGGTGAGCAAAATAAATATGGAACATTTCCTTCAGCTGCTATTGCCTGGCGGATGTCGGAAGAAAATTTTATTAAAGAAATACCTTTTATATCAAATTTAAAATGGCGGCTTAGTTATGGTATTTCCGGCAATAACAGCATCCCAAATTATGCATACGTACCCAATATTGTAACCAATAGTTATGTAATAGGTACTGGTCAGACAGTTGTTAATGGCATTAATGCTGGCCGGCTAGCTAATCCTTATATAACGTGGGAAACCATGCGTTCTATAAATTTAGGGGTAGATATTGGAATCTTGCAGAATCGTTTGGAATTTGCCGTTGATGCTTATAAGTCAAATACCGATGGATTATTATTGGATGTAAACATACCTGGCGTTTCTGGGTTTGGTACATCACTTGAAAATATTGGTGAAGTTGAGAATAAAGGCCTTGAAGTTGCTGTTAATTCCCGGAACCTGATTAATGCATTTAAATGGAACACAACTTTTAATATTTCATTTAACCGGAATAAAGTAATTTCTTTGGGCGGATCTGCAGGTGACTTTATTGATGTTGGAGGCTCTTCCAGGACGGCCGTAGGCAGACCGATGGGTTTATTTTATACCCGTGTAACCGATGGTATATTTAATACGATTGAAGAAATTAAAGCCCATGTTCCGCAAGACAATAACCCGCAGCCCGGCGACCGCCGGTTTAAAGATGTAAATAATGACGGGAAGGTAGACAATAATGACCTTGATTTTACAGGTGATCCCAATCCTGATTTTCTTGTTGGGTTTACCAATAATTTCTCCTTTAAAGGGTTAGACCTGAATGTTATTATGAATGGGTCATATGGGAACGATATTTATTATCAGCACCCGGCAGCCCTTAATTTAAACGGTAATGTTAATAACGATTTTCAGGCGCGTAATCGTTGGCGTTCACCTGAAAACCCGGGCAGCGGCAATATTCCGAGGGCCGTATATGGCTTTACGACCTTGAGCGATGTAGCTTCTGATTTCTATATAAGGGATGCTTCTTTTCTGAGATTAACGAATGTTACCCTGGGTTATAATATTCCTACTGCCTTTGTTAATAAAATCCGGATGCAAAATGCCCGGGTATATGTAAGCGGACAAAATCTTTGGATTCTATCAGATTATATCGGCTTCGATCCTGAAACGGGTTCCGGCGGCGGTAATCCGTTGTCGCAGGGCATCGATAATGGCATATACCCGATGGCCCGTACTTTTACTTTAGGGGTTAATCTTTCTTTGTAAGAAGATAAATTAGTAAAGAAAGAATTAAAGTAAAATATTAAAATTAAAAGACATACTTATGAAAAATATATATAAAGTTTCTTTAAGCATTTTCTTTATAACCTTGTTTTCTGGTTGTGAAGATAAATTTATAGAACTCAATCCCCTGGACCAGGCCAGTGTTGGAAATTCTTTTACTACTCCAGATGATGCCAACTTAGCGGTAATGGGCGTGTATGATGCGTTGCAAAGCGGATCTTATCCGCAGGATATGGCTTTTTTAACTGAATTGGTTACCGATAATACCATGGTTCAGCCCACCCGCATTGCTGATGCTGGCCGGGGCGATTTACGTGAATTAGAATTTTTTCAGTTTACCGACAATAATAGTTATTTACAGAGCCGATGGAGTAGGTTATACCTCGGAATTTCCAGGGCTAATTTAATTTTAAGTAAAATAGATCAGATTACATTTCCTGTTCAGACACTTAAAGATCAATATATTGGAGAAGCTAAATTCCTGCGGGCGTTGTTTTATTTTGACCTGGTACGGTTTTTTGGCGCCGTGCCGCTTTCACTAACAGAAATAAAATCAGCAGATGAAGCCTTCGTTCTCAAACGCACACCCGAAGCCGAAGTATATCAGGCCATAATTAACGATTTAAACGATGCGGCAACTAATTTACCCATAACCTATGCTAGTTCCAATATAGGCAGGGCAACTAAGGGAGCGGCCAAAGCTTTATTAGCGAAAGTATATTTAACCAATAAACAACCCGATTTAGCCCTTCCCATTTTACGGGAATTAACCAAGGCGCCCTATACTTACCGGTTAATGCCCACGTATGCAGCTGCATTTGATGCTGATAATACCGCTGAAGCCATCTTCGAAATTCAATATACTTCCAGTATTGCCGGGGAAGGGAACCCGTACCCAAACTTTTTCTTAACGAATGATGGTACGGCCGGGAAGGATATTTACGGATCTACTTTTTTAGGTAATACCGGACAAGGAATTAATTTACCTACCCAGGATATGTTTGATGCCTATGAGCCGAATGATGCCAGAAGAACTTATTCCATTGTTAAATATTTTTCTAAGCAAGAGGCCGCAGATGTTTATGTAATTTATAAATACCGGGGTGTACCTACCAGTGCCAATAATTCCGAAGATAATATCCCGGTTCTTAGGTATGCCGATGTATTACTCATGCTGGCAGAAGCTATAAACGAAACGAACCATAACCCAATACCCGAAGCCTACGATGCCATAGACCTGGTACGGGTGCGCGCTGGTTTATTGCCTTTGCCAAGAACGCTCACTTACGAAAGTTTTAAAACAAAATTGTTAGAAGAAAGAAGAGTGGAATTAGCCTTTGAAAACCACAGATGGTTCGATCTGAAGCGGTTTAATAAAGCGGAAGAAGTATTATCGGCAAAAGGATACGCTATTAAACCCTTCCATTTACTGTATCCTATACCACGTAAAGAAGTAATAATTAACCCCGAGAATATTTCCCAGAATACCGGTTACTAATGTCAATTATCCAAAGGTAAAAAGTTGTCAAGCTTAAGTACAGTATATTGTGTCCTTCAGAGGCAAACTGTTTAACAATCTGATAAATATTTTGCTTTTTGGATGACAGATTTAGGTCTAAGAGGCTGTTTTGATTTTAATTTATAGAAATACTACTGCTCTACAACAATCACCTTTTTGTTAAAAACTGTTTTTTGAAGCAGGTTTATTTATAACTTTTAGTTTCAAGAAAGCTATTTGTAAAGCCAAAATAAGAAATTAAAACAGCCTCTAAAGTTATGGAATTAAATAAAAATATAAAACGCCGGAAATTTATCTCGGCTATGGGCCTTCTAGGGTTGGCAGGCGCTTGCCCCATGCCAGTGCTTGCTTTCTCAAAAGATTCCTTACCCGAAGATGAACAAATATTAAAGGCAGGTCCCTATTTACAGGCCGCCTATCCCGATCGGGTTACCGTAAGCTGGATTACCAATCTTCTTTGTTACAGTTGGGTAGAATATGGCAATAGCTCTGATAAATTAGATCAGAAGGCGCATACCGTAAAATCTGGTTTAATAGAAGCTTATAACACCATTAACAATATTAAGTTAAAGAAGCTCCTGCCTGGAGCAAATTACCATTACCGAATTTGCTCCCGCGTTATTCTGGATTTTATACCCAATAAAATTGTTTATGGCGATACGTATACCAGTCCGGTATATTCGTTTAAAACCCCGGAGATAAAAGCCGATACCTTGGCATTTAGTATCTTTAATGATATTCATAACCGGCCCGAATCCTTCGGTCATTTAATGAAGTACCAGGGAGACTCCAAAAAAGATTTTATTTTCCTGAACGGGGATATGATCAATTTCGCTACGGATGAAAATCAATTGGTGGACCTGATGCTTAAACCGCTGAGTACCCTTTTTGCCACCAATACTCCTTTTATATTATCCCGGGGAAACCACGAAACAAGGGGAAAATTTGCCCGGTACTTAACTAACTATTTCGACGGCGGCGAGGATCGTTATTATTACTCCTTCCAACATGGCCCGGCTTATATAATTGTCTTAGATTCCGGCGAAGATAAAGCCGATGATGTAGTCGTGTACGGCGGTATTGTTAATTTTGATGCTTACCGGGAAGAACAAGCCGTATGGCTGGCGGCTGAATTGCAGAAGAAAGCATTTAAGAAAGCCAAATATAAAATAGTATTCAGCCATATACCCTTGCATTATTCCGGCGAAGGGCACGGCACGATGCATTGCCGAAAAGTTTGGGGTCCGCTGTTGAATAAAGCCAACATCGATATGCTGATTTCCGGACATACCCATAAATATGGGATCCATCCGGCTGTAGCAGGACAGCATAATTATCCGATTGTAATTGGCGGTGGTCCATCTGATACCAAGCGAACTATTATAAACGTAAAGGCCGACCAGAAAGCTCTGAACCTGCAAATGTTTGATGATAGCGGTAAGGAAGTAGGTTCACTAAATATATAAACCGAAAATTAATTTTAAATACAATTTTATTAAATGATCCGGGTTCTGTTATTTCCTATTCTTCTTTTTTTTCAGCATACCTGCCTAATAGCCCAAACTTTAACAGCAGTAAAATCTCCGGACGGAAATAATAAACTAGAATTTAAAATAGAGAAAGGATTACCCTTTTATAGAATAATTAAAGAAAAAGATGAACTCCTGAATTGGTCAGAACTGGGATTAAAATTAAAAGATCAGGAGGCCTATGGATCTTTTGAAATCATTAATACAGTTAAAGAATCGCATACTGATGTTTGGGAGCCTTTATGGGAAAAAGCTACTTCCATAAGAAATGAATATAATGGACTAAAAACAACCTTACGCGAAAAACAGGCACCAAACCGGGAATTAACTATCATATTTCGCGTTTATGATGATGGCGTTGCCTGGCGTTATGAACTTCCCTTACAATCTGGCGGCGGTAGCGTAGTAGTAGAGCGGGATCTTTCCGCATTTAATTTGCCTGCTACCGGTACCTGGTGGGCCTTTAATGGAGAAAGGAAAAATCTGGGGCCGGCTAAAATTTCTGAAATTCCCGATACGGTACAAACGCCTTTTCTATTTAAAAACACCAAAGGCCGGTTTATAGCTATTCTGGAAGCTGCCATTAAAGATATGGCCTATTTTAACCTCCATAAACCGGCTGATAAAGCCAACCAACTTTCCTGTCTGCTGCCGGAATCGAAAGTTAAACTTCCCGCTAATACATCGTGGCGGGTTATTATGATGGGAGATAATGAGCGGCAACTCATCGAATCGAACCTAATGGTAAATTTAAACCCGCCTGCGGCCATCAAGGATGTATCCTGGATTAAACCCGGAAAATCGACTTGGAACTGGCGGGGTTGGGGATATAAAACAGCGGCCGGTTACGAATATAAAATAGATACGGAATCTCAGAAAAGATTTATAGATTTTGCGGCCGCTAACAACATACAATACCATTTAATTGATGCAAATTGGTATGGGCCGGAGTTTGACAAATTCTCTGATCCTTCCGTGGCTAAAGCTGACTTTAATATGCCGGGAATTCTTGCTTATGCCAAAAAACGGAATGTTGGGGTTTTTCTATATTTAAACGATGTCGGCGCCAAGAAGTACGGGCTGGAGCGGGTGTTAAAACAATTTCATGATTGGGGAGCCGTGGGCATAAAGTACGGTTTTATGAAAGGCCAAGGCCAGGAAAAAGTATTATTTACCAGTAAGGTGATAGAACTATGCGCCAAATACAAGTTAATGTTGTTTTTTCACGACGACCCCGTGCCACCCTCCGGCGACCACCGCACCTGGCCCCATGTCCTAGCCCGTGAGTATGGGCATGCCCAAGCCGATGGGAAATTTTCTGTTTATCCGGAATCGTCAGTTAACCAGCCGTTCATTAACATGTTGGCCGGTCCGTTAGATATGAATTTTGGTTGGTTTGATTTAAATGAGGCCACTAATCGTACTAAAATAGGGGAGGCAGTTCCCGGAACAGTAGCCGGTGAACTTGCCCGGGCAGCAGGTATTTTCTCCGGCATTGTTTGCCTGCCCGATGTTCCGGAAGAATACCTGGCAAAACCCGATATGCTGGATTTTATCCGGCGTTTACCTTTATCATTTAATGAGTATAAGGTGTTGTCCGGAGAGATTGACCAGTATATATCAGTGGCCCGGCGATCCGGTAACAATTGGATAGTGGCAAGTTTAACCAACCAAAAGGAACGGAGTTTAAATATAAAATTAGATTTTCTGCCAAAAGGGAAAATCTATATGGCGTATTTTTATGAAGATGCCGCCGATTCCCATTTCCTGAATAATAAAGAAGCCTATAAAACGAGTAAACGCAAGGTAAAATCCGGCGATTCTATTTTGGCTTATATGGCTCCCGGTGGCGGACACTGTATCTATCTTGAAATGATTAAATAAAAAATTAAGCTGCTTTCTTATTAATCCAGAAACATGTTCCGAATATATAATTATTTACTCTTGTGGTGCCTGTTATTTGCCGGTAATAAGCTTTTCGCCCAAACTACAGAGAAACCTTTGTTTAGATTTGGCATAATAGCAGATGTGCAATATGCAGACCGGGAAAACCATAATACCCGCCATTACCGCGCATCTTTAGAGAAGCTTTCGGAGGCGGTTGCGGTTTTTAATAAAGAGAAAATAAAATTTGTAATTAGCCTGGGCGATTTTATTAATGATAATTACAACAGTTTTGATACGCTTACCGCCATTACAAACAAACTGAAAATGCCCCTGCACCATGTAGTAGGCAACCACGATTTTGATGTATCGGAGAATAAAAAAAGCCAGGTGCTTCAAACCCTGAAATTAAAAAATGATTATTATTCTTTAAAGAAAAAGAACTGGAAATTTATCTTCTTAAACGGCAACGATATCAGTCTTATCGCGAATACCGCAGGTTCTGTAGAATACAAAGAGGCTCAGGAAATGCTGGATCAACTCAAGGCAGAAGGAGCGCCAAGCGCAAAACCCTGGAATGGTACTTTAAGCCGGAATCAAATAAACTGGCTACAGCAGGAGTTAGCAAATGCGCAAAAGAAAAAGCAGCCGGTAATTGTACTTTGCCATTTCCCTTTATATCCGGACGGGTCAGCCCAAACGCTTTGGAACGTTGCAGAAATACGGAATTTAATCGAATCGTACCCGAATGTAAAAGCCTACCTGAATGGGCATGTACATGTAAGTCAATATTTTCATAAAAATAATTTGCATTATGTTACCTTTAAAGGAATGGTAGAAAAAGATGAAAATGCTTTTACCATTGTTTCGGTTTTTAAAGACCACCTGGAAATAAAAGGCTACGGCAAAGAGGTGGATCGCATTTTAAAGTAAAAATCAGAATTTTATTTTATTGCACTTCATCAATATTCAGAAGAATCTGGTCCGCAGGCTTTCCCGTTTCACGTGTAAAACTCATTGTTATTAATATATAAAGCTTATCGCTGCATTCCTGATTGCCAGAAAATGCGTAGGAAAGGTATAACTTAGAAAACACCTCTTAATAAAACAATAAATTCGTTTTATCTAAATTTAAAAATTGTTACATTCAGGTACCCATACAATTTTTAATTAATGAATCATTTAAAACTTATTTATATTACCTGTACTTTTTTAGTATGCTGGCTGATTAATACTGATTTGGCTTGGGCAAGACTTCCGGCTTACCGGGAGTTCTCTATAAATAACGGGTTACCGCATACCGATGCTTATTGCACCGTGCAGGATAACAAAGGTTTTTTATGGTTTGCTACGCTGGATGGTTTGTGCCGGTATGATGGTGTTGATATGGTTGTTTATCGGAATGATCATACTGATCCTTATTCTATAAGCAACAACCGGATAACTGCACTTGAATTTGATAAGTACCGGAACGGATTATGGATCGGAACCCAGGGCGGTGGTTTAAACTTCATGGACCTGGTTTCAGGTAGGTTTTATAAGATTGATATTCACGGTGAAGCGCAGCCGGTATTAGAAATAATAACTATTAAAGTTGTTGAACAGCAAAACTTATGGATTGGTACACAGTATGGCTTGTTTACAGCCAAAATCGATAACCAAAAACCTTATGCCCCAAAATTTCAAAAAGTTTTCCTCGGGGAAAATAGAATAATTGAATCCATTCACCAGGATAAAAACAAAGGATTGTGGGTGGGAACCTTGGAAGAACTTTTTTATAAACCGCCGGGTAAAGGTAGTTTTAAGGCCTTGCATGCAGAAAAATTAAGAGGGGTTTATGCTGTTATTTCATATGATGAAACCCATGTTTTAGCCGGTACAATAAGTGGATTATTTATAATTGACCTGGAAAATTTTTCCTTAAGAAAGCTAAATGACTTAAAAGTAGCATCGTTGCTGGTAGATAAGCCAAATTCAATTTGGGTAGGTACGCTTTCCAACGGCTTATTTAATTGCGGTGTAGATGGAGCTTTAAAACAAAATTATTCGTTTGACCAAACCCTAGAACCACATAAGTATAAAGTTAAAAATATTTATAAAGACCGTTCTGCCAGCATATTTGTTTCTACATTAGGTGGGGGAATAAAACTAATCAATAAAAATAATTATACTTTTAAATCCTATCAGCAGCAATTTACGGAAGAAGACCGGGTTAAATTAAAACGGCCTTTATGTTTTTATGCCGATAATAATTCAGTATTATACATTGGTACCCGCCTAAATGGGCTAGCCATTTACGACCGTCTTAATGAGCAGATCAGATTTTACCAGGTAGGAGAAAACAAGATTAATTCTCCGTTTGGTAATGAGGTTACTGCCATATTTAAAGACAACGACCAAAAACTGTGGATTGGTAAAGCAGAAGGAGTTTACATGCTGGAGAAAAAGGATATTAATAACAATTCAATTCGAAGTAATTCCTTTAAATTCCTCTCTAATCCTTTTCAACCCTTTAGGATAAACAAAATAGTTCAGGATAAAAAAGAGAGGATTTGGGTGGTTACTTCCAGAGGCTTGTTGTGTTACAATAAAACTGGGCAGCTTATATACACTACTAAAAACCTGCCGGCGCAATATGCCAGCCTAAACACCGATTATCTAAACGATATTGTACTAAATGAAGAAAAAAATAGCCATGCTCTTACTATTTGGCTGGCCACTAAGTCTGGTATCAGCCGGCTTGTACTCAATAACAGTGATTTTTCATTCATAAGGCTGCAAAAGTTTACAGCAGGTTCCGGGGATAAACAATTATATTCCAACTGGATCTCATTACTACATGTAGATCAGAATCATGTTATCTGGGCCGGAACCATAGGCGGAGGGCTTAGCAAAGTTATACCGGGTAAACACGGAAACGTTGCCTTCGAAACTATAACAACCAAAGATGGACTGTTAACAAATGATATTGAAACCTTACTGGAAGATTCGGAAGGAAATTTTTGGATTGGAAGCATCGGGTTAACAAAATATAATCCTAAAAGTAAATTGTTTTCTTATTATGATGCTCACGACGGATTACAAAGCAATGCCTTTAAAGTTTGGGCAGCTTTTAAGCGAAACGACGGAGAAATGATCTTTGGGGGTATTAATGGCTTTAATATGTTTTATCCGCAAAATGTTAAAAAAGAAATACAAGTTTTTACCCCGCAATTAACGAATCTTATTATTAATAATATTACTGTAAAAACAGGCAGCAAAATTGAAGGGGAGGTAATTTTACCCCAGACATTACCTTATACTTCAGAAATAACGCTTAATCACAAAATCAGGAATTTTGGTCTTGAGTTTGCCAGTATTCACAGTCACGATTTCCAGAAGATAGTTTATAAATACCGGTTGCTGGGTTATGATAAACACTGGACTTATACCAATAGTAAGAAGCGCTTTGTTAATTATACCGGGTTACCTTCCGGCGATTATACTTTTCAATTATATGCTTCCGGAGGAGAAGGAGTTTGGAATTCGCAGCCGCTTACCCTTAATATTCATATAATTCCCCCCTTTTGGCGTAGTAAGTACGGTTATTTGCTATACGCATTTGTAATTGTAGGCGGGCTATTTCTACAACGCAGATATACCCTTATTCGTCTGGATATTAAACACAAAATACAGCTCGATAAAACCAGGCAGGAACAGGAAATAAAGTCCTATGAAGATAAAGTGGAATTCTTCACTAATTTATCGCACGAACTAAGAACGCCGCTGACCTTAATAACAACTCCTATTGAGCAATTGGTTAAATATCCTGAATTACCGGCCATAGTAAGTAATAAATTACTGACCGTACACAAAAATGCAGAACGCTTGCGCAATCTGATCGATCAGATTCTGGACATCAGGAAGCTGGAATTGGGTAAAATTAAGCTTAATAAAGAAAGCATTAATATAACGCAGTTCCTAAATAACCTATTTGTACAATTCCAGGATCTTGCGGCAAAAAAGGATATTATTTTATCTCTTAATGTAAAGCTAAATCAGGAGGTGTTAATTGATATTTTTAAAATGGAACAGGTGCTAATTAATTTACTTTCTAATGCCGTAAAATTTATGCCGGTAAAAGGAGAAATTACCCTTAGTTGCTTTAAAGAAGATGATCAAGTTATAATGAATGTTTTTAATACCGGATCAAAATTAAGTACCGAGGAACAAACCAAGGTTTTTGAGCCTTTTTACCAGGTAGAAAGCGTAAATCGGCAAGGTACGGGACTAGGTCTCACTATATCCAAATATTTGGTAGAATTGCATGATGGTACTATTACTGTTCATAGTGCGCTCGATGATCAATCCGGGCTCCCTTTTACATGTTTCACCATAAAAATTCCGGCATTAAATGTAGAAATAAATGGCGGCCATTCTAATGCTGATCAGGAATCGGATATTAAAACGGCAAATTCGGAAACCAGTACTAAAGGACAAAAATCAGCATTGGTTATTGTGGACGACAATACAGAATTAACCGAACTTTTAAAGGAAGAATTTAGCCTGGATTATAAAGTTTATACTGCCGAAAATGGCAGAGAAGGATTAAAACTAATCCGTAAAACCAAACCTGTGCTTGTGATAACGGACGTAATGATGCCGGAAGTTGATGGTATTGTTTTGTGTAAGGCGCTTAAAAATGATGTGGCAACTAATGATATTCCAGTAATTATGCTTACCGCAAAAAGCACCGATCAGAACCGGCTGGCCGGGCTCGAAGCCATGGCAGATGATTATGTATCCAAACCATTTAATCTGAAAGAATTGCACCTGAAAGTTAAGAATACGGTTAGGCAAAGAGCAAACCTGCGGGTTAAATTAAATAACGATGTAGTACTTAATCCGACAACTTTAACTTTTATGGGAAGGGATGAACGGGTTTTGAAGGAAGTTATTGAAATTATAGAAAGTAATATTGATAATCCTGATTTTTCGGTAGAACAATTATGTAAGATTGCGGCCATCTCCAGACCGGTTTTATACCGGAAAATAAAGGAACAAACCGGCATGTCTATCCAGATATTTATCCTTGATATACGCTTAAAAAGAGCTGCTCAGTTATTAAAAACCAAAGGTTTATCCGTATCAGAAGTAATGTATAAAACTGGTTTTTCCAGTCCTTCTTATTTTAATAAAGCATTCAAGAATAAATATCATACCAGCCCCATTCATTATAACGAATCGATTAAAGTTTGATATTTATATATCTTTTGGGCTGCAGAATTTATTTAACTCTAAATACTATAATTTGCGAACTTGAGTATTTGCAGGTTCTCATTAATTGGCCCAGCCAGGTGCCGATTAATGAGAACCTGCAATACGTAATCTGGTAAACCTGCTTACGCTTACTAATAACATGAAAGCAGCAGTTGGTGCTTAACCTATTTTTTGTTTGATATGAAGCAGTTACTGGTACTGGAAAGTTTTAGAAAGTAATATATTTCCGGCAGATTTGCCGATCATAACTTCAAAATCGCCCGGCTCTACTTTCCAATCATTACTTTTGATATCCCAAAAGGCTAAATCCTGCGGCGTAATGGTAAATTTTACTTCCTGAGATTTACCAGGATTTAAATATATTTTTCTAAATCCTTTAAGTTCCTTTATTGGTCTGGTAACACTGCATTCTTTATCACTTACATAAAGCTGAACTACTTCTGCCCCCGCTTTCTTGCCGGTATTCTTCACGATTATGCTAACCTGTACAGGGTCAGACTTAGTAACGGATTGACTTGAAATTCTCAGGTTGGAATAGGAAAAGTCAGTATAAGATAATCCAAAGCCAAAGGGGAAAAGAACTTCTTTTTTGTTTTTATCATACCATCTGTACCCGATATACAATTCTTCGTTGTAAGGCACGTGCACAAACTGATGCGGCAGAATATACTTAGAAATCTCCATTTTGCCGCTTGTATCCTTACCCATCCAATAATCTTTGTAATAGTTGTTTGCGCCGTACCAGTAGGGTTTTCCGCCTAAGTAATTAAAATCAGGGTCGGGCGAATCCTTAAAATCATGTTCAATGGTAAAAGGTAATTTTCCCGAAGGATTTACCTTGCCGCTAACAATATTTGCTAACGCATTACCTCTTTCCTGGCCCAGGAAAAAAGTGTACATTAAACCCTTAACTTTTGGCAACCAAGGCATTGGCAAACCATTACAGGTATTTAATAATACAATAACGTTTTTATTTAAGCGCGTTAACCTATCAATCTGACGATTATCGCCGGTGGTATCGGTAAAAGGTACATCATAACCTTCGCCGCCTTCTTTGTTTATACTATATAAAACAATATCGGCGTTTTTAATCTGTTCATCTGTGGGGTTGGCAACGTAATTAAAATTGCCTTTGTACATTTTTTTAAGGCCACCGGCAAAATCTGTATGGTCGTAGCCTTCCACAAATCCGCTGCCAGTACCGCTAAAAGTTTCTGGTTTGCCCGTAAGTAAAATTTTCTTTTTCAGGCTTATAGGTAAGATATTGTTTTCATTTTTAAGTAAACAGATAGCTTCTTCCGCGCATTGACGGGAAACAATTTTGTGCTCCTCCATTCTATTTAAAAAAGCCGGATCAGCCGGCCGCCGGTCATAAATTCCTGTTTCAAATAAGGTAAATAAGTTTGGGTAGATCATCTGGTCTAATTTGGCCTCAAAATTTTGCTTCTGATCCGGATACTTTTTAACGTATGCCTCTACATAATCCCGGAAAGTTTTATTCTGCGGCATCAATAAAGATTCTCCTGATTCGGCCACCAGGTATTGCAAATTCGGGTGGTAATTGGTGTTTTGCCAATCGGTCATGGCTATACCCTGAAAGTCGTACTCATTTCTTAAAATATCTTTTAAAAGAGGTTGATGCACAGCCGCCGGAATGCCGTTTACCGCATTGTTTCCGGTCATAATTGCTTTTAATCCAGCTTTCTTAATGGCTGCTTCCCATGGTGGTAAATATATTTCTCTTAAGGTACGTTCATCAATATCCATGCTGGCAATATGGCGGCAAAACTCCTGGTCGTTGCCAATAAAATGTTTGGCAGTAGCCATAATATTTTGACTTTGCAAGCCATTGATATAAGCAACACTGATATCGGAAGTTAAGAGTGGGTCTTCGCCTAAATATTCATAATTTCTTCCTCCCACCGAAAGCCGCTGCATATTAATACCGGGGCCAAGTAAAATGTCTACTCCGTGCGCCCGGCATTCTTCGCCAATGCTTTTGCCAAAGATTGCTGCCATCTCCGGGTTCCAGGTGGCAGCTAGCGCTAACATAGCCGGAAAAGAAGTGCTTTTTGCATTGCTCTCAATAGTTTTCAGACGTATTCCCTGCGAAGCATCAGCCATGGTCGCGGGTCTTAACCCAAGCCGCGGTATGCCGGGAAAACAAAAACTTTTATAACCACCCGTCAGGCTTAACTTTTCTTCGAAGGTTAATCTTTTTAGCACATCCTTTGCCCGCACCGATGCACTTAATTTCTGATTCACATATAAAGCATCTCTGGGAGTTGCTTTAGATTCTTGTAAAGAGTAGGTTTCTTCACGAGAAAGTCTTTGCCCTAACGCTTGGATATTAAATATTGCAACGGCAATACAAATGAAGATATTTTGTAAACTTGCTTTTAACATATAGTTATGGTAATCTTACCTGGCTTTGAATTAAGGAGTTAATCCATAGCCTATTCTTTCATCAAAAATGAATATTTATAAATTGTGTTTATATTCCTTATCGCTCTAAGATTTGTCTTAATTATTAAGCTTGCATAAGAGTTTTATTCCTAGCGACAAAAATTCTATTGTATACCTAGGGAGGCTCATAACTTAGAATGAGCAAGGCTATTTTTCTAATTGTTGTATTCAGTAATTACCTTTCGGCTAAACTGCATGTACTGTTTTCTCCCTTTATGCTGAAGTCAAAAGCACCAATCTAATTGCTGCTTTAGGAGATTGAAACGGTCAAGTGTTTACTTTTAACCGTAAAATAATAAAATTTATTATGCTGTGATTTTTGCACGTGTCTTTAAAAAAGATTTATCAAACTTCTCTGCTTTTTTCAAGTAATGTCTACTTCAGCAACTTACATACAATAATATTGTAAGTCCGGCGGATTACCAGCTAATTACAGCGCATTACGGTCAAGCCAAACTAGCCCGAACTAACAACGCCCAAATAGTAGTGGGAACTATAAATGAATTTCTTTTTGTAATAAAAGTCTATTGCGAAAGGCAACTTACGGCTAACCAAGATATAGCAGCCTTGAACCATAAAATCAATCATACGCCAACTGGAGTAAGCAGAATGAGAAAGCAACTTTACTGGAAACCTATCAATGACATTAAAATTTTAGTGGTGGTTCAAAAAGTATGATGCTTGGCTTTATGTTTATTTCGGTAGTTGAACATTAGGTTCAGAGCCGCTAAATGGTTTTCTTTCTTTTTGGAGAAGCAGGTTGTTTTTCTAACGAATCTTCTATTGCGGGCTCTTATGCCAGTATTTACACCTTCTATGGCTTTAGTATATGCCTTGCCAATGGTATGCTTTTCTGACGGCAGTACTTGGGCAAATGCTTTCCAGTGGTCAGTGCAATATTCATCTATTTTTACATCTTTTAACTTTTTCATTAATTCCCGTACGGTCTTAGCACTCCTGCTACCACAACTATAAGCCAGTACCTCATCTGTCTCGGGGCTATAAGCATACAACAACCAGTATTTTCCTTTCTTACGTTTGCTCACAAAGCTCCACACTTCATCTAATTGCACAGATGTATAATGCTGTTGAGCGGGTTGAATGCAAATCTTATTGCCCTGTCGGCACAAATTAGCTAAAACACATTTTCTACTTATCCCCAGCAGTTCTGCTATATCCCGGATACTACTATTCCTTTCTAAAAGCCTTACTACTAACTCTTTTATCTGAGGATCGGCTCCTTTATTGCGGTACATAGGCTGAAACTGCTTCTGGCAACTTCGGCAAAGTAAGTTCTGAACCCCATTCTTTTTCTTTCCGTTTTTTACTACCTTGCTGCTTTGGCAGTGGCGGCAGTTTATCTTGATGAGAATCTCGCACATTCCATCTCCTTAAACCCTCCGCTGCCGCTTTTTTATCCCTTCATACTTCTTTTATCACTACCGCATTTTCTCGAAATTAATCCATCATACATTTTATACCACAGCCTTAAATTTGATTATTTAGAAAAGGTTAACACTACATTTAAATATTCCCTTACAAAACCGGTTGAAGCGCAATATCTCACCGCTTCTTACAGTAAGAATAATTTAACTATTCCAAGCACGTTATTTTAGAACTTCATGGATGGGTTGGCCGATGCAACCATTTGGCACCTGAATACGCAGCAAAGCGGCTACAGTAGCGGCAATATCGGTCATGTGGGTTGGTCTGTTGGTTTTGCCCTGCTGAATGCCCCAATCCAAACCAAAGGTATATGCGCATCATACGGGTTCCAGGCCGAATGGCCCGTACCAGTAGCATACCCGGACTGCCAAGTTGGTTGCAGAACAATTTGGACGGCTCCGCTCTGCGTTATATCCATTGATAATGCGGGAACGCAGCACCTCCGGCACAGAAGCTGCCTGTACTTTGTCCATATCTACTACGTACGCTACCCCGGGCTTACCTTGCAAATAAGTAATACAATCCTGCCGGATAGCATCTTCGTTTATTTCACGCTGGGCAATAAGCGTATTATTCAGGTTTACCTGGGAATTATCAAACCCCAGCACCAAGTTTTTAACGCCATATTTCTCTTCTAACATTTTGTTAAGGCCGCTCTGGTAAGTGCTGCCTGACCACGAACCCGACGGAATTTGGTGGTCTTTTAAGAAAGTAGCATTATGGCCTGAACCGTGGTCAGCCGTTAGAAATACGGTATAGTTGCCCTTCCCTACTTTAGCATCCAAGAACTTGAAAAAGCCCGCTAAATCCTGGTCAAGCCTTAAATAAGTATCTTCGGTTTCAATGGCATGGGTGCCAAACTTATGCCCAACCGCATCCGTAGACGAACAACTAACCGCCAGAAAATCGGTTACAAAACCTTTACCCAATTGCTCGTTTTCAACGGCGGCTTTTGCCATTTCCAGGGTCAGGGAATTGCCGTAGGGTGTCGTGCGGAGAATACCGAAATTTTTGCTGAACATACCCGATGTTTTTACGGGGAAAGTAGGCGTATTCATGCCATCAAATTTACCTTCGTACGCATTATTATCCGGCAAACTTTGCGCATACGTACTGATGTCATATAAGGTAGTCCAATCTTGTTGCAGGTATTTTTCCGGTAGCTTCTGTTCATTAAATTGTTTTACCCAGGCCGGCAGTTCCGGCAGGTAAAAGGTGCTGGTAATCCAATTACCGGTAGCATCGTCGAACCAATAGGCGGCATTGGCGGCGTGACCGGCCGGCAAAATACTGCCCCGGTCTTTCAAAGCTACCCCAATTACTTTAGAACGGAAGTTAGTAGCCAGCTTAAGTTCATCGGTAATGGTACTGGCCAGTAAATTGCGGGGCGACATTTTACCGGCGTTGGAAGTACTACCTACGGTTTGTACGGCTGTATCTTGGGTACAATACATGGCTTGGCCGGTAGCCTGAATTATAAAATCGTTGCCTGTTATGCCATGAATAGCCGGTACCGAGCCCGTATAAACGGAACTGTGGCCAATTGCGGTAACGGTAGGCACATAATCAATGTAGTTGTTTTTGCAGGTAAAGCCTTCCTGGAGCAGGCGTTTAAAACCGCCTGGCTGGTAGCTATCATAGTAGCGGTATAAATAATCCCAGCGCATCTGGTCTACCATAATGCCTACTACCAGCTTAGGCCGGGGCAAGACCGCACTCTTCTTATTCTTCTGGGCAAATGTTGGTAGCCAAATAATTATAAGTATAAGTAATAGGATGCTTTTTCTCATTTTGTTTAACAATTTTGAACACTTAAATTGAGGCTACTTGGGAGTAGAATAACTTTCTTTCTGATTTTATCTGAGGTGAATTATTCTAAACTTTAGAATATCTTTATTTTCATCTTCCATCAGATTAGATGTAAGCTTCGTTTTTTTAAACAAACTCTTTTACCTCTGTTCCTTTAGAATTTATAAACTCTAAATTATATGCCCATCAGATAAGCACAATCAGTTTTTCAGGTTAAAAGAAGCAAAGCAAGTTATTTAAATAGTTATATTATCTGAACCCTCAAAATATAAATGAGCGCTTTATAGACTTAAATAGTAAGCAATATAATTCTTGAATTTATTAGCTTTAAACAAGGCGCTACTCTAAACTCGTGAACCTTGTAATTGGTAGTTACTTCGGAATATAAGGAAGAAATAAGTTATATTTTACTTCATCAAAATTCACTTATTAAAGGATTCACATTACCAGTACCGCATTTTACCGCTTTCAAAAAAATTCTTAAATCCACCTGCAATGATTGTTATGCCAAGTAATTCTTACTTTTTCTGTTGTGACAAGAATGTAATAAGAGATGCAAAATCTTCATAAGACAAAGCATTAGCAAGGCCTGGAGGCATCATGGATGTTTCTAATTCTTTACGCGTAAGGATGTCGCCTGTTTTAATAGTAAAGATCTGGCCGGCAATATTTCGCATTACTACTTTCTCTGCCGATTCTTCCGACACGAACCCCATATAACTTTTATCACCTTTGGTAGTGATAAGTACAGTAGCAAAGCCTTGCGAAATGGAGGCATTGGGTTTTAAGATAGACTCGGCAATCTGTTCACGATTCATGATAGAACCAATTTGCCCCATGAAAGGGCCTTTCATTATTTCGCCTTTATTAATGCTGTGGCAGGCAATGCAACCCTGTTGGGCAAAAAGTGTTTTCCCTTTAATTGGATCTCCTTTTATGTTGGCCATAGCCAACATAACGTCTTCGATGGAAGCTTTAGCAATCTGGCCTTTCTTATTGCTGATTTTATTTAGGTCAACTGTAACTTCTTCATTCGCCGTTAAGGCTTCTTCTCCGCCAAATTCAGCTATTCCCATGCGGTGCCTACCATTAAGATCAGCGAAAAATTGCTTTCCGGCAGCGTCTGCTTTGTTCCATTCGGTCTTTAGAAAATTTTCTATTTTGGTTGAAGATTCCCAAACAATTCCTTTATAATAAGGCCCGTGAGTATCGGGGCGAGTACTCCACCACCACGAGGCATCGTATGGCGCTTCTTTTTTGTAAAGGCGCGATAAGGTGGTAAGAATTTTATTTTTAAGCTTTTCGTCTTTAGCCTGCTGATAAGCAGTAATTAACCCATCCACCGCTTTTTGGCTATGCATGTAGCGTAAGGCCCATAGTGCAAGCGTGGAGTTCTCAGACTCAATGGCTTTTACACATTCATCAACGGCATTTAAACTCACCAAAGCCCGTACTGCTAAATGGGCCGGAATAATGGGGGCATTAGGAATGGCATGGGCCCCTTCCGTGTCTTTCGCCGGAGCGATAAAAGAAGCAGGAACTTTTGTTTGCAGCAAGACGGGAGCGGCCTCCACCCGGGCAAGACGCCCTAAACCTATTATAGAGGCCATCTGAACGCGTTCCGAAGGATCTTTTAAGGCTTGGGTATAAGGTTCAATGGGCACCTCCTTCAAGCGTGTTTTTCTGTCGCTAAGAGCTCTTAAGGCAAACTCTTTCATGTCGTTTTCCCGGGTTAGTTTTACTAAATTAGTAATCCCTTTTTCGCCGGCCACTTGCGCGTAAGTATAAATTCCGGCTACCCGGACATATAAAGGCAAGCTCTTATCAGCAGCAATTTTCCAGGCTGCTTTGGTAGCTTTTTTTCTAGGGCGGGTAAGTAATTCTTGCTGGGCATGTAACCGGGCTACAGCGCTACCTGATTTTAATAAAGTACTTAATTCATTAACCGATGCTTTTTTTAGGTTAGGGAATGCTTTATACTCCCAATTTTGTGGCACAGCCCGTACTACAAATCCTTTACCCGGATTACCGGAATAACCGGCACCATCCCAGGCCGATAGGTAAAGCCGGCCCGACCCATCAACATCTAAGTCCGTAATTTGGGCTAGTTTAATAAACTCTTCATCCTTTTGTTTAAAGCTACCTCCATCCGGCGTAACCCGATGAATATACAACTGGCTCCTACCCCAATCAGCCATCATGGGTACGCGATTGTATTTTTCCGGCCAGGTAGCATCATCCATAAACAATGCCCCGGTTCCGGAACCACCGCCCACATCTACCAAGGCGG
>Ga0210040_10001333_pt1 | contig 37742 bp, 26 predicted proteins | sample CryGeyCG12114_NA_FD_185462 | JGI IMG/M metagenome (GOLD analysis project Ga0210040, IMG submission 185462) | Groundwater microbial communities from aquifer - Crystal Geyser CG19_WC_8/21/14_NA (SPAdes) (version 2) | ecosystem: Environmental > Aquatic > Deep subsurface > Groundwater | place: USA... | reverse complement strand
GTACCCTTGACAATTCTGACAGGAGTTTGCCCGACGACAAGAACCCAAGCAAACCGGTGCGTGTATGGTGTGATTGCTGCTGTGCGCGAGTAACAGAACGGTACGCCTGGCGATGCTGTTGGTCGTTTCAAGGCGCGTCGTGGGAGGAAGTAGAAGAGAAAACGGAAAGGGGATAGCGTGCTCCTTATGTAGACACGAGAGGGGAAACGGGACTCTCGACCACGCAACGGATCATCAATCCCCCCGGCCTCCACTTGCCAGTGCCTCCGTCTCTGCGGCCCAGGAGCCACTCGAGCCACTACTACTGGCAGCCTGAGACTTCCCACGCTTCCCACACACTCACTAGCTGGCAGGCCGCAGACCAGAGGCGATCCGGACACACCAGTCCCCGACTCCCTGCATCCTGCAACTCGATGCACCACCAGTCAGTGCTTTCTCAGCTAATGAGAGGCCCCTGCTCGAGTGGGCCTTCCTCCATCACCTGCCTGCCCATGATTGCCCATCGTCCAATCCTACACACCATTGTCGGTTTTCAGCATGAGATCTCTACCTGAAGTTATCCAGCTTCAGAACCTTGTATCTACGATACGACCACGATGGCAGCCTTGTCGCGACTACTATACTCGTTCCTGACTTCGTGTTCGCCTACCGCCACTCTGTACTTCTGCGTCAGAGGCGCCACTAGCGCCACATCGCAAGCTACTAGCATTCATTAGCAGCAGTTGAGCAACTTGAGCTTCTACGCCAGCGCTGACTCAGTCCCGGTCCTCCCAGTCGCTGCGGCGCAAAGTACCATTTTGCATTGAATCTACAAGGTATTCTCCTTTTGTGTTGAAGAATATATATAGAGAAAACTCCACATCATCCGAGCCTTCCATCGTGCTTACGCGCTTAACCGTGCGAGTATGATGAAATAGATGTTCCTGCTTGTTACTCCACGGTAGACGGTATTCGCATGGCATGGCATTCGTGTCAATTTCTGAAGGGCAACAACGCCTGTTGCGTAAGCATCTCCTACTGTCATACTCCTGGAAGCCATGCCAGTCTACGCATACCAAGGACAGAATGCACGTTCTTCGGAGTTGTCCATACATTATGTGATGAAGCACTACAACACTGTGGAACAGAAACACTTCCTGCCTCCAAGCAACTCAGAAACATGGGGCCACATAGCTTCCTCCCGTCGCAGACTCCACTAGTTCCAACTTACCAGATCCGGTCTCGATGGAAGGTCCAGTCTGGGTGTTTCTACCGGTACGTCGCTGAGCTGTTGCGCACAAAAGACAGCTGAACGTGCTTCTCGATAATATGACAACCATGCAACTCGATGTGCAGAAGTATCCGCGATTCTTTGATCCGAAGCAGATGACACATGATTTGCATAGTGAGTCCGCTAAGATAGGCCAGCAACGGTGGTTGCATGGCAAGGAATTATGCCCTTTGAGGCTATCGAGCAGGGACTCTGCTATGCTGGGGTCGCGCCAGCCTGCCCTCTGTCAATGATTGATCGCGCACTGTGTCGACTCTCCTGACGGCTTCTGCGAAGGGAAATCTTCCGGCGATTCCATGCTCTGTACCCTTCCGAAGATTGCCAAACTTGTACCGCACACGAAGTGTTTCCGCGTTCACATGCGGTTTGAAGCTGCTGAGGAACAGTGCAGACTCTTTGTTGAAGCAGATGTTTGCAAAACCGATTGCCGATGAAAAGAGAGAAAGCCAACATGTCAGACACCGAGAGAAGACGAGTCAATAAACCTCACATGTGGCAACAGTAGGAATGGACGTTTAGATCTATGATCACGGAATAAACCTGTACGTTTTGGCCTCGTCATACTGCACAATAGTAGACTATAAACTTCCACTACCTCAGGACTTTTTGACATACCCAAGCACGCACAGAGTGGCTAGCTTCGTGACAGGATCCGGATCGATGTATTGATTGTAGATAGCATACCATCACCGCTGTGGGAAACCTGGGATGCTCGCAGTGACAACTCGCGGGATAGCTCGAGCCAGTTGTACACCTCTAGTTATCATCCATCAGTACTTCGACCCCAAAGTCTGCAGACCACGAGTGCCGTGCTTCAGTCGGAGACTGGGTACCAGCCCTTTCGTAGCGAGTTTAGACAATTCAAAATCTGTTGTGGTATGCGTTATGAACACCGTAACAACCACCGTTGCAGTTGCGGTCTCCCCACAAATCTTGGCAAGAACACAGTTGTCCTCAAATGCTAGCGTGACTTCAGGGGTGCAATAAAGGTCTTGTACATTTCGAGCTTTATTTCTACACCTTGCTTCTTTACCCCCTCTACCTCCCGTTGCCCCATCATCTCACCGAGCCTTTGTCATTCAGATTAGCAATCATGAGTGGCTGTAAGTGATGTCCATGCAACAACTGTGTATACATGACTAACCATCGCAGTACGCTTCCTCGATCTCATTAAGCCTTTCACGCCCCTCCTTCCTGAGGTGGCTGCGCCTGAATCCAAGATCGCGTTCAACCAAAAGTTGATGTGGACAGGAGTAAGAGATACCATCCGGGGACCAAGACGTACAAGTTTCTAAAGATGCGAACAGTGTACACTCTTGATATTCTTGGTCATGAGCCAGATGCCGTTGTACGGTATCGTGTCCTCAGACACGTCAGATCCAATCTACTGGCTACGTATGATGTTGGCCAGTAACCGTGGAACTTTGATGGAGCTGGGTACTACACCGATCATATCATCCGGCATGGTCTTCCAGGTATGCACTTCCTATGAGTAGTGTCTTGAACACAAGGTTGACTTTCTCTAGCTTCTCGCTGGTACCCATCTCATCGATGTCAACCTCGACCTCAAGTCCGACCGCGAGCTATATCAGACAGCGCAGAAGCTCTTCGCGATTATCCTATCCTTCGGTCAAGCCTGCGTTTTTGTTCTCACTGGTCTTTACGGGCAACCAAGCGACCTTGGTGCTGGTATCTGCTTGTTGTTGATTGTACAGCTCGTCCTGGCAGGCTTGGTTGTCATCTTGCTTGATGAACTGCTACAAAAGGGATATGGTCTTGGATCTGGTATCTCCCTGTTCATTGCGACAAACATCTGCGAGTCCATCATTTGGAAGGCATTTTCCCCAACCACAGTCGACACTGGACGAGGTAGAGAATTTGAAGGCGCAGTCATCGCTCTGTTTCATCTGCTCATCACTTGGCCAGACAAGACTCGCGCTCTTCAAGAGGCTTTCTACCGACAACACCTGCCGAACGTCATGAACCTCCTTGCTACCATCACCGTCTTTGCCGCCGTTATCTACCTCCAGGGCTTCAGGGTCGAGATCCCAGTCAAATCCTCTCGCCAGCGTGGCATGCGCGGCTCCTACCCAGTCCGCCTGTTCTACACCTCCAACATGCCTATCATGTTGCAATCTGCTCTTGCCTCAAACATCTTCATGATCAGCCAAATGCTATACACACGCTTTTCGGACAACCTCCTGGTCAAGCTGATTGGTACATGGGAGCCAAGAGAAGGGTCATCACAATTGTATGCTGCCAGTGGTATTGCCTACTACATGTCTCCGCCTCTCAGCTTCAAGGACGCCCTCCTGGATCCTATTCACTCCGTCATCTATATTACATTTATCATTGTCTCTTGCGCTGTCTTCTCTAAGACATGGATTGAGGTTTCAGGCTCCGCACCACGTGATGTTGCTAAGCAACTCAAAGATCAGGGACTGGTCATGGCCGGTCATCGTGAGCAGAGCATGTACAAGGAACTCAAGCGTGTCATTCCTACGGCTGCAGCCTTCGGTGGTGCTTGTATTGGTGCTCTGTCTGTCGCTAGCGACATGCTTGGCGCTTTGGGAAGTGGTACTGGTATCTTGCTTGCGGTCACGATCATCTATGGTTATTTCGAGATTGCCGCCAAGGAGGGCGACTTCGGCGGTGGTCTGAAGGGGTTGATGGCATAGATGATGCCACAGAAGCTGATGTTTCGAGCTCGGACTTTGCGGCCCAAGCGGTGTCGTCGATGTGAAGCGCAGCAAAAGTTGAAAGATGGGGTGGGTGCTCTGATGTCTGCAATATTCAAGAAATCCTGGAAAAGCATTGAGATAATCATCATTGTAAATTACACTTATGCTTGCCCAGTACAGACGTATCACTGTGCCATGTACGGATACGACGCAATCAAGTATGAACGAGCATCCACGATCGCATCCTCTATAGTCCTGTCTAATTGCGGATCAGAGCTAGGGTGCTGGTTGGTGATTCGTGTCTGCATCTCACGTCTATATATTGCTCCATTAAATATCAAGGAGTGCTATGTCCTATAATCTCCATTGATCGTCACATATTCATGGCTGAAATCACAAAACCAGTACTTCGCCTCCTCACTGCCCGTTCCAAGACTGATGTCGATCTCCAAATCCTCGTCCTCAAGTAGCCGAGCAGCTCGGTCTTCATCAACGCTCTCTGGCTCACCATTGACAAGCAGCTTCAATACGCCCTCGTCTTTCGATGCGCTGTTGTCCTTGGGTATAAATGAGACATTTGTTTTCGAGGGTACAACGGCGCCTTCAGACAGTCCTTGTGTGTATCCCACAGCACACAGTATGCGGCCCCAGTTCGCATCTTTGCCGTAGAGCGCCGTCTTTACCAGTGGTGAGCGGGCGATTGTGGATGCGATGAGCTTCGCATCCGCATACGACGATGCATTGCGCACGGTGACTTGGACGAACTTTGTGGCACCTTCGCCGTCTCGGACTACGAGTTGTGAAAGCTGTTGCGCGAACTCTGTCAGAACGTTTTGCATTGCGAGGTAGTCTTCGGATTTTGGGTTGGAGACTGATGGTGTCTCGGGTGACGGGGCGGCAGCGCCATTGGCGAGTATGGCGACCGTGTCGTTTGTGGAGGTGTCGCCGTCGATGGAGATGGAGTTGAAGGACTGGGTCACGGCAGATGTGAGCAGGGATTGAAGCGCAGGAGCTGCGATAGGAGCATCCGTGCAAAGGATGCCGAGCAATGTGGCCATATTAGGGTGAATCATGCCAGCGCCCTTGGTCATGCCGGCAAGGCGGTAGGTAGCCCCTTGGTGGTGCGTCGAGGGAAGGGTGAACGTCGTGGAGAGGAGCTTTGGAAACGTGTCGGTTGTCATGATTGCTTTGGCCGTGCTGAGCCATGCGTTGTGCGAGGAGTCGACGTTCTTGTAAGCCGTGGATATTTTCGAGAGGATCTTCTGGATAGGTAGTCGTTGACCTATCACACCTGTAGACATGACCAGGCTGTTGGGGCCATGATGGTCGTCTGGTTGAGACTTTTGCTGGAAACACGCCGTGGCTACCTCGGACATCTTCCGGGCGTCTTCCAGGCCACCATTCCCCGTCACAGCGTTGGCGCAGCCGGAGTTGATGATTATGGAGCGCATCCCGGCACCACCTCGCTTCTCCAGGACAGAGCGGCTGACTTGGACAGGCGCGGCTTGGAACTTGTTCTGCGTGAAGACCGCGGCACCAAAGCAAGGAGTCTCGGACGTGATGAAAGCGAGGTCCGGGGAAGATTTGTTGGAGGCTTTGACACCCACGTACGTGCCCGAGACTTGGAAGCCTTTCGGGTATGTACCAGATGTAGGTACATATTTGAGCTTTGATCCAGGTATGGAGGAGTCCACAGGGGCTGAATAATTACGAACAAAAGTTCTGATAGCTGAGCGCCCGGCGCCTACCGTGCTCAAAGAAGACGCCATTCTTAGAGGAGCAAAGTCGTAGGCCTAGGGTAGAGTACTACAGGGCCAACGTGTCGAGGTCGAGACTTGTGCCCCTGCTGGAAATGTTGCACAAGGGTCGATTTTACTGTGGTTGAATATGTTTCGAAATACTTTCAAAGATGTCTAGTGATATAGGCCTAAAGTGTGCGAGGCACTGAGTCATTAGTGTCCTGAGTAGTGTGACTCAGTGATGGATGTACAAGGTAAGGTGGTAGATACTGTACTAGCCGGCCTTTTCTAGGTCTCCGCTGGTTCTGGGGTCGTCTTCGGCAACCAGAGCTGTAATGTTCGCCTTATTGTTCTTACAATGGCGTAAGGAAATGGTTATCCCGGTATGAATATAAGCTTCGGTAGGACTTTAATATTACCATCCGTAACGTATATTACGGTACTGTAAGCTTATGCAAGGCTGAGGTAGTCTATCCTATCGGAGCAGCTAGATTTATGCGCGTCTGTCGCGTCCACTTTACGCGGCATGATAATTTACCTCCTCGTGCTGAAACGCATTTAATTCAGTGACATCCTACAATGGGTCTATGAATCTCACCGCAACATGGTAGCCACCAAGAGGAAATTGGTCGACACAGCACCAACGAAGCCAGCCTCTCCTCAGAAACGCCTGCGAAAGAGTACAGACTCGAACGGACATGCCCTGGGGAACACAAGCCAACGAAGGACGCCGCGCAAGAACGATGGCACTAACCAAAGCGGCACACCATCGAATTTACGCCACCAAGAGTGGTCCCTGGATGACGCAGGGGAGGAGGAGGAGGAGGAGGAGGATGACGAAGATGAAGTTGGCAGCCCGACACCAAAGGTCAACGGTACAACCTTGTTTGCAACCCCATCCAGAGCATATAGGGGCACTGTGGCGATCCCATCGGGGATCAAGCGAGCTGATCAGTCAGCGAAACGCAAGAGTGCAAGGACATTGACGGAGCAGTACGACCACGATGATTGGGACGGAGAGGATGCGCTAGCCAGGGAAATACTAGACGTTGAAGGAGATACTGTCGAACCAACGGAGGAAGAGATAGAAGATACTATAGAAGTCACCACGCCAGTCGAAACGCCATCCAAAAGAGGACGTGGTAGACCCAAGGGAGCGAAGAACAAAAGGTCGCCTACGCCTGAAGGTGACCTGCCGCCAGAGGAGCGATTCTTCTTTCAGAACAGATCCGGACCCCCTCAAGTTTCGAGCAATACACTCGCCTCTGTAAAATTACTCACACATGACGAATACTTCCAACAATTACGAACATACAAGGACTTACACGACTCCGCAAAAGCGTTCCTGCTGAAGTTGCATGCTAGATCTTTTCCACAGTGGAAATTCGAACTCGAGGAAGGCTTCAATGTGTGCCTGTATGGTTATGGAAGTAAGCGGAGCTTGGTGAACAAGTTCGCGGAATGGCTGTACCCAAGAACTAGCCCGTCTCCAAGAATCGTCATAGTCAATGGCTATACGCCAAAGCTCAACGTTCGGAGCATCTTAACGACTATTGCGTCCACAGCAGTCGACGGCGACGAACTGAGACTTGTGGGTCAGCCTCAAGAAATGCTGGATTCAATCTTGTCGCAACTGTCCTCGCATGGACTTGGAAGAAAGCTGATCATCTTGATCAATTCGATTGATGCACCCTCGTTACGGCGTCCTGCCATTCAAGCCATTCTTGCTCGACTTGGCGCCCATCAGTACGTCTCGCTGCTGACCACGGCAGATACTCCAAGCTTTGCTCTAATGTGGAACTCGGTGCTCAGAGATCAATTCAATTTCGCATTTCACGATTGTACTACTTTTGCACCTTACGAAGCAGAGATCAGCGTGGTCGATGAGGTGCATGAGCTGCTCGGCCGAAAAGGAAGGCGTGCAGGGGGCAAAGAGGGCATCGGATTTGTGTTGAAGTCTCTGCCGGAGAATGCACGAAATTTGTATAGAGTGCTTCTTACCGAAATTCTTGCTGTATTGACAGACGGCATTGGCGAGCTTGACGAAGATCTTCCAGATGGAGAGGGTATGGGCACGACCAAACCTTCGCGAGAGGCGGCGGAAGAAGTCGGCATCGAGTACCGTGCATTGTATCAAGAAGCATCGGAGGAATTTATCTGCTCGAGCGACATGAACTTCCGGTTCTTGCTGAAAGAGTTTCACGACCATCAAATGATTACAAGCAGACGGGACGCAAGCGGTACAGAGTTGCTCGGAGTACCGCTAGGCAGGGAAGAGATGGAAGGAGTACTGGAAGATCTCGTTGTCGGATGAAGAGATATCACTGAGCGCAGGGAATTCCTATGCTGCTTTTTCGGACACCAGGGAATACTAAGATCGGTCATGTCTACCATCCTCTACCAGCCATCTTCTCTGTAGGGGCCATGCTGCCACAGTTGATGCCAACCATGGCCTCGCCGAGACCAGCACTGCACTCTGCAAGCACTTTGGCGTCTTGGTAGTGCGTTGTAGCTGTGACAATGGCCTTGGCTCTGGCTGCAGCATTGCCAGACTTGAAAATACCACTCCCAACGAAGACACCGTCACAGCCGAGCTGCATCATAAGTGCGGCATCCGCTGGAGTGGCAACGCCACCTGCGGCGAAGTTCACGGTCGGCAGACGACCCAACTCAGCGGTCTGCTTGAGTAGAGAAACCTCGCAGCCGATCTCCCGAGCCATCGCCCTAAGCGCACCCTCACCCTCAGCAAGAGCAGCCTTGGCCTTTGCAATATCCTTATTGACAGTCCTCATATGCTTGACAGCCTCGACTACGTCGCCTGTGCCAGCTTCACCCTTCGTCCTGATCATGGCCGCACCCTCTGATATTCTTCTCAAGGCTTCACCAAGGTTTCGGCAGCCACACACGAACGGTACCTTGAAGCCACTTTTCTCGACATGGTACGTGTCATCCGCTGGTGTCAAGACCTCGCTCTCATCGATGTAGTCTACACCCAATGCCTCCAGTATTTGACACTCAACGAAGTGTCCTATTCTTGCCTTGGCCATGACCGGAATGGTCACTGCAGCTTGAATTTCCTTGATGAGCTGAGGGTCCGACATGCGAGCAACTCCACCATCTTTTCGAATGTCTGCTGGAACGCGCTCAAGCGCCATGACTGCGCAGGCACCGGCCTCTTCAGCTATGCGTGCTTGCTCGGCATTGACCACATCCATGATAACGCCGCCCTTGAGCATCTGAGCAAGACCGGCTTTCACGGTAAAAGAGGGTACGGAAGTAGGCGAGGTGCCATTTGTGGCAGGGTGGGCTGGAGTGGAAGCAGACTCCGAAGCCATGTTGTTGTCGTTTATCGTCATTCTGAGGTAGAGATGGGCGGTGAACGATCGAACTATTAGTGAAACGAGAGAATTGCAGGTGATGTGCAGAGACGATGAGGAAGTAAGTGGATGAGGAGTAAGGAAGCTGAGCACAAGAGAGTGAGCCAACAGGTCAGAGGCGGTTAAGTTTTTGGCCACGCCTTCGGAGAAATATGTGCCAAATAGATGACTGTGACTCCTCCCCGCGGAAGGGTCGATGATCCAGACGATCCAGCACTTTTTGACTTTGATATTGGCATGGATCCACAAAGTGACTAAACTGACATGCTCTCCGTGCTTCTATGGTCAACTAATTACCTAGGTAGGCAAAGACCCTGCATCTCGCAGATTAGATTAGATTGAGATCGCCGCATGCTTCCCCTCGATGTGCATGCAGTGGCACGATTGGCTTACCTTGCCCCATCATACTTGCAATATCTCGACCAGACTCCAGTATGCGCGACAAGATAGCTGCGTAGTCTCCTATTACAGTCTGGCCTTGTATGCTCAGTCTGTCATGTCGTCTGCCGAGCTCCGTGCTACGGCCTAGACTTTCTTCCGCATGCAACGAGCAGTGATTTGAGCTTCTCAATGCAATGCTCTACTACTGATGCGCTGCTGCTGATGATATCACAGTTCTACATGCGTCCATCGAGTCGGTAAACTAGAGGGTAAATCCAACCAATATGCCGCTGGAGGCAGTGCGACCGATGAATTCTAGATCCCCCAAACAGACCTTAGCTAACCTTGAGGAGGACGTCTTCCTTGGGATTCTTGAGTTCCTCGACGCTTGGGACGTTATTCGATGCCAGAAAGTGTGCCGAGCATGGCGACAAGCATTCACGAAGGACGAATATCTACGATTTGGTTTGAAGAGATATACGTCTGCACGCGAAGTGCGAAGGTTGGAGTGGCAAGGGCTGTTGTCGCAATCTGCAGATTTATCGATTGAAAATTGGCCTTCGATCTTCGACACTATTGCTTCCAGATACTACCACCTGACACACGGCAAGGCTAGGCGGGTTGAAAAACACAAACTGGCGGCGTTAGAGCAGCTTGGGCATTGGTTACCCATTGCGCAATGGGACTATCATGAAAGCCAACCAGGAGGACGGCTGTACCATGAGAATGCTGCCTCCCATTTGAGTAGGCTCGGAGAAAAGCCGTACCTATTTCACCAGGGTTTGTGGACGTATGACGACGGTCTTCTTGTGTATGCTCCTGCGCCCAATACTCAGGCCCAGGTGGACACCCCTACGGAGAAGCACGGCTACATACTTACTCTACTGAATGTGCAAAATGGCCAGACGGCATCTATCCCATTCAGCATTGACGGCAAGATCATCCGCAATATCCGACTAAATGATCGTACTCTTGTTGTTGAATGGGCAGAGAGAAAACCCTTCCACAGCCTCAACGACCTCGAAAAGGTCCATCGTCATTTTGCGAGTTGTTTTGATTTTTGTTTCTCGCAGGCATCTTCCCTGTGGATCGCATCCTTTCGTTCGGAGTGGAAGATCCATTTCCTCGGCCTTCCGCTCAATGCCCGTGACCGTTTCTTCTCCACCCACAGCTCGAATCACTATGCTGTGTACTTTTGGCAACCAAACCGGTCCATGTACCATGGAGATGAGGATCGGCCTATCGAGTCACTTATAGTATTTGATATCTCTACTCCATCGCTCTATTTGCCATCCAACGATCCCACCGGCAAGGGCAAACCGGACGATAGAGCGGGCCCCAGTATCATCTCAAGATATTCCTTCCACGACCTTGAGTTCCTCGGCGTCCGCCAGCACTCCAATATTTCGCTTATGTCACTACAGGTCGACTCTAAATGCAGCATACTGTCCGTCCGAGAGAACGCCTGCGTTGCTGGCCAAGGCTACTTCGACCCTGCGGAGCGTCTTTGGTGCGCCAAAACGACCCACTTTCCATTCAATGCATACGGTCCACATCTGCAAATAGAGTGGGATGGCAATCTACCTCCATACCGTGGCTGTAACATGGACAGTGCCAACGTTGAAGAACGTGAGAAATGGTTTTTGCCGGTGTTTGAAGTGGTCGACAAAGAAGCCGATGTTCGACTGAGTTTAGTGGAAACGTGTTTCACAGGAAGTATGGTCAACAGAGTAGAGATGAGGGTCAAAGCGCTGGGAGGGTGGAAAATAATGGACTACGACGTCGTCAAGGAGGTGGGGGGCATGGGCAGGATTGCTGGTGATGAGAGATTTGTTGTGGGCCAGAACTCAAGTATGGAGATTGTTGTTGCGAAGTTTTGAACGCGTGGAGAGGATCACATCCGATGTATAGGAAGCAAAGTAGGTCGCAACATACATGATGAATCAGTTCCTCATGTCCTCATGTCCTCATGTCCCCATGCCAACGGGTTCTACAGTACAATTCCATTCCATTCCATCATATCATCCACTCTAGGCCATGCACCACAACTTTGGTCCATAGGTTGGCGACTTTGGCTATGTTGACCACCTTATATCTCATTCTTGGGCTCCAAACGACCGCATGGTCAATCTTGTTTGAAAGCGGACGCTGTCTCTCCTTGTGCACATCCAGCTCAAATCAGGCTATCAACGACCTAGAAAGCATGTCGTACACACGACCCTTGAGCTCGTGTCCCCTTCGGTGATAAAAGGGCTCGTGCCAATGAGTTTTGATCCCTGTTCCCCCATATCACCAGGATGGTCTGTGGATGTCTACCGTAGCTTCCAACGCAAGGCTACTGCGCCGTCTTCCGTGTCCATTCAGTGTGCAAACTCCCTTCCCGTCCGTCCTTCGCTCGGGTGGTGGATCTTCGGCCACCTTTGTGAAAAACTTGTGACATACTAGTCTTGTTCTGAGGCTTCTTTCGGCTCCGAAGCATTCTCGCTTTCCTCATCTGCTGCAACACCATCCAGAAGTCCCTCGAGGAGTGAGTCGTACTCGGTCACATCAAAGGTGTCATCTGATCCGTCCTCTACGTCCCATATTTCCAAGCCATCAGGAGTTAGGACATCATAGGGAGTGTTGAAGTGCGTAGGCCAGTGGCGCACTGGCTCTGGAAAGGAGACATCGGCTTGGTCATGAGTTTCGTCAACCTCCATTGTGTGTCGAGACTCATATTCGTCTTCTTGGCGTAGTGCTTCTTCTTCACCATCATGCTCGTATTGTCCATCCCACGAGCCATCATAGCCTTGTTCTATAGCTCAGTAATGTTGAGGGGGTGGAACCGTCCTTGAATGCGCGTGTCGAACGCAGACAGATGGCGTGGCAGCGTGCTCAACCTCGGAGTTGGGTGCAGCCAATACTCCGCCATCTGCTTCGATATCTCCGCCTATTCGGAGGCCTGTACCCTCGAGTTCTTGTGCTGGCGCTTGTACGGAGGACACCAAGCTATCTTCGACATCTGCGACATCCGACAATACCCGATGGCCGTCGACGTAGATCAACTGGAACTGGCTGTCGTCACTTGGGCCATGGGTGAAGGACTTGTCGGTACAACTGTCGCCCAGGGATGAAGCATCCGTGTACTGTGCTGCACTCTCGCCATCCGAGCTCGACCCTCCAGCAATTCTAGCCCTCTCCTTTTCATATTCGGCCATGCGCATCGCTATCGCCTCTTTGCGAAGCTCATTGTAGATATTGTCGTACGGATTGCTCATAAAATCCATGTTGTCATACTTCTTCATCGAGGACTCTTCGTCGAAGCGACCGCTCGAGATTTCTCGGACCATCTGAAAGTCTTTCGCAATGATAGCGTCTCGCTGCAGCTTCGGCATGTCTCTGAAAGCCGGCTTATACTGAACAATGACAGGATTTGCAACCAACTCAACCGCAAAACGTTCTTCGCAAGCTGCCACGATCTTCGTTAGCCGGGAATGTTCTTCGCGTAATGATCTGTAACCGAGCATCTCTCCAGCGATCCATCCCGTCTGGAACTGGCGGCGTGACTTCAACTCTGGATCAGAAGACCCTGTCTGACAATATGTTGATGGAGCGTCTCAGCCCGTTCCTTCGTCTTCTCCATTTCAGCCTCCAATTCAGCCACTGATATATCGTGATCCTCTCCATAAGCACGCTCCAGTACCTGACGACGCCACATGTGGCATGCATGCTCAGCCTCTTTTGTTAGTTGTGCCTGGGCCATGAGTCTTTCTTCAGCCTTTTCAAGTTGCTCTTGCAAGACTGAAATTCGGACCGGCTCAATTTCGGATTCACGGACTCTCAGCTCGAGATCTAAGATCTCTTTCTTTAACGATGCTGTTTGCTCGTCGTGCCGGCGCTCGGTATGTCTTATTGTGGCTTTTAAGGTCACTATTTCTCCGGCTTTTTGGTGAGTAGCGACATCCAGAGCCTCAAGGTTCCTCACAGTGCACTCGATGGCGTCGTGAAGCTCCAGGTCGGCTTGAGTAGGCTCCTCGTATTGCCTCCGCAGGAGCGGGAACAAGGCTGCTTCCGCAGCAGCGCGCTCATGAACCATCTTTCTTGCCTTCTTCGATTCGATGAGCTCGTCCTCGAAGGCTCTCTTCTCCCGGTCTGTTGTCGAGAGATCCTTCTGCAATTCCTCAATTTCTGCATCCAATTCCTTAATTTGGGTAGTATACCTCACACAGGCTTGCTGCGACATTTCAAAGGCTTGCCGCAAGTCCTTTACCTCATTTCGTTTGACCAGACTCTCTGTGGGCCAATCATTTGGATCTTCAGGCAGGGGATCTTCTGCAGACTTGACTGTAAGGTCGTCTATCAGTGCATTGATCTGCTGCGCCTGCTTTGCATTTGTTTCGCGCAATTGATCGTTTTCCTCTCCTGCAGCATCTCTCTGCTGCTCCAACTCCTCGATGACTGACCGAAGCTGAGTGTTCAGCCCATCAGCGTTCTCCGCTGCTTCTCCAATGTCTGCGATTTGTCTTTCGAGCCGATCCACCTCGAGCGTGAGTCGAATCTCTTCGCGATAAGAGGCTTCTTTTGCACAGCGTTCGAACACCAGGTGCTCCTCGAGGTTTCCTACCTTAGCTCGAGCCTCACTAATCTGTCGCTGAAGAGCCTGGACCTTAGCTTCATGTGTATCTTTGAGGTTTTTTGTCTCTTCGGCGCGGCTCTGCTCTTGAGATTCGTGGAGATCGTCGTTCTCTCGGATGCTTTCTCTATCGTCTTGCGCACCGCCTGCTCCTACATCGGCAGAAATGAATGCAGCCTTGTCCTGCTCATTCACACTGGAACGATCCAAGGACAATGACTGCAAGAGACCGTGTTGTGGTGTGTGATTCTCTGGCTGCATAGACCGCGCATCTTGTGCTGGAGCTGACAGGACCAATCGTTGTAAAGCAATGTCGCCCTGAGCAGAAGTTGCGAAGAAACTGGGGTCGGCCCACGCATCTAGTACTTGTTCATCAAGTTCAAAGACCTCGCCAGGGACATAGAGGCTAGGATGGTCTTCATCAGCAATTAGCCGATCTGCCTGGTGAGCTCGTGGGTATCGCACAAAAATCGAGATTGCCAGCAGAATTGCCAAAATCGCAGCATGCTGCGGTGGGACCGCTTCTTGCATTGTAGTTCTTGGTGCAAAATCTCTGTCCATCGGAATACGAGCTGACAATGTCTTGATAGGTCGAGGCCCCCTTGTCCACAGATCGGGTGGAGGTACCGCTGCGGCTTGCACGAACTCTTTAACGCGTGCCGGGTTTCGAAACCCTTCAATGTCAATATTGTTGCGTATTGTTTGCGATTGGACAACTTCTGAGTTCCTGGGAATTGAACGAACCAACACCGTGTTATTTCGTCGTAAGCCAACAAGTGGTCCAACTTGGGGAATTCTGACAACTATGCCCTCAAAAGGACTTGTGTCGTCGTCGATGGCAATCTCAGGTTGTGCAACTCTGTAGTGGCCTTTTTGTCTAAGACCAACCCTGGGTTGATCCACCTCGTGCTTAACCTTCTGTGCTCCTTGACCTACTTTTGCTGCGGCTATGGGAAGCTGGACGCAGGAGACTCTAATGCTCGGACTGGATACAGAGGTGGCGGATGCTTGTATGGTTCGTTCGGCCGATTGACGCTGGGCATTGCTGTGGTGCAATACTTGCTGGGAAGAAGGCAAGCTAGCCACGGTAGGCTCGCTGACCACTGGACTATTCTTCTCAGATCGACCAAACCTCTGAAGGAGCTGCTTCGCACGCGCCCGCTTGCTTTGCACCACCTCAGCTTGGGCTGTTTCGCCGCAAGCATTGTCTGTTGTGGTCTTGCTTTTACTTATATGAAGTCTTGGTGTGAAACTAGTCTGACCACCATGATACAATGAGTCGTCGGCGGGGATCTTTCCCATGGAGGCCTAGGATTGTAAGTAGGATATGGTAATGGCACGACCTTAGCATACCTTGAGAAGGCTTTCCTTCGCTTTCGTCCCCACCTTCTTGCAGGCGCGCTTAAGACCCATGGTGTAAAGTCACTCGAGCTTATGCAAGAGCGTGGTGTCGCGTGCGTAGTGTTGTAGAACAAAGGGCATGCTCCAGGGTATTTGATGTTGTGATTGCGGTCTTTCTCAATGGCAGGCCACAAAGGAAGCAAATGACATGCAGAGTGATGGAAAAAGTTGGGCGGAGATGATGAGGAGGGGTAATAGGAACGAAGACAACAAAGAGTTGTATATTCGACGGCGCCTTGGCCAGGCAGTGGGATGGGGTCCGTACTCGTTGAATGTGCCCGTTGTGGTGTTCACACGCTCACCCGTTCCGAATAGGCTTTCAGGTACCTGGGGTCCAAACCAAGAATCCTCGAAGATGTCTGGCAGGTAGAAGCAAGCAAAGTGCTGGAAAGTGAAGAGGTGGTGGTGGAAAATGAAGAGAACACCTGTAGCGATGAGAACAACAAGAACGACTGAGTAGCATCACCAGCCTTGGCTATGCAGTGAGGACGTGTTTTGTGTTCGACTACCGTGTCGTGTCTGGGCTGTCTGGGCTGTCTGGGCTGTCTGGGCTCTTGAGGCAGCAGACTGGTCTCTGGAGACGACGTGGGTGAACACTTTCTTCGAGAAGCTGGCTGAAGCCCACCCTAGCGGGATTTTGATGAGCGAAACGTCGCCAAAGGGTTGCACAGAAACGAGGTCCAGGACTGGGCGCATCTCGTAAGCGATCTATCATATGTTATTTAGAAAAGGTTCACAAACCCCAGAGTGCCTTGGCTAAACGGCAAAAGTGATAAACTTCGGCGATGAAGGCTGTGCTAGTTCCGCAAATGCATCATAACCATCGAGTCTGGTATACCGAGGTGATTCGAGCGGGTCGATTCGTCCCTGTCATCATAATTGGAAACAGCAATTCGTGGCTGGTGACTTTCGCTTCGTCTTCGACTGCCCTTTCCAACAATTCAACCATTTTGCCTATGTCCATGCTATCCGAGGCCCTGACAGTATTTTATTGGGGGCAGCTCGCCATCGCCTTGACCAATCCTATCATCGGAATCCTCCGCTGCCGATTAGAGAACTGCCCAAGCAGACCTCCTCCAACTCTGTGGGAAGTCGGAATCTATCAACAACTCGATTTGCTGGATTGTTGCTAGACTTTCGAAAGACAAGAAAGCCCTGAGAGGTGTTGAGAGCTGAGGAGCATCGACCTTCTTCGAGATCCGAGTGGTTGGTGTAAGAAGCCATGTGGTAGACCGCAAGCTCCTCAATCCTAGAGCCGACCCTTTCTTTCTGTGACATAGCTGGATTGAGCTGTTCTTCGACACCTTCGCCGGTATGGCGCTCGTAGGCTAATAAATTCTCGAGTCTGTCAATGTGACTCCGAAGCTCAATCTCAATGGGGTCGTGGACGCCGATGACTATGAACAGGTTTTCCCAATGAGTAGGTACTCAAACTGCGTAGGTGCGACGCTACCCTGCTTCCTCGTGACATGTCGTCGTGTCTTGAGCCTTGTCACGTTGTCACTTGGGCCTTACCATAATTGATATATGTCTGCTAAGATGGAAAAAGACAAAAAGGGCAGCGACCGCGATCACGATTGTAGAGTCTAAGACGTTACAAGACCAGCATCTTGGCAGTAGTCATTCTCTGTGGAGGTTCTAGCAAGAAGCTGCATGTATGAATTGTTATCAATCAATCAATCAAACATATCGTAAGTTGTTTCTATACTTACTTACCTCCAGGTGGCTCATCTTTCTCACCTGAGAGTTACGATAACTTCTTCTCCTATAAAGAAGAGTTGATGCGACCTATCTGTTATCCGGGCAGCCGCATTTGAGCCGGCATCAGTACGGACGAAAGGAAAAGAGATAACACAACAGAAAAAGGATGGCGGAAATGCCAGTGCCAGCCTGAGCAGTGAGGTATCCCGAAGCTTGGCAGGAAGTATGCTTGGCAGCTCGGACCCTTTGCAAGTTTCCTTTTCCTATCGCTGCTGTAGATGGCCAGATTCGATGTAATCTGACACAACGGAGCGCACCGCCACAGTATTCATCTAAGAAGGGCAGCAGGACGGCACTCCAGGATGTCATGGAGCTGTCTTGTGGACTGTGGTGTGATGTACAGAGTAGGTAGGTAACGGCACTTTCCTCATACCAGTTCTATCAAAGCCAGTGTAGACGGTCATAGTTACTGTCCTTCCCTCCTTGCGATCCCTAGTAAAGTATGGCAACTGCCACAGATATAACCACAGATATAGGTGTCCTTCTAATTGTTCTGGGTATTCCACCTATCTGCTACATATTCGCGCTCGCCATTCCTACCTAGCTTTGAAAGGGCGCAGTCCCCATCATAACAAATACAAACTACTCGACTAGAGTCGCCTTAACGAAAGTGTCACGATCCAAAGCTTGTTCGTGACAAGCCTGATCTGGTTTGAGTTAGCAAGATACGACGTTGGCCCGTTTTGGAGGAACGAAGCGCAGTACTGCCAGCTGGCTGCGAAGAATATGGGTCACGAGGATGACCCTTGTCAGCTGTTCAAGATTCCAAGAATGATTGAGCATGATTGAAGAAGACAGGGTACAAGGGTGTTTGCGTGCCGGAAGCTGATAAAGTATCTAGCTCAGGCAAGGTAGTCCTGCTGCTGGTTGATAAATCGAGGATGGTGAAGCTAGCAGGGTCACGAGTGTGTTGCGTGAGTGCGTGGATTGATGCTGATGCTGGTGCTACGGGAAGGCGGCAGGTAAGTTGTGGGCCGGGTCGTTTAGAGACGAAAAGGTTGAGTTTTGCGTTGTTCTACTCGTAGGTCCTGTTGCAATATCTGGGAAGTACAGATTGCACGAGGTCTGAAGAGGCAGGGGGGATATGTCTAAAGTGCCTCCAGATGTAGAGAGGCCGGGTACGATCAAATTCCAAGGCTGGTTTGATACTGTCTTTCTGTGTCATAAATCATAGGCATGGTGTTGTAATCGGTGCCACGACAGTCCTTTCACAGCATACCTACTGTGTGACCTTGAATCGAACATTTGTGCTGTGGTCGTGGTCCCTCACAACCCACGGGAGATTTACCCCATTCACTTCTCCACCACACACCCAGTTCAGCGGATAAACCCAATTTGGCAACCAAAAAAGCAAAAAGATGATTGCATCAGCCGCGAATCGAACGCGGGGCCATTGCACGCAGGTTGGCAAGCTGGATTGTTGTTAGATTATGCTGTTGTTGGAAGTTGATGGGAAACTCACCAACGATTTTACCACTAAACCACTGATGCCGAAACAGGTGTATTGGAGGACAATTTGGGTTATCAAATATATGAACGTGTTTTCTGCGGTCCCGAAGCGGGCGTCCCGCGGCTTGGATAATCGGCCTCTATCAAGACAATAATTCGGATCACTAACCACCATCAACAAACATCACAAGAGAAAAGTACTCAAACCAGCGACACAGGAGCGAATCACAAGTGTATGCAATCACTTGCTCCTACAGTGTTCACCTTCCGAGAACTTGAGTCAAAACTTCTTCCAGCCTGGCCTCACAGTCGTCCGCTACTTCCATCGATCTCCAGCAGACGAACCGATCTGGTCTGATCAGGACACAACCATCCTCCTCAACCTCTCTCCTTCTACCCCAATCGCGATATACATCCTCAAAATCCTGGTTCCAACCGATTGAATAGCTGTTGATTAGGACCCCAAATTTCTTGCTCATAAGTTCGGCTGCTTGCTTCCACTTCTCACCACCGATGCCGGTCAACAGACAGAAGGTTCCGTGCCCAGCAAGGTCGATCGTGCTGACATGATCTTTCGTCGGCATCCTCGTATTTAGCCATGCATGTGGTAGTCTGCATCCGGGATATGTCGATACCTTGTGGTATAAGACGGCATCTTCAGGCCATTCTGGCGGCTCCCTTCGCCCTGCGGTCTCATCCTGAACCAACACGGCACCACTGTCATACCTGTGGTTCATTTCGACTCCAATACCATGAAATTCATGGCTTGTTCCCTCTATTGCCGCATTCAGTACTTCCCTCCTCTTCCTTCCTTCAGGTGTTGCACTCTCCAACAGCTTGAACACTTTCATCCTCTGCTCAGGCGTCTCCTCCATCAGACCCATTGCCTGCCACACTGGCACATGGTCTCTGATACCCTGATTGGCTCTTGTGATTACGCCCACACCAACAGGTTGACGTTCCTTGTTATAAGTCTCAAGCAATTTCGGACCTGCAAAGCCCTGCATCACATATTTGATTTTCCATGCCAGATTGAATGCGTCCTGCACACAGGTATTGGAACCAAGACCATTGAAGGGCGGGTGTCTGTGGACGGCATCTCCAAGGCAGAAAATGTTACCCTCAGAGTAGTACTCTGCGACGATTTCATTGATGTTCCACCTTGAGATGTCCAAGATTTCGATGGGTAAGTCAGGTCTGCCTACGGTTTCGCGACATCGATCCAGCCACTGTTCTTTCGTTGGCTCTTTCCATTCGACCCCAGGCTTTGGGAAGTAGATAAACATCCACCTGCGCATATTAGCATAGCCAAGGATTCAGCCGGGATACTCACTCATTCCAAGGTTTAACCATTCTGATCAGACCTGACCAAGCAAAGTCGGGATATTCCTTCTCAGGCTGAAATACCCAGTGAAGGTTGCCCTTCCTCGCCTCCACGAAATCAGACAAATCCACCTTCACTAGCACGTTTAGTGCCAGCCCCTGTCCGGGCTTTTTGATCAACGGAATCTTCAAGTCTCTAAGAACTTGACTTCTAGCACCATCGCAACCGAAGAGATACTGCGACCTCACCAAGAACTCTGTCTTTGTCAGGTCGTCCACCAGTCGACACAATAGCTTGCCATTGCTCTCCTTCTCATATCCCAAGAGCCTGGTGCTGAACCTGATGTTCCAGCCCTGAGATGCTGCTCTTCTTACAAGGATTGGTTCAAATTCCGTCTGTGGCAAGTCGACATGCCGGCACGGACTTGCACCTTCGTACTCTCCTTGGCGTTTCGGATCGTTGCCCCAGGAGTAAACTCTGGCATACTCTTCACCGGTCATGTCATGGCACCATCGGGTATGCAACATGCAATCACCGGTGACACCCCGCGTGAGGCATTCCTGCTCGAGATCGATGTCGCGAAGACACTCAAATGCAGCTGGATTTGTAATGTGAGCACGAGGAGTCTGTGCAGTTGTAGATGAAGCTGAGATCAGAAGACCTGTCAAGGAATATGGTGGATGAGATAGGAAGCATGCTAACGATGCACCTGCAGGTCCGGCGCCAACAATAAGGAGGGGTACCTCCAGAATGGTCGAGCTCTTTGTGTGTGATGAGACACCATTAGTCAAGGAGTTTTCCATATTGAGATCCATACAACTAATGGGGTATCAGAAGTCCTATGTCGACCAGGAGTGTAATTAATCGTGAAGTGGCAAGGACAGGATTATTCTGTAACTCTCACGAGCGCTTGCTAGAAATGCGATTTGATTTAATCATAGGTATTGGTGTCTGCACATACTTATCTGTATCGTGGCTTCGACGTGCGGACCCTTCAAGTACATGATTAATCAACCGTCTCATCGGATGGTGTTTGACACCGCAGGACATTTGGTAAAATAAGGCTTTCATCGGATAACGACCTTCGGAAAATGAACCATGTTACCGAGGTAAACATAACAAACTCGCTTGCTACACGAGGCGAATCACTACCTTAGCAATTCCTCGCATCATGCCGGACCGAGATACAGCGAGCCACGCTATGCCTACCTTGGTAGCAACCTTACCTAGATGATATCATACCTACTACGGACGAGCTCTAGGCCGCCTCGGACAAAGGTCAGCACTAGGTACTCGACGACTTGTGCACGCACCCGTTTGATGATTGTCGCATCAATAATATAACTTGTACATTCAACTCCAGATCCGATATCTTATCCTTCTCCAGTACCTCATCCGTTGCACCATGCTCTTAAGAACAGCCATCCGGCCCACGGCTCCTTTCCTGACACGCGCACGTCCTGTCCTGCTCGCATTCGGCTTCTCACTGCCATTCCTGCAATCACGGCCTGTGACGTACAATGACTTAGCACCTTCAAACGACTTCTCCTCTGGCTATATCCATTCACGCGACGCAAAAACACCTCTGTCGAACGATGGCAGAACCTTGAACCCGGCTGCAGTGAAACAGATATCATTGGGTAGCATACTCGGGCTTGGTGCAGGAGTGCTGTTAAGTGCATTCTCAAGGAGTCTGACGCTACTGCTGGGGTTGGGAATCGTGGCTTGGTCGGTATGTTACTGGTGTTGGCATTGCATGCTGGGTATATTAGAGATGAAAACTGACCGCTGAACAGTATGCTGCACGTAAAGGCTACAGCCTTATTCCGGTCGATCGCGTGCAAAGATATGTCAGGGGCGTGAACCTCAAGAGTGCTATCAACGACAATATAGCATTCAAGATCAGCTTCGGATTGATGTTTGCGCTGAGTGCGTTCGGGGAATTTTGACGAATCAGTGAAAGTTATAGATGAAAAGCAGTGCACTCATCACATAATCCTGGTACTTGAGTGACACTACCTTGGCATGCGAGCATGATATCGAATGCCAACAAGAGACAGCTCTTCCACCGTGTTGACAAATGCTAAGTGTTCGTTCGGAGTGCACCGTCCGTCAGCGAGAACTACGGAGCAGGAGGGCACCTCGACTAGGAGTACCTGCTACTGCGTGGAAGAGCTGTTTCGTCCGTCATTTTGCATGAGATTACTTCTCAAGCTCCTGCATGAACTTTTTCATTCTCCGTTATCTAACCGTCTGTGGCAAGTCTGCTGCTTAAGGTCTATGGAGTTCTTCTGGACTGATAGGACCTATTTCACGAGTAACAGCCCAAGCTGTTCTGCGCTAGAAGTCCGGCTTACTTAACATACCTATATAGAGACTGTGCTGTCATATTACCTGTACCAATACTGGTAAATACCCTGTGGTCTTACGTAGTAAGGGTCGAAATGTATACAACGCGAAGAGGTTAGAAATATATAGTCCTACAAGGTTGTTGCGATAGATAAGTACCAAGTACATACGACCGTGAAGCGGTCTCGACGTGCCGATGCCTACCTAGGTAGTCAGGTAGGTATGCTCATTGAAGATTTCATGTCCGAGGTACCTACCACAGTACTCACATCCACCCATTACGTCACGCACCCCTCGTGCCTTCCCTCCGCCATGCCATATGACCATCGACCTTGATTTGTAGTTGGGAGCACACAGGATACTGTTGTACCTCGACCACTCATCTCATTCCCAACTACCCACACGATATAATGCCAGACTTCAAAGATCGCGAGAAGGCACTTGAGGGCGACTACATCCGCAGGAAGGAGTAAGCGTGGCATCTATTTATGCACTTCACACCTAACATCGACAACATCGTGAGGTCTACGGCGTATGCTGATGATTTCATGCTAGGGCGGAGAAATTTGCACACCGCAAGGAGCAACAGGGCCCCGGAGGCGCGAAGCCACCCACTGGCACTACAAACCCGGCAACCACCAACTCTGCTCAGGTAGGAGGTCACAAATGTGTTCCCAATCTACCGATTCTGATGAACAGCAGGTCGAGAACGCTACTATGAAGTAGATTGCCGTTTTTGCAATGGCTCGAGAGCGTGTGTACAAGGGGTTGCGGCAGACCCAGGCAACATGGTCTCCGGTAGCATAGAATAACCTAAGCAATGTATCCAAATCCGCTCCCGCGACAAGCGATCCAGAACTCCTTGACCACATCATTCGTTCTCCTTGAGCCTCTCAACGCTTCTATTTGCGCTACAAATCTCGTCCTCCTCTCCATACTTGTGGCGCTTGATGCCTTTCCGCTCAACACTCCGCTATCGTCTTTCATGGCTTCCTTCAGCAGGTTCTTTGCCAGCATGGGCTGCTTTTGCACGAGCTTGCGTAGCGTCTCAGTAAGGTTCTCAAGCTCCGAGCGAGCACATTCTCCAGCCAATAATCTGATCAAAGTACCGACTATCTGTGGGCTACGGCTATTGATAATGACCGACAAGTTCGCAGCACCATGCTGATCCAACTTGCAGTTTTGCCCACTGATGTCGAACAAGGCAGCAAAGAAGGACGCGGCGGCTCGTCGTGGCAGGGTGTCTTGATCTTCGAGCAAGAACAAGGCAACCTCAATGACCACCTCTGCAGCATTTGTACCGCTGGCCATAGAAAACCAAGAAGGTCCCCATTTTGGCAATAGCCGTCCGAAGAAATCCAGAGAGCTAGATGGGAAACTGCTATCAGGACGCTCAAGCTTGTGCCTGAAACACTCCAGCGTAGACTGCAAAACGTCAATGACAGGTGTGAACAACTGAAACAGTTGTTGTCTATCGAACTCTTCGGGACTAATTGACGCAAGAAAGCTCGTAGCACACGACATGACGGCATCAATATTTCCACTTTCAGCACTAATAAGGTTGCATACAAGCTGCAGATAGACCGTAGGGCCGAATTTGAACGGTGAAGGATGATCCTCTGTAAGGCCTGCTTTTATGAAGTCACAGGCCGCTTCGATCAGGCCGCTGTCGGAACGCGAGCCTGACCGTTGCAGAACCGTACTATACATGGCAAGGATCTGAATTTGTATCTCGCTTCCGGGTCCGCTCGTCCAGAATTGCTGGTTTTGTTGCTCTTCGAGTGCGTCGAGATCAACGGGAGTGTCTGCCGGAGCTCTTAAGCCTCTTCCGATCGCAGAGAGAGTCTGTAGCAAATCCACCGCAACACTTGCATATTGCTCTTCATCCAGTTGTCCAGATTGCCAATTTTGGATCGCACTGTTGATCAACGCGAGAATCCGAGACAACGGCTCGATCTGTAGATGTTCGTCTGGCACTGCCTGGACGATAGCAGCGACTGCTCCATATACACGGTGTCTCTCGGCACCACCAATATCAGACAGAGAATTCAAGGTCGCCAGAAACTGTGGCAAGGCTACTGTCAGACTGGATCTCTGGTTGTCACACAGAGCATAAATTGCGCGTGATGCAGCACCTGCAAAGTTGTGCACGTGCAAAGAGATGAAGAGGAAGTTCAAGCTAGGAACCAAATCCTCTGCGTGCCTCTGCAGGTAGGAAGTGTTGTCGGCAAGGAACTTTATTGCTGTTTGTCGAGCTCGATCTGGCACCGTGCTTGTAGACTCAACCACGCTGCGCCATAATTGGCTGTGGAAAACCGACTCTAGAAGCGGATCGTATTGTGCTGGCCCATGCGCCAATGTATCTGCAAATGCCCCGAGACAGAAGACGCCTGCTTCGAAAGAAGACCAGCTCGTAGCACTGCCGCTAGCAACGATTTCTCTTACGACGGCACCGATCAAGTCTGGTCCGATGGCAACAAAGGCAGATTGCATATAATCGTGCACATCGTACCGGAAGTCCTGGAACATGGCTTTGTCATCTGCGTCCCAAGACTGAGTTGAAGTAGACAGCTCGTCATTTGGCAGTTCGATCTTCTCCAAGCAAGCAGCGCACGTCTCACGTATGAGTGCAAACATCTGGGGTTCAAAATCAGCCTTGTCATCCCAGTCGTTGAAGCCTTCAGTGACTTGGGACAAACTCTCGAGAACTATCTGGCAAACGGGGTCCTCGATCACAGCGATGCCTTTGCATCGTAGCAGACTATGTAGAATTTCCAGCAGCCGACCATAACCTCCAGTACGTAGGTAATCGGGTGAAGTCACGTCGACTTGGCCTATTACAGCGTTGAGGTAGTCCACAAAAAGAATTTCTTCCCGCTCGAAGCCTCCTTGCTGTAGGTTTGTGAGCCATCTTTCAGCTCGTGCGGAAGTGGCAATGTCGTGGACGAGGTTGGGCGCTTGACGTATAAGCAAGCGTGGGTTCGACTGTTGTAACGTTGTCATCACTTCTAGCACCGTCCTAGTAACATCCTCGAGCATAAAGCATCGAAGCATCAGTATAATGCAGTGGCCGACAAGAACATTGCCAGTCATCCCAGTAGCTAACTCATCCGCTGGTGCGTACGGGAGCCAAGCCTACATACTATCAATGGACTTGCTTCGCATTTGGTCGTTGATTCTTACAGGAATGGCATGCAAGACCATGGCAACTTGTTCCATGTGTATGGAGTCGCAATTCGCATTGTAGGTAAGCTCTGGCAGAACGTCTTGGCCATTTTGCCTACAGAAGACATGCAGGATGAAACGGATCAGTTGCCATGCATCGGAAGCATTGTCTCGCATCCGCTCTGTCACATAGTGGCTGCAGACCGTCAGTTTTTGATTGGCTTAGAGAAGACTTGAATACCTGGCGGCATTTCCAGCATTGCCGGTCCTAGCTTCGTCAGCCAAGGTGGACAGGACGAGAACAATGCCCCTTATCTGCGGGCGAGAAATCAAGAGCTGAGAGGCTAGGATGGCTTCTATCTGTGGGACGCCCTCTGAAATCAAAGACTGTCCATGTAGTACGCTTGCGCATGTGTTTCGTAAAGGAAAAAGCCACATAGAGGTGGGTTTATGAAAAACAGCTGTCAGTGTCGAACAGAGCTTTTGCAAAACGAAGTTGACTTCATTCTGGTTAACTAGCCTGACATAACTGCTCAGAATGTTCTGAATCAAAGTGTTTCTCAGGCTGTCATCTTCAGCCACTTTGTCTGTGTCCCTGCTCGGGAGTTAGTATAAGCCGTTGTTTGCGCTCCTTGTATGCTCACCAGTCGGCATTGATTTTGATGGTAAGGGTAAGAGCACCATAGAAGCGCAGGAGAGCATCAGCATGCTGCAAGAGGTCGAGCCCAAGCTGCCATGCCGATTTTTCGCGTTGCAAGCGCTGGATCTGAAGCTGTATGTGATTTATTCGATCAGCGGAAGATTGGTTTGCAGGGTCGTTCAGCTGCCGAATGAGCTCCTCCATTCTGTATCAGTGTCTTCGTGTACCGGTCATGAAACAAGAGCTGGCAACATGGTGGACGAAGTTTGTGGAAGCATGAGCAGATCTGAAGGGCATACAGTCCTACCAACGAGGTGTGCTCGACATCTTTCCAAGAGTTCTGCAATACACTTCAGCAAACATGCGACAGCGAGTCGCGTCGGGGCTTTCCCAGTCTCGAATCGTCAGAGCACAGAAGTGCTTCCAGTAGAGGACTGAGAAAAGGTTTTTGTCAATGGGTGGTGCAAAGAGAGAGCGTAATTCGGAGGCGTCGCTTCTGACTATCCACAAGATCGTCCATCGTGAGCTTGTGTGCGTTGCAGACTCACCCGTTGTAAACTTCGTGCACGTAAGAATAACATCCATTTCACATTCCTTCTCTATATCGGCTACATGCGGTGGCCGCGAGTCTTCACTGCACTGCTCCGCCAGAGCTCGCCCTGTCCTTCAGCAAGAATCGTCCCCGCAACACCATCTGTTCGTTCCTTTTCCTTCTCCAACTCTCTACGCAGTATAGAAATGGAAACCGTGAACACGACGAAACGGTTGGCGCAGCTGCGCGAGTTGATGCAACAACACAAGCTCGATATCTACATTGTGCCATCAGAAGACAGCCACCAATCGGAGTACATCGCCCCCTGTGATGCGAGGAGAGAACACATTTCGGGCTTCTCAGGTTCCGCTGGAACAGCAGTGATAACTCTTGATAAGGCAGCCCTTGCAACAGACGGTCGATACTTCAACCAGGCCTCTAAACAGCTTGACAAGAATTGGGACTTGCTGAAGCAGGGTCTTGAGGACGTGCCAACGTGGCAGGAATGGTAAAGTCCATCCTACCTATCATCTTATTACATGGCTGAGCTGAGCCTAGGACTGTAGAGCAAGCCGAAGGCGGCAAGACTGTCGGTGTCGATCCTACTGTAATCACGGCCTCTGATGCACGAAAGCTGAGTGAAACGCTCAAGAAGAAGAGCCATGCTATACTTGTCGGCGTGGAAGACAACTTAGTCGACAAGGTATGGGGCTCGGCCAGACCCGCACGACCGGCAGAGCAGGTCATTGTGCTCCCGGACAAATATGCAGGAAAACCTTTTTTGGAGAAGCTCAAAGAGTTGCGTAAAGAACTGGACAAAAAGAAGGCAGCAGGGATGGTGGTCTCCATGCTCGACGAAATTGCATGGCTTTTCAACCTACGTGGAAGCGACATTCCGTACAATCCCGTCTTCTTCTCCTACGCTGCGGTCACGAACGACTCCGCGACCCTCTATGTTGATTCGGAAAAGCTCACGGATGAGGTGTATGGGCATCTCAAGGGGGCGGTAGCTGTCAAGCCATACAACGACCTTTTCTCGGACTTATCTGTATTAAGCCAAATTGAGTATGCGCCAGCACAGACGAATGGTGATACTAAAGCTAAACGAAAGCACAACAAAATACTACTCTCGAACAAAACATCATGGGCTTTGAGCATGGGACTCGGTGGTGAAGAGAAGGTCGAAGAAATCAGAAGCCCAGTGGCGGATGCTAAGGCGGTGAAGAACGAGACCGAGCTTGAAGGTATGCGGCAGTGCCACATCAGGGATGGCGCGGCATTGAGTCAATATTTTGCGTGGCTGGAAGAGGAGCTTATAGAGAAAAACAGTAAGCTTGACGAGGTAGAGGCGGCTGACAAGCTTGAACAAATACGGTCGAAGGGCGAGCACTTTGTGGGACTTTCTTTCGATACAATATCGTCCACCGGGCCCAACGCCGCTGTCATTCACTACAAACCGGAACCGGGCAATTGTTCTATAATAGACCCAAATGCGATATATCTTTGCGATTCCGGCGCACAATATTTCGATGGCACAACTGATACAACTCGAACACTACATTTTGGCGAGCCTACCGATATGGAGATCAAAGCCTACACGCTTGTGCTGAAGGGAGTAATTGCCCTGGATAGGGTCGTCTTTCCCAAAGGTACAACAGGTGCCGCCCTTGATGGTTTTGCACGTCAGCACCTGTGGCGCGAAGGACTCGACTACAGACACGGCACGGGTCATGGTGTTGGTTCCTTTCTGAACGTTCACGAGGGCCCTATTGGAATTGGCACCCGAGCTGCGTATACGGAGGTAGCAATGAGCATAGGGAACGTCGTATCGAACGAACCCGGATACTACGAGGATGGTAACTTCGGCATCAGGATTGAGAACATGATCATGGCAAGGGAAGCAAAAACAAACCACAAATTTGGCGACAAGCCTTGGATTGGGTTCGAGAATGTGACCATGGTACCCATGTGCAAGAAACTCATTGATGTAACCTTGCTAGAACCAGAAGAGCGTTATTGGCTCAATAACTTCCACGCGAAGGTATGGGAGAAGACAAATGGGTACTTCAAGGCCGACGAAAGGACGACAAGGTGGTTGAAGAGAGAAACGGCGACGATATAACACAAGTAATTGTGTATGACAGATAGGGTTTAGTGCTGCTGTCCACCGAGATTTGTTGCCAGCCTGGTGCCCGGTTGATGGCACAGAACTTGCATGTTGTTCAAAGACCTTGGGCTGGTTGGATTCGTGCTTTTCAGTCTGTTTTATCTGCCGGTTAAGGTATACATCTCGACCCCGTGATGACGCGTTCTATATGTTCTGCGGATCATTTCAGGAGAAAGGCTGAACATTGTTCTGTAGCAGAGACTTAGGCAGAGGCTAGAACAAAGACAACCAAACAATAAAGCGAGGCTGCCACTTCTGTTGTTGTTGTCTTCATAATCTCTCTGGCTGAACTGAGCAGTTTTGCCCAATGCCCTCGACGTTAGGGGGATACGGGTGGAGGACACGCGGCCTAATGATTGATTCTCACGAATTTAGGCATTGCCCCACGTGCTGAGTAGTACTGTCTAGCGAGAACAAATTGACCAGCGGATTTGCTCGGACATGGCTCGATCAGCTGCCGAAAGCACGGCAATCCTGTACCTGAGTAGTGCATGTATAGCCGGGAACCCCGATCTTTAAAGATGGGGTTATGAATGGCAAAAGAGTGGCAAGAGAGTGGCAAAGGTGATGGAGCCAATCGAGAGTACCGAATGCTCGGGAAATATTTTGCTTCTGCGATCCTATTGATGGCCAGTTTTGCCACCTATTGCCACTAAGACTCCAACTCCTTACTCGTACTCTATCATTATTAAGGGGGTGTACCGTACAGTACCTATCGAGGTACCACAGTGAGAAGTCTTTTTGCCGTAACTTCGGCATTAACCCTGCGCAAAAACTTTCATCCTAGTAGTGGAAGGGTTGGCCACTGAATAGGCAGATACATTAGTAGTAGCAGGCAGCCTTCGAATTACATCCAATAGAATGGCTGAGCATTGAAGCTTCGGCAGAATTGCGGCGCGATGTGACCTGCCTGCAATCGGTGCGAGCCACGCACGGGAAGACGTGATCTGAGCGACCATATCTTACCTAGCTGCGTCGATCTGTCGGGGGTTGGCGTGACTGGAACATGTCAAGTGCAGTTTTACTGTCTAGTGTGTCGTCTGCGGCCCTTGCTCGTGTATCTTATTATTCTACGCTTTGATCGCGTCCCGTCTTCAAGTCGCCATTGAACCATAGCGCTGGTAAGTCGCTCTTAGCCAAACCCATTTATCAGAGTTCTAGGTACCCCAGAAAGCGGGAACCACTCAACAACAATGGCTCTCGCTCTTGCTCCGCCTCTTGCTACCCCAAGAGCTGCTCATCCCCTCTATGCTTTTTCAGTAGTGCGTCGAGAGGTGGCTGAGTTTCTTGACCCTAGTTGTGCTGGTGTCCTCCGTCCTTGCACAAAATCTGCCATTGCGTGAAGGCACCCTTCACTCTCGAAAAGCATCGCGACGTGTAAGTCCGAGGCAGGCCTTCGTCTGTTTGTACGTCTGCTTCACCTTCGTTGGAAGCTCCCTCGGTGATATCGGCCAACGAAGATGAAGTGTGGTGTGCGAATAATCAAACCGGTCATATGGCTCGTCCTTCTCGTCACGACTGCCGTTCTCCTGCTTGTCCTCGAGGATAAGTGTGAGACCTACGACCCTCTTGCCTACATCGAGGCTTCTATACCCTGGTCCAAGAGCGCACACTACAGCGAACCCGCTCCATATAACGTCGGCCAGCACGACAAGATTATTGTCGTAGCTGCTCTCGAAGAACAAGATGTGTCCTGGATCCCAGACGACTTGCCAGAGTGAGTCAACGAAAGCTAGCTACAATTCTGGTCCTTGCTGATTACCATACTTTCTGTAGCTGGCAGCATGCGATCTACATCGTCAACCCCTCCCGCGCGCCTGAAGAGCGCGGTGACATGCTCACTACACCTGTGAACAAGGGCCATGAGGCTATGGCTTACCTGACCTACATCGTCGATAACTACAACTCCGGCATTCCCTCGATCGTTTCCTTCCTACATGCGCACCGTAGCGGATTCTTCGAAGCATGGCATGTCGATACCCCCCTGCACGATAATGTGATTGCCATGCGCAATCTTCGACTCGACTATGTGAAACAGAATGGATATGTCAACCTCAGATGCAATTGGAATCCTGGTTGTAAGAAGACTTCTAGAGTGAATGGACACATAAACGGCGAAGTATGGCATGAGATCTTTGGGAACACTTCAACCCCTGGTTTTGAACAGGATGGATCTGCAGCTGTTCCGGGGATTTCCTCGCCCGAGGATGGGGAAAAGATGTTGTACATGAAAATGCGAATATGGACACCGTGTTGTGCGCAATTTGCCGTTAGCAAAGAGCAGATTTACGCCCGGCCATTGGAAGATTACCTCAAGTTTCGTCAATGGGTAGTGGACACTGAAAAAGACGATGCGGCCAGCGGACGTGTAATGGAGTATCTATGGCATATTATCTTTGGGAAAGAGGCCGTTTAGTAAGTTGAGCTGCAACCGATTTCTCGGAATTCAACACTGACTCTTGGCCTAGTTGCCCCGATCAGGACGTCTGTTATTGCCAGGTTTATGGCCGCTGCGGTTAGTATCGAAGGAGTGCAAGAAGGCGCGACATACACGATATGCTGGTGAGGCTTCTACAATTCAGACAAAGCTATGAGTTCTCGAACTTAGGAAGACTACTGTCATTATGTTGACGATCCATATATGTGGATTGTTCGAACCATCGTTGAAGAAATGGTTCTTGACATGACGCTAAGGATGTGGGTGATCATCTAGACACGATGGGTTTGAGACCAAGTTGATACTCAGGTATCTGCGCACGTTGATCCGGTGCACTACATAGAAGTCCCAAGCATAATCCGGTGCTGTATGTATCCGAGTGGGTGCATGGCTAGGTAGGCGGATAGGTAGGTGGATAGGTAGGCCATAATTGATGCAGTTCTTCTCAATTATTCTTGCGCGTTAACAGAACTACTCGTACTTGTACCGACCTAGAGTAACACAGTTAAATGCGAGTCATGATTTGGTCCGACGCCTGGCGGCGTGTGTCATTTGAGCATCCGTCCCCGTGATAATACTCCTGTCTGCGCAATGCTTCCTGTCGCGCGACGCCCTCCGCTTGATCCGTCGAGCCGTTGTGATGAAAATTACTACCAGATGATTCTGAACAGAAAACTAGAGATGTTAGTGACAGGGCAACCATGAGCAATAACCCTTATGCGACAAATGATTACGAGGACTATGCACCGACAAATACGACGAACAGCAATCCAAGTGGTCAATATGCCGACCATTACCTACCACAAAACAACACCTCCTCTGCTTCGGTGAATAGCTACGGATCGCGTGACCGTCGAAGGAGAGAGGACAATCCTTACGCCCGGCAAGAGTCCGCTGGACCAGGCGGGTATGGGCAACCTCTCTATGCAGATCTTCCCGCTCCGCAGGACAACGAGCGCCAGCAGGGGCTGGCAACAAGAGAGCGTGAATATGGCGGAGAGAGACCTTACAATGACACTCGCAGTCGCGGGCAACGGCCAATGGCCCCTCCTCCACAGCCTCCGGCACAGCATATGCCGCAAAGTGGACCGTACACGAACGGCTATGGCGCATTCTCGAGAACATACGGGACAGGGAAGCCTACGAGGTCTATGGAAGATGCACTCCGACACATTCAAACGAACTGGAAGAGTATGGAAGGTGACGAATGTATCCCAGTCAAGGTTGCACTGCAACTTATGGACCCAAGCAGTTTAGGCCTGGCAGACAAGGAAGCTGACTTCACGAACGCACACCTGGACTTGCAGACTTCTCTGCAGGGTGTAGTGAATGAGCATTATGCTGATTTCAACAGTGCCGTGGGCACGTATCACAAAATACAGAACGCGATAAGAGAGAGTCAGAACAGAGTGAGGATGCTTAAGGGTGGTTTGATGAATGTCAAAGGCGGGATGACTGCAGTCAGACCAGAGTTGAGAGGTCTGGCAGAGACAAGCGGCGAACTGGACAATATTGTTGGCATGCTAAGTGTGGTAGAAGGACTGAAAAGCGTACCGGGAAAACTCGAGGAACGCATCAGCGAGAAGCGATTTCTTGGTGCCGTGGATACCCTAAATGACGCCTTGAGGATTGTCCGACGAAGCGACTTGGACGGCATCGGTGCCATTGCCGATTTGAGAAGTTACTTCGTGGGACAAGAAGGAACGTTGGCTGATATCCTCGTGGAGGAATTGCATGACCATCTTTACTTGAAAAGCCCGTATTGTCAAGATAGATGGAAAGGCAAAAGGTCAGATGGGCAGGAGAAGGATGCGAAGTCAACTATGATGGCAACTGGCATTAACGCCTGGGGTCGACCAGCATACCTCTATCTGTCCGGTCTCAACCTGAAAGTCGCCATGATGGAGGACGCGTCCAAGAACCCGGAAGCAGATACATTTTACTACATCCATATGATACTGGAGTCATTGAATAGACTGGGCCATTTGGATGAAGCTATCGAGAGAATTGAGCAGAGAATGCCCGTTGAGCTGTACAAAGTCGTCGACAAAACAAACATTGATGTCGAAGCCAAGTACCCACATCACCTACGAGCCAGGCTGGAGCAGAACAAGAAGTCATTTATGCCGTTGAGCCCGACAGATCCGCGTGGTCAAGTGCTGTCAGATTTCCTCTGCACAGTTTACTCAAAATTTGAGGCCATAGCCGAGTGTCATAAGGTCTTACACGAGGTCGTGGCAGGCATTGTAGCAAGAGAGCAGCTTGCGAGACCAGAGACATACACCAGTGGATTCAAAGAGTTGTGGAAGCTCTACCAAATGGAAATGCGCTCTCTTCTACATGATTACCTGGCTACAGACAGCGACATGTCATTGAGATCTGGCATGACAACCGCGAGTGGAGTAGACGTCTTTGCAAGGCAGCCGCGCGACAGGAACAAGCGCATGTTCAAGCTCTCGGAGATGGACCAGGAATCAGTGGACATGCAACAAGAGGAAGAGGAACTTGACGATATCTTGAAAAGTTCTGTTCCGGGTCTTGTCAGCAAGACTCGAAGGAAATCTGGCATCCTCAGTACTACGGATCGGCACGGCAACGAACACACTGCGGCTGGCCACAAGTTGCTCATTGAACCAAGCGTGTTCAACATGACCATTCTGCTACCACCATCACTAGCCTTCCTCCAACACCTGAAGGACATTGTGCCTCAGACGTCAAGCATACCTATGAGCACATTGACATCTTTCCTCGATGACTTCCTGATCAATGTGTTCCATCCGCAGTTGGAGGAAGCAGTTACCGAGCTTTGTACTCAGTGCATGACAGACCTAGAAGCATTTTCCCCTGCCCCGGATTGGTCGAAATACTCACCTCATCCGATCTTCAAGGGTGCAATTGCATTCATGTCTCTGATCCAGGCCTTCTCCGGCATGCTCAGCTCAATACCTCATGATCAAATGTTCACACAGCTTATCATAACCCAGCTCGTCACCTACTATGACAAGTGCTTTGGTTACTACAAAGCCATTGTGAGCCGCGTTGCAGCCTCAGTCTCCAACCCGAATATCAACACTCTCACTATGAAAGCCGCTGCTGCATACGCCGACTCAGGCGAAATACGCGACATTGCGGTCGAGCTACTGCGGTCGAACATCGACAACGCCGCACACGCCGAGGGTATGAAGAAAGAAGTACAAGCCTTGCTGACCGCTACGAAGGAGTCACCTCTGTCCGCTTACGATATCATTTCCGACCCGAAATCCGTCCATCAACTATCCCTCGCTTATAACAGCACGCAGTGGCTGTCCTCATCTTTGGCACAGCTTCGTCATATTGATGACATCGCGTCCACAAAATCGCATTCGCGTAACCCGTCGCAGAACCAATCACACCCACGTCGCTGGACGCTGATAGCGAGTCTTAAACCTCATACAACGCCTACTGCTATTGGCGGTGCCGAACATGCATATTTGCCTTTGGCTTCTGAAACAGTTATTCCGTTCGACACAACACTGGCGTCCTTCCGCACTCTCGCCCAAACCATCTTACTAACCTTGCATATCGATATTCGCTGTGGCATCATCCACCAACTATCTCGGTCAATGCATCCGCCAGATGTTTCTCAAGAACAGATGCGCGACACTTCGGCCTCTCCATCCCTAGACTCGGGCGCTTACCCATTTTTCTTACCTTATTTACCGACGTCCGCATCTCCGCTGATTCTCGAGTTGAACAATGATCTCATATCGTTCGATACTAACATGAGCTCATATCTTGGTGTCAAAGAGCGGCGCTTCATCACTTCGGGCCTTTCAAGGCTCGTGGACAAAATCTTTGTGGTCGGTGCAGACTACGTCAAGGTCATGAATACGAATGGCGCAGAGCGCATGCGGGTAGACGCCATGGTCGTGCAACAGAACTTGCGAAATATTACTGCCTCGACCAGAAACCCACAGGCAGCTGCAGCAGTCGATTCCGCGATGGGGCTTGGCATCTCAACATCCCAGGCCATCACGCAGGAGGACGATGGCATGCTTACACTAAGTTCTCGATACTACGACCTCTTCTTGCAGGGTCCTGACGCGGTCATGAACTATGTCAAGGAACGAAAAGCGGGGGGAAGCATTGAGTACACCTACGATGAGCTAAGGACACTGATTGAACTTTGCTACTCGGCAGCTCTCAGGGGAGAAGACCGGGAAGAGAGCATCAGAGCACGAAAAAATATGGGAGACATGCTCTTGAGCCTGGGCGAAATAATGTGGGATAGTTAGTGATCGGACGAAGCGACTAATGCAACCCTTTTCGCACGGAGAAGTTGCAGGTCATTGTAGAGTGCGGTCAAGGAGTACTTACGTTACTTAAGTACCTAGGTACCTAGGTACCTACCTAACCTGAATCGTAAATTTCTTAGCTTCATGCTACCAAGTTCGATATGTACCTAAGTTGACTGAGATACATAAAACCACAACGAACGGAGTCTTAGCTGCAATAGCCTCCCTAGGAGTAAGTGTCTAAGTAGGTAGGTAAAGTACTTAAGTACCTAGGTAGTAAGTACCTACTTACGACTCCAATTTGTATATTCGTAATACTTACCTTATGCGGCTGTAGATGGACTGGAGTAAGTACTTAGGTACTTACCTACCTACTTACCTAAGTAAGTATCCCGGCACGATAATGCGTACGATACCTATATTTCTATGTACTTACTTCGATCCTATTGAGACAATCGTTGAGCAGCAATCATGTATGTACTTAGCTACCTAGTTAGCTTCGCAACTTGACCCTTCCCAGCCAGCCACCAGGGGGGTTCGCCGCACCTTTCAGAAGGTATTTGATATGGTCTGTGACCTTCCACTGTCATTCCGCCGCTTCCTGGTTTACCATCAGCATACTCATCTACTGTTCCAATAGATGTCCGGCTTTCAATCTTTACCCGATCATACTGGGCCGTGAAGCCAAGTTCCTTCACGGTTAAGACCAGTATTACCTTGGTTTCGATAACGGCCAATTCCTGACCAATTCAAGTTCTCGACGCTTTTTCGAAGGGCCGCCATGCGTCCTTGCCAGCTCACGCAAATAGTGTTGATTCATCCGGACCGAAAGGAGGAAACGATTGGATGAAAGCGCTCGGGAATACAATGTACGGGTTTAGGGAAGAATTTGGGGCTTCGGTAAAGCATAACCGAGGTAGGCCATGTATGAAAACCCGATAAAGGCAATACCTGTCATGTGGCGCGGTTTTTGATGTAGAGGAGTTCAGAATCAGAAGATGGATGAGGCGCCTTGCGAAGGTCGAAGCTGGAGGGAAACCCGCGGTGTCTCCTTCATGAATGCTGTAATGTATTCGAGTTGGTTGAGGATTTAGGGTTTCTGCTTGATTTGTTCCGCAATGCCCTGGCTGGATGCACCTATGCCAAAAACCGAATTCCTCCACCACTTTGAACTGAACCCGAGGGTGTAAGTGTAAGACGCAGAAGGTATACGCAATGGTAGTGGCTTAGGGCTATGACACAATGGCCAGCGAACATGAAGGTGTTCATACTACTGATGCAGTCGCGACGAGGTTCGTCAGGGACAACGAGGCTTCCTGTCCTGGGGGCTTTTCGAAGCGTTTTACCGTCTGCTATTCTCTCTTGCACGTGCACCAAGTTTTCGGTGCTAAGTATCTTTCTCCAATCAGGCCTTGGGGCTTCCGCCCATTCAGCCACAGCTTCAGCAGGCAATGTACATCAAAGTCGGCCCAAGGGGAAAGAGCCGTTGAAAGGGGTATAATGTAGAAGTTGTCGAACGTGGCCGCACCTGATCGATATACGCAGATGGGGGTAGGGCGGCCTTTTCGGTATGACATGTTTGCTACCTACTGTGAACCACAAGCTTCCTGTTTTCTAGGTGGCTACTGTGTATAGAGCTTGTTTATCTGCTAAATGCTGCCTAGAAGTCTGCCAATAGGTAGCCGAGATGACGGGAACGATAGACCAACCCCTGAGGCTATAGTAGTAAATACGGCGCTGTTTGTTCGTGCCTGTCTATGTTCGGACAAGCTAACCCTCCGGTTTTCTATCTGACATTGAGACCAGCAACATACATGCCTATACGCTCGTGCAAAGAAACTCATGTGCAAGATGCATGTCAATGAAACCTAAACGCCCAAGTCCATCAGCAGGTCTCGTAAATCCTGGTCAGCTCGGTCCCTAGCCCGACGCCATTACATGCCATTACAGAACATTCTGACTTCGATGTTGACTTTGCAGGATCATTGTTCAGGCCCGACCTCTGCATCGTCCTCGAGAACACTAAGAGCACCGTTATCGTAATCTTCGAACTGCAAACCAGCGTCTCGGCACCGCTGCTGCCATTTAGCCGTTTCTTGCCATGCTTGTCTTGCGCTCTCTCTCATCTTGTCGTTGCGACTTGTGAGCTCCTTGAGCGCGACCTCGACGGTAGCTCGTTCGTT
>Ga0210040_10001332_pt1 | contig 37766 bp, 39 predicted proteins | sample CryGeyCG12114_NA_FD_185462 | JGI IMG/M metagenome (GOLD analysis project Ga0210040, IMG submission 185462) | Groundwater microbial communities from aquifer - Crystal Geyser CG19_WC_8/21/14_NA (SPAdes) (version 2) | ecosystem: Environmental > Aquatic > Deep subsurface > Groundwater | place: USA... | reverse complement strand
GCTGCGCGACGTCGCGGACCGTGGGGACGGAGTCGTTCCGGGCCATCGCAGCAGCCCTCCTCCCCCGGCGCGCCGGACGGCGCCCATGTCGGGTGAAGACCTATGACTACCACAGGGGTTGACGCACCGTCCCCTGCGCGGTTAACGTCCGAGGAAACCGTTTTCCCAAAGTTTCCTTCACTCCCGCCTGTCACGTCCTGTCAGGCCCAGTCCCGGAGGAACGACGATGACCCAGCTCGACACCGCACCGGCCGTGCCCGTCCCTGACCACGACCGGCAGGCCGGCCCCGTCCGCCTGACCAGCTCCAGCCGCACCGCACTCGTTCCCGCCCTGCGCGGGACGGTGACCGGTGGCCTGTGGGCCGAACGCCGCCAGGTCAACCGGGACGTGAGCGTCCTCCAGGGTTGGGACCGGCTGCACGAGGCCGGGAACTTCCTCAACCTCGAGCTCGCGGCGGGCCTCACCGAGGGCACGTACGCCAACAGCCTGCCCTTCCTCGACAGCGACCTCTACAAGTGGTTGGAGGCGGTCGGCTGGGTGCTGGCCGACCCGGACCTGTCGTCGGACGCGGGCGTACGGCTGGAGGAGCTGCTCGCCACGTCGGCGAAGCTCTTGGAGGCGGCGCAGGAGGACGACGGCTACCTCGACTCGTACTTCCAGGTGCTGTTCCCCGGGGAACGCTTCGCCCAGCTCACCTGGGGCCACGAGCTCTACTGCGCCGGCCACCTGATCCAGGCGGCCGTCGCGCTGCACCGCGCCGGCTCCGACGACCGCGTCCTGGGCGTCGCCCGGCGGGTGGCCGACCTGGTGGTGCGCTCCTTCGGCAGCGGGCCCGGGAGGATCGACGGGATCGACGGGCACCCCGAGGTCGAGTCCGCGCTGGTCGAGCTCTACCGCGAGACCGGCGAGCGCTCCTACCTGGACGCGGCCCGCTACTTCGTCGACCGGCGCGGGCACGGCCTGCTCGGACCCGACCGCTTCGGTGCGCACTACTTCCAGGACCACCTGCCCGTGCGCGAGGCGACCTCGGTCGAGGGCCACTCCGTACGTCAGCTCTACCTGCTGGCCGGCGTCGCCGACCTCTACACCGAGGACGGCGACGAGTCCCTGCGGGAGGCGGCCGAGCGGCTCTGGCAGGAGATGGTGTCCACCAAGACCTACCTGACCGGCGGCATCGGCACCCACCACACGGACGAGGCGTTCGGGGACCCGTACGAGCTGACCAACGAGCGCAGCTACTGCGAGACCTGCGCCGCCATCGCGTCGGTGATGTTCTCCTGGCGGATGCTCATGATCACCGGGCAGGCCCGCTATGCCGACCTGATGGAACGCACCCTCTACAACGGGTTCCTCGCCGGGCTGTCGCTCGACGGCCAGCGCTACATCTACGCCAACCCGCTGCAGGTCCGTGACGGCCACCTGTCCGGCGGGAACGACCGCGACTACGCCCGCAAGCCCTGGTTCAAGTGCGCCTGCTGCCCGCCCAACGTGATGCGGACGCTCGCGTCGCTCGAGCACTACGTGGTCCTCGGCGGGCCCACCGGGCTGACGGTGCACCAGTTCGTCACCGGGACCTGGTCGGCGGTGGCGGGGACGGGCGACGCGACCGTCAGCGTCCAGACCGGCTACCCCTGGGAAGGGCAGGTCCGCGTCCGGGTCGACGAGTCCCCGGGCGAGTGGGGCCTCACCCTGCGGGTGCCGCACTGGGCGTCGACGGCCCCGGTCACGGTGAACGGGGAGAAGGTCGACGCCGTGCCCGTCGAGGGCTGGCTGACGGTCACCCGGGAGTGGCGTCAGGGGGACGAGCTCGTGCTCGACCTGCCGATGGACGCCCGGTTCACCCGCGCCGACAGCCGCGTCGACGCCGACCGCGCCAGCGTCGCCCTGGAACGCGGTCCGCTCGTCTACTGCTTCGAGGCCGTCGACAACGCCGGCCAGCGCCTGGACGACGTCATCCTCGACCCGACGGGCGCGGTCGACGTCGCCGCGACCGACTCGACCCTGCCCGGCGACGTCGTCACCCTGGCCGCCCGCGGCCGCGTACGCCCCCGACCCGCCGAAAGCTGGTGGCCCTACCCCGACGCGTCGGCCCCAGAGCCGGCCGACGGCGAGGCGGTGACGCTGACCGCGGTGCCGTACTACGTCTGGGGCAACCGTGCCGAGGGCGCGATGCGCATCTGGACCCCAGCCGAGTAGGGCGTAGCAGATTGGGGACGATTCGACACCGCAGCGGTGGAGAATCGCCCCCAATCCCCCAGCCAGCGGACAGAACTCTGAAGGCGATCGCTCGGACCACGGTCCCGAGCGTGGATGGGTCTGGCGGGAGCCCCGGCGCGACCGCGGGCGCAACTATCGCCAAGATCACGCGCCCGGGCGGATGGTTGCTCGGGACCGTGGTCCGAGCGACCGCCGGCACAGACCTGGACAGCACGAGCGCCAAGAAGACTCAGCTGGTCCACGCCCGCCACAGGCGGGCGTACTCGCCGTCCCGCGCGACCAGCTCGTCGTGGCTGCCGAGCTCGGCGATCCGCCCGTCGATGACCACGGCGATCCGGTCGGCGTCGTGCGCGGTGTGCAGGCGGTGGGCGATGGCGACGACGCTGCGGTCGGCCAGCAGCGCGGCCATCGACCCCTCCAGGTGCCGGGCCGTGGTCGGGTCGATCAGCGACGTCGCCTCGTCGAGCACCAGCGTGTGCGGGTCGGCGACGACCAGCCGGGCCAGCGCGATCTGCTGCGCCTGCGCGGGCGTCGGCTCGAGCTGGCCGGAGCCGAGCCGGGTGTCGAGGCCGCGGGGCAGCCGCCCGAGCCAGTCCAGCGCGTCGACGGTGCGCAGCGCCTCCACCACCACCTCGTCCGGGGCGTCCTCGCGGGCGAGCACGACGTTGTCCCGCAGCGACCCGGCGAAGACGTGGTGCTCCTGGGTCACCAGCGCGACCTCGGTCCGCAGCACCGGCAGCGGCAGGTCGAGCAGCCGGACACCGCCCACCGTGACCGAACCCGTCCGCGGCCCGTTGATGCCGGCCAGCAGCCGGCCGAGCGTGGACTTGCCCGACCCGCTCGGGCCGACGATCGCGAGGCGTTCGCCGGGCTGGAGCTCGAGGTCGACGCCGTGCAGGACGTCGCGGCCCGGGCGGTAGGCGAAGCGGAGGTCGGTCCCGACCAGCCGGTTGCCGTCGGGCAGCGCGTCACCGGGCTCCCGGTCCTGCGCGACCTCGGCCACGCCCAGCAGCCGAGCGGTCGAGGCGATGCCCACCTGCAGCTGGTCGAGGTTGCGGATGAGGCGCTGCAGCGGCTCGCGCAGCGCCTGGACGTAGAGGGTCGCCGCGGTGAGCTGGCCGAGCGTGACCCAGCCGCGGGCCACCCCGTACGCCCCGAGCGCAAGGACCAGCACGAGCGGGGTGTCGAAGGCGACGCCGAGGGCGCCGAACAGGAGGTTCCGCAGGGTCATCGTGTAGCGCTCGGCCTGCGACGACTCGTCGATGTCGGCGTCGTTGACCCCGTTGCGACGGTGCTGCAGCCCGAGCGCCTCGACCGTGCGGGCGCCCTCGACGGTCTCGGTGAGCGAGGTGTTGATCAGCGAGTACGTGCCGCCCTCGGTCACGTAGCCCTGCGCGGCGCGGCGCAGGTAGCGGCGGACCGAGACCACGAGCACCGGGGCGCTCAGCACCAGCGGGACGGCGAGGAGCACCGAGTTGACGAGCATCGCGCCGACGGTGAGCAGGGTGGCGGCCAGGGCGACCGCCGCCTCGGGCAGCCCGTAGCGGACGCTCTGGCTCATCGTCGAGACGTCCCGGGTCACGCGGGTGACGAGGTCGCCGGAGCTGGCCGACTCGACCCGGCCCAGCGGCAGGCCCAGCACCGTCTCGACGACGTACTCGCGGGCCGAGGCGAGCAGGTCCTGGCCGAACAGCACCGACGTCCGCAGCGCCAGGAACGTGAAGACCGCCTGCACGACGACCACGGCCGCCACGGCGAGCGCGAGCGCGTCGACGTGGGCCAGCGTGGTGCCCGGGGACGAGACGTCGTCGACCAGCCGACCGACGAAGCGCGGCACGACCAGGCCGGCGAGCGCGGCCAGGCCGTGCAGGACGAGCAGGGCGACGACCGTACGCCGCCGGTTGCGGACGAGGCCGAGCGCGAAGCGGCCGACCACGCCGCGGTCGGCGACCGGCAGGGCGCGGTCGGGGTGCAGCGACTCGGCGTAGTAGTCCTGGGCCCGCCGGGCGCGCAGCAGGTGCCGGCCCCGGAGCTCCGCCAGCCGTCGCCACGGCGGACCGGAATGGGTCGGGTGCAGCGCGGACGGGACGCGCTCGGCGACGCCCGCGTCGCTCCAGGTCTCCGCCGAGGCCGACAGCGGACGCCGGTTCACGGTGCTGCTCAGACCGGTCATCGCGCACCTCCGGTCGCGTCGGGAGCCACCAGGGACCGGGCGACGACGCCGCGATAGGCCGGCGAGGAGTGCAGCAGGCTCTCGTGCGTCCCGCGCTCGACCACCGTGCCGTCGACGAGCAGCGCGACGGCGTCCGCCTGGTGCAGCAGCAGCGGCGACGCAGTGACCACCACGGTCGTCCGCCCGGCCCGCGCCCGACGCAGCCGTACGCCGATCTCGGCCTCGGTGTGCGCGTCGACGGCCGAGGTGGGTTCGACGAGCACGAGGACGTCGGGCTCGAGCGCGAGCGCGCGCGCCAGCACCAGGCGCTGGCGCTGACCGCCGGAGAGCCCGCGGCCGCGCTCCTCGACGACGCCCTGCCAGCCGCCGGGCAGCGTCTCGTAGACGTCCTCGGCGACGGCCGCGTGCACGGCGGCCTCGGCCTGCTCGCGGGTCAGCCGGCCGTGCGGGTCGAGCACGGTCTGCAGCGTCCCCGCGAACGTGGAGCTGCTGGCGTCGCTGACCAGGACCCGCTCCCGCACCGCCGCGATCGGCACCTCGCCCAGGTCGACGCCGCCGAGGGTGACGCCGAGCCGACCGTTGGCGTCCGCCGAGTCGCGCGCGTCGATCTCGCGCCGGCGTTCGCGCTGCGCCGCCCGCGCCCGCCGGACCGCCCGGCCGTGCAGGGCGGCGTCCACGTCGAGGCCCACGGCACCGGAGCCCGTGGGCAGGTAGCGGCCGAGCCGGTCCGCGAGGGCGGCCGAGTCCTCGGGCACCGCCGAGACGACGGCCGTCATCCGGCCGGGCTCGGCGACGAAGCCGGAACGTTCGTCGGCCAGCACCCCGTCGCCGGGCAGGACCAGGCCCGGGTCTCCGGCCGCCCAGGGCGGGTCCTCCGACAGCAGGGTGACGGCCTTGCGGGCCGACACGACGCTGCGGATCCACTTCTGGGCGAGGGTGAAGAAGGACTGGACGGGCCACGTCATGAACACCGCGTAGCCGGCAAAGCTCACGAGCTCGCCCACGGTCAGCTCGCCCGCGATCACCGAGCGGGTGCCCAGCCACACGAGCAGGACGAGGAAGAGCCCGGACAGCAGCACGCCGGAGGAGTCGACCGCGGCCTGCCAGAGACCGGCGGCGACCCCGGCCCGGCGGGTCTGCTCGGACTGCGCGGCGTAGTTGCGCCCGAACGTCCGCTCGCCGCCGATCCCCCGCAGGATCCGCAGCCCCGCGACGATGTCGGTGGCCAGCCCGGTCAGCTCGCTGGCACGGTTCCGCTCGACCTCCTCGCGCCGCTGCAGCGGGCGGAAGAGCGGGACGACCAGCAGCACGATCAGGGGCGCGGCGACCAGGACGACCAGGCCGAGCCGGACCGAGGTGCTCAGCACGAGGCCGGCGATGACCAGCGTGGCGATGAACGCCCCGACCGCCTCGGAGACGATCTGGGTCAGCCCGCCGAACTCGTCGGTGTCGGAGGCGGAGACGCTCAGGACCTCGCCGGTCGGGCTGCGCCGGGAGAGCACCGAGCCGAGCTGGGTCGACTTGCGGGTCACCAGCTTCATCGGCCCGTACATCCCGATCAGCCAGGAGCGCACGACCAGGGCGTGGTAGGCCACGCCGGCGCCCACCCCGAGCAGGACCAGCGCGAGCAGGACCAGCAGCAGCCGGACCGTGACGCCCACGTCGCCGGTCCGGATGCCGGAGTCGATGATGCGGCCGATGACGTACGGGCCGACCGAGCCAGGTAGCCACTCGAGCACGCTGACGACGCAGGCGACGCCGATGACCCGCCACTGCTGACGCAGCAGCCAGAGCAGGAAGCGCTTGGGCCCGCGCAGGTCGGGGTGGGCGAACCGCTCGCGCCGCCGGTCGTCCCGACTCGCCGCGCGGTCCCCGTCGTCGGCGCTGTAGGCAAGAACCAGCGGGGGGAAGTCGTCCATGTCGGCCCCAGGCTAGTGAGCCCGGGCGGCTCCGCGAAGTGGATTACCCGGAACGTTCACCCGCACCGCTCGGCTGGTGGCCCCAGGCCCCCGCCCGGGTCTCGGCTCAGAGCGCGGTGTACCCGCCGTCGATCACGATCGACTGGCCCACGACGTACGCGGAGGCGTCGCCGAGCAGGTAGACGGCGAGCGGCCCGAGCTCGTGCGGCTCCCCCATCCGCCCGGCCGGCGTGTGCGCCATCCACTCGGCGAACTGCTCGGGGCGGTCCCGCGGCACCTCGAGCGTCTGCTCGGAGGCGAAGTAGCCGGGCGAGATCGAGTTGAGCCGGATGCCGAGCGGCAGCCACTCGACCGCGAGGCTCTTGGTCAGCATCGCGACGCCGGCCTTGGACGCGTTGTACGCGGCCTGGTCCTGCGGCCGGTTGACCCGCAGGCCCGACATGGACGCGATGGTGACGCCCGAGCCGGTCTTGCCGGCCGCGATCAGCCGGCGCGCGAAGGCACGGCACACGAAGAACGTGCCGGTCAGGTTGATGTCGACGACCCGGCGGAACTGCTCGGGGGTGATGTCGAGCGCGCTCGTGACGTCAGCGACCCCGGCGGCGTTGATCAGGGCGTCGACGACGCCGAACCGGTCCTCGACCTCGGCCAGGGCCACCTCGACCGACGTCTCGTCGGTCACGTCGGCCATGACCCCGACGACCTCGGCCCCGGTCGCCGCGGCGAGACGCTCCGCGGCGTCGCGCACCTCGTCGCGCACGTCGAGCAGCGCGACCTTCGCCCCCGCCCGGGCCACCGCCTCCGCCATCGCGAGGCCGAGCCCACGCCCGCCTCCGGTCACCAGCGCCGTACGTCCCACCAAAATCGAGTCCATTCCCCCCATTGTGGTGGAAGAAGTGGACGTGATCGACGACGACCGACCCAGGACCACCCCACGAGGCTCCGTGTGCGTGGCCGGAGGCGGCCCCGCCGGGATGGTGCTGGGCCTGCTGCTGGCCCGTGCCGGCGTCCGGGTGACCGTGCTGGAGAAGCACGACGACTTCCTGCGCGACTACCGCGGCGACACCATCCACCCGACGACGCTGGACCTGCTGCACGACCTCGGCCTCGCCGACCGGCTGGCGGCCCTGCCGCACAGCCGGGTGTCGACGCTCGACGCGGTCCTGAACGGGGCCCGCTACGGCTCCGTCGACTTCTCGAGGGTCGGGCGGTCGCGAGAGCTGTGGTTCATGCCGCAGTGGGACCTGCTGAACCTCCTGGCCGAGGCGGGCCGCGCGTACCCGACCTTCGACCTCCGCATGTCCACGGCCGCGACCGGGCTGCTGCGCGTCGGCGACCAGGTCACGGGCGTCGTCGTCGAGGGTCCCGACGGGCGCGAGGAGATCCCCGCCGACCTGGTGGTCGGGGCCGACGGCCGCTCCAGCCGGGTCCGGCAGGAGGCCGGGCTGCACCTCGTGCAGGCGGGCGTCCAGATCGACGTGCTGTGGTTCCGCCTGGACCGCCACGAGACCGATCCCGCCGACTCGATCGTCCACGTGGGTCGGCGCAACGTGGGGATCGCCATCCCGCGGGAGGGCTACTTCCAGACCGCCCTCCTGATCGGCAAGGGGACCTTCCCGGACGTGCGGGCGGCCGGCATCGAGCGGCTCCGGGAGCGGGTGACGGACTCCATGCCGTTCCTCGCGCCGACCGTCGGCAGCCTTGCCGACTTCGACGAGGTCTCGCTGCTCGACGTGCAGATCGCGCACGCCCCGCGCTGGCACCTCCCCGGCCTGCTGCTGGTCGGCGACGCCGCGCACCCCATGTCCCCGGCGTTCGGCGTGGGGATCACCTACGCGATCCAGGACGCGGTGGCGACGGCGCGCGCGGTCGTGCGGGCCGGCGGTCCGGCGCTGGTCGACGACGCCACGCTCGCCGGTGTGCAGCGTCGGCGCGGGCTGCCGACCCGGACCATGCAGCAGCTCCAGCGGGTCGCCCACGCCGCGATCTCCCGACCCGCGCTGCTCTCGGTCCTCCCGTCGACGTCGGTCCTGCAGCGCGTGCTCGCGCTGCCGACGCGGCTGACCCGACCCGTACTGGGCCGTCTGGTCGGTGCCGGCCTCCGGCCTGAGTCCCTCGACTTCTGACCCGGGTCCTGTCGGAGCGCCCTCCTAGGATCGGCGCATGTCCGAAGACACCAGCGACACCGACCAGCAGCAGCCCGGCGGCGTCGCCGGCTCGACCGAGGACGGGCGGGTGTACGTGGTCACGCCGCAGGCGATGGCGGTCGAGGGCCCGCCGGCTCCCACGGGCGACGAGGAGCCGACCACCGCCAGCTCCATCACCGACCAGGTGTCCGAGCCGGCCAAGGTGATGCGGATCGCGACGATGATCCGCCAGCTCCTCGACGAGGTGAAGTCGGCCCCGCTCGACGACGCCAGCCGGCAGCGGATGCGCTCGATCTACACGACGTCGGTCTCCGAGCTCAAGCAGGGCCTCGCCCCCGACCTGGTCACCGAGCTCGAGCAGCTCTCGCTGCCGTTCTCCTCCGACGCCACCCCGAGCGACGCCGAGCTGCGCATCGCCCAGGCGCAGCTGGTGGGCTGGCTGGAGGGGCTGTTCCACGGCATCCAGACGGCGCTGTTCGCCCAGCAGATGGCCGCGCGGGCTCAGCTCGAGCAGCTGCGCCGCGCCCTGCCGCCGGGCAGCACGCCGCAGGGTCCGCTCGGACCCCAGCCGGGCGGCACCGGAGGCATGTACCTCTAGACGCTCTGCGCCCTCACTCTCGGCACAGCCGCGCACCTCCCGTCCAGCCACACAGGTCCACCCGCCGCCACCTCGGCCCCCTCAGGCACGCCCGCCCGTCGTCGGCCAGCCCCGCCGGGGAGCTCTCCCCATGGCGCCCCGGGGTCGCGCGGGTCAGGGTGACGGCTCCCGCTGGGTGGATGGAGCACCTGTGCTCCGCCGTCTCCTGGACGGCTGGCACCACGGCGCGCGGCTGTTCTGCTCGTGGAGCGAGGGCCGACGACACGGGAACCGATACTGCGCGCGCTGCGTCCCATCCGGGCAGCCGTCCACGACGACCTCTCGGAGCGTGCAAGATGCCTACGTCCATCCTCACCCGTTCGTCCGTCTCCTCCTCCGTCCCCGCCGCTCGTCCGCGCCTCGGCGGGCCGGCGTGCACGTCGGTGCCGGAGATCTTCCAGGACCCGCTGGTCGAGGACCCGCCGCGCGGCGGGCTCACCCGGGCCGACCGGGACCGCCAGGCCCGGCTCGTCACCTCGGCCCGGGCGACGTGCGGGGGGTGCCCGCTGCGGACCGCGTGCCTGTACGACGCGGTCGTCCGGCACGACGTCGCCGGCTTCGTCGGCGGCACCACGGTGCGGCAGCGCAACGAGGTCCGGCGTCGGCTCGGCATCGTCGTCGACCCCGAGGACCTCGACACCATCGCCGGGGTGGTCGGCGGCGCGCGCCAGATCGACCACGACGAGGTCCTGCGGCTGCGCCGGGCCAACCCGGACGAGACGCTGGAGCAGCTCGCCTCGCGGCTCGGCTGCTCGTTGTCGACGATCAAGCGGCACCTGCGCCGCGAGCGTCACGAGCCCGGGGCTGGGACCCGGCAGACGCTGACGCGGCCGATGCCGTCGCAGGTGCTGCGCGTGACCTCCGAGGTGGTCGCGGGGGCGTCGGTCGAGCGGCGCGCCGCCTGACCCCGCACGGGGTCAGGCGGGCCGCAAGAGGTCGGCAGGGGGTCAGGCGGGAGGTCAGGCGGGAGCGACCTTCAGCTGGACCGCGGCCCACGACAGAGCCGGCAGCTGCAGCCGGACGGCGTCGGACCGGTCGGGCGACACGACGACGTCAGGAAGCGGACGCAGCCCGACCCGCGCCTGGCCCGGCCCGTTGACGGCGTGGCGGTCACCGCCGTCGGGCACGGTGAGCACCTCGGCACTGACGACCTGCTCGGCGGTGAGGCCGCGCAGGTCGACGTCGACGTCGGCCGGCGCGTCCACGGAACGGTTGGCCAGGAACAGCGCGACGGTGCCGTTCTCGGCGTCGTACGTGCCGCTCACGTCGACCAGGTCCGCCTCGCCGTGCTGCTTGGTGTCGACGCGGTCCGCCTCGACCTGCAGCCGGAGGATGTCCCCGCGGGCCAGCGCCGCCGTCCGGGCGAAGGGCCAGAAGCTCGTCTGCCGCCAGGCCGGGCCGCCGGGCTCGGTGAGGATCGGGGCGATCACGTTGACGAGCTGGGCCTGGTTGGCGATCTTGACCCGGTCACCGTGCCGCAGCAGCGAGTTGAGCAGCGTCCCGACCACGACCGCGTCGGTGACGGTGTAGATGTCCTCGATCACCCGCGGGTGGTAGGCCCACCCGGCCTGTCCCACCTCTGTGGGGCTGTCCGGGCCCGGTCGGTTCTGGTACCAGACGTTCCACTCGTCGAAGGAGAGGTCGATCCGCTTCCGGCTCTTGCGAGCGGCACCGATCGCGTCGGCCGTGGCGACCACGGACTCGATGAACCGGTCCATGTCGACCGCGCTGGCCAGGAAGCTGGTCTGGTCGACCTCGGTCTCCTCGTAGTAGGCGTGCAGCGAGACGTAGTCGACCTCCTCGTACGTGTGCCCGAGCACGACCTGCTCCCAGGTCCCGAAGGTCGGCATCGACCGGCTGGAGCTGCCGCAGGCCACCAGCTCGAGGTCGGGGTCGACGAAGCGCATCGCCTTCGCGGTCTCCACCGCCAGCCGGCCGTACTCGTCGGCCGTCTTGTGCCCGATCTGCCAGGGCCCGTCCATCTCGTTGCCCAGGTTCCACAGCTTGATCCCGAACGGCTCCCGGGCGCCGTTCTTGATCCGCAGGTCGGACAGCGCGGTGCCGCCGGGATGGTTCGCGTACTCGACGAGCTGCCGGGCCTCCTCCACGCCGCGGGTGCCGAGGTTGATCGCCTCCATCGGCTCCACCCCGGCCTTGCGGGCCCAGGTCATGAACTCGTGCAGCCCGAACGCGTTCGACTCGACCGTGTGCCAGGCCCCGTCCAGCCGGTGCGGGCGGTCGGCCACCGGGCCGACGCCGTCCTCCCAGCGGTAGCCGGAGACGAAGTTGCCGCCGGGGTACCGCACGACGGTGACGCCCATCTCGCGGACGAGCTCGAGCACGTCGGTGCGGAGGCCGTCCTCGTCGGCGCCCGGGTGGTCGGGCTCGAAGATGCCCGTGTAGACGCAGCGCCCCATGTGCTCGACGAACGAGCCGAAGAGCCGCCGAGGCACCTCCCCCACCGTGAAGTCCCGGTCGACGACGACGCGTGCTCTCACCACGGCACGGGACGCTACCTCGTCGTCGCGCACCCCAGCCGGCCACGAGCCCGAGGGTCCGTCCGGCGCCGCGCTGTGGGGGCGCTGAGAGGCGGCTCACGAGCACGGGATCCGCGCGTCAGCCGCGCTACCGTCGAGATGTGCGAGGACGCCACGAAGGACGCGAATGACCGACCAGCTGCCCGGCCGTACACCCCCCTGGGGACTGGGGGTGTGGGCCTACCCGGCCTCGGCCCCGGTACAGGCACAGGTGCACCCCGTCCGCATCGGTGACGCCGAGCGGGACGAGGCCCTGGACAAGCTCGGCGAGCACTTCGCCGCGGGCCGGCTGACGCGGGAGGAGCTCGACGAGCGGACCGACCTCGCCATCGGCGCACGCTTCGACAGCGACCTCGAGCAGATCTTCCGCGACCTGCCCGACGGCGCCCCCGCCGCCCGTGCCCTCGCCGTCCGCGCACGCCCGGTGCTTCCGGCGCGTCCGCAGCGGAACGTCGGGCTCTCCGCCGCCGTCCTGGCGCTGGTGCCGCTGCTCATGCTCGCGGTCGTCGCGTCGATCGTCCTGCACGGCCCGGTCTTCGTCGGCCCCGTCATCTGGCTGCTCGTCCTGTCCGGCATGGGTCGCCGGCACCACTACCGCTAGTGGCGTGCCGGCGAGACAGCACGGGATCTCGTCGACATGGCACTGGGCCTCAGCCGAACCAGCGCAGCAGCTCGGGGACGAGGCCACCCTCGGCGAACGGCAGGCTGACCGCGTCGGCCACCGCCTGCACCTCGGGCGGAGCCTCGGGCAGCGCGATCCCGCGGCCGGCCCACTGCAGCATCTCGATGTCGTTGCGACCGTCACCTGCGGCGAGGACGTCCTCGGCGGCGACCCCCAGGTCGGCGGCCACCTGGGCGAGGGCCGTCGCCTTGTTCACGCCCTCCGGCGCGATGTCGAGCCACGCGCTCCACCCGACGAAGTACGTCACGCCCTGCAGCCCGAGGTGGGAGGCCAGGGTGATGAAGTCGTCCACGGAACGTCGCGGGTCGCGCAGGATGACCCGGGTCACCGGCAGCGCGCTCAGCTCCTCGGCGCTCTGGACCACCAGCTCGCCGGTCAGGTCGCCCTCGGGGAAGTGGTCGTTCAACCGGTAGCCCCGGCCGATCTCCTCGACCGCGATCAGCGTGCCCGGCGCGAACGCCTCGACCCGCTCGATCACCTCGCGCGGGTCGAAGGTGATCGCCTGGACGATCTCCTGCGGTGGGTAGGACACGATCACGGCACCGTTGGAGCACACGGTCGGGCCTGCGGGCAGCCCGAGCTGGTCGACGAGGTCGATCGTGCTGTGCCAGGACCGGCCGGTCGCCAGCACGACCGGGACCCCGGCGGCGACCACCCGGGCGATGGCGTCGGCCATCGGAGCAGCGAGCACCCCGTCCCGGTCGACCAGCGTGCCGTCGACGTCGAGCGCGACCATGCGGGGTCGCCAGCCGGCCCGGTCCCCGGGCAGGGCAGAGGTGGTCATCGTCGTCGCGTCAGCGCTTCTGCACCGGCACGAGCGCCTCGCGCCCGCCCAGGAACGGGCGCAGCGCGGCGGGGAGGCGTACGGAGCCGTCGGCCTGCTGGTGGTTCTCCAGGATCATGATGATCGTCCGGGTCATCGCGCACAGGGTGCCGTTGAGCGTGGCGACCGGGGCCGTGCCGGTCGCGAAGCGCGACCGGATGTTCAGCCGGCGGGCCTGGAACTGGGTGCAGTTCGAGGTGGACGTGATCTCGCGGTAGCGCGTCTGGGTCGGCAGCCAGCCGTAGCAGTCGTACTTGCGCGCGGCGCTCAGCCCGAGGTCGCCGCCCGCCAGCTCGAGCACCTGGTACGGGATCTCGAGCGCGTCGATGAACTCCTTCTCCCAGCCCAGCAGCCGCTGGTGCTCGGCCTCGGCGTCCTCCGGCGCGCAGTAGACGAACATCTCGACCTTGTCGAACCAGTGCACCCGGAAGATCCCGCGGGTGTCCTTGCCGTACGAGCCGGCCTCGCGTCGGTAGCTCGGGCTGTAGCCGGCGTAGCGCAGCGGCAGCGAGGCCGCGTCGAGGACCTCGTCGGAGTGGTACGCCGCCAGCGGCACCTCGGCGGTGCCCACGAGGTAGAGGTCGTCCTCCTCCAGGTGGTAGACGTCCTGCGCGGCCTGACCCAGGAAGCCGGTCCCGGCCATCGCCGACGGCTTGACGAGGGCGGGCGGGATCATCGCGGTGAAGCCGTTGCGCAGCGCGGTGCTCATGGCCAGGTTCAGCAGGGCGAGCTCCAGCTCGGCCCCCTGCCCGGTGAGGAAGTAGAAGCGGGAGCCCGACACCTTCGCGCCGCGCTCGACGTCGATCGCGCCGAGCAGCTGGCCCAGCTCCAGGTGGTCGCGGGGCTCGAAGCCCTCGGCCGCGAAGTCGCGCGGCTCGCCGTGGGTCTCGAGCACGACGTAGTCGTCCTCGCCCCCCTCGGGCACGCCGTCGGCGACCAGGTTGCCGACCTGCTCCACCAGCCCGCCGAACGCGCTGCCCAGCTCGCCGGCCATCGCCTCGGCGCGCTTGACCAGGTCGGAGAGCTCCTTGGTCCGCGCCATCAGGGCGGCGCGCTCGTCGCCCGTGGCCCGCGGGATCTGGCGGCCCAGGTCCTTCTGCTCGGCCCGCAGCTGCTCGAACCGCGCGATCGCCCCGCGACGGGACTCGTCCGCGGCGAGCAGCTGGTCGACGAGCTCGACCGACTCGCCGCGTGCCGCCTGGGAGGCGCGGACGCGGTCAGGGTCGGTGCGCAGCACCTGGACGTCGATCACCCGGACAGCGTAACGAGCGGCTCGGTCGAGGCTGTGCGTCTTTCCAGCCTGGGAAGACGCGCACGAGTCCGGCGCCCTGGAAAGCGACACGTCGATGAGCGCGCGAGGGTTTGTCCACGCACAGAGCCCGGGCCGACCTTGCCTTGACGTGACGTATCTCAGGGGGAGCCTCAGGCCGCCGGCCCGTTCAGCTGCCAGGAGATGCCGAAGCGGTCCTGGACCCAGGCGAACGGGCCGAACCCGTAGTCGTCGAGGGGCATGAACGTCGTCCCGCCCTCGGCCAGACCGTCGACCAGCAGACGTTGCTCGTCCGCCGAGGCGCACGTCACCCACAGCGCGACCGCCGGGGTGAAGTCCCACGCGTGCTCGACGTAGCTGTCGCTGCAGCGGACGTGCATCCCGGCCACGACGAACTCGGCGAGCTCGACGGTCCCGGCCCCCTCCGGTGCGTCGGCGGCCCGTCGCTGCTCGAACAGCACGGCGCCGTCGCTGAACAGCCCGGTCCAGAACGCCATCGCCGCGCTCGCCGTGGGCCCACGGCTCGGCTGGAAGGTCAGGAACGGCATCGCCTCGGCCACGGTGAGCTCCTTCGCTCGGTCGTTGGCGGCAGGCTAGTGGTTGCGCCCGGGATAATAGGACCCACCATGGTCCGCCGCTCCCGTTCCCTCTCGGCGGTCTCCGTCGCCGTCGCGCTCGGGCTGGCCTTCGTCGGGTGGACCGGGCTCGTGCTGGCCTTCCCGCCCGTCGCCCGGCTGGACCGGTGGCTGCTGGCCCCGCCCCTCACGCCAGGATCTGCCCTCGCGCAGATCAGCGCGGCGTTCTCGCTCGTCACCTACCCCGGCCTCGTCTTCGCCGCCGTCGCCGGCCTGGCGATCTGGGCCTGGCAGCGCCGGCTCCGCCAGCTGTGCCTCGCGCTGGTGCTCATGATCGTCCTCGGCTGGGGCGGCTACGGCCTGGTCAAGGTCGTCGTCCGCCGAGCCCGCCCCGACGGTGCGCTGGACGTGCTGACCGCGCACGGGTACGCGTACCCGTCCGGGCACATGACGGCCATCGTCTGCGGGACGATCGCGGTCGGGGCGGCGATGGCGGTGACCCGGCAGCCGGTCCGCACGCGGTTCGCCTGGCAGGTCGCCGCGATCGCCATCGTCGTGGCGGTCGGGGCGGACCGCTGGGTGACCAGTGCGCACTGGTTCTCCGACCTGGTCGGCGGCGTGCTGCTCGGCGGTCTGGTCGCGACGGTCTCGCTCCTGCTGGCCGGGGTGCACGTCCCGCTCCCGCACGACTTCGTCACCGAGATCGCCCGGGCCCGGGCACCGCTGCCCGACGACCACGTCACGCGCCGGGCGGCCGTGATCTACAACCCCGTCAAGGTCGTCGACTGGGTGACCTTCCGGCGCCAGGTCGAGTACGAGCTCAGGTCGCGCGGCTGGGAGCGGACGCTGTTCCTGGAGACGACGCCCGAGGACCCGGGGCACGCGATGACCGCCCAGGCCGTGCGGGAGGGCGTCGACCTGGTGCTGGGCGCCGGCGGTGACGGCACCATCCGGGTGATCTGCTCCGGGCTGGCGGACACCGGGATCCCGTTCGGCCTCATCCCCGCCGGCACCGGCAACCTGCTGGCCAAGAACATCGGGATCCCGCTCGACGGCGCGCTCGCCCTCGACGTCGCCCTCGACGGCGAGGACAAGCCGATCGACCTGGTCGGCGTCACGATGGACCACCACACGCGCCACACCTTCGCCGTGATGGCCGGCATCGGGATCGACGCCGCGATCATGGAGGGCACCAACGCCGACCTCAAGAAGGCGGTCGGGTCGGCCGCCTACTTCCTCTCGGCCGCGCAGCACACCCAGCACAAGGCGCTGCTGACCCGGATCCAGGTCGACGACGGCCCGACGGTCGAACGTCTCGCGCACGTCATCCTCGTCGGGAACGTCGGCTTCCTGCAGGGCAACCTGCCGCTCATCCCGGACGCACGGCCCGACGACGGCCTGCTCGACGTGCTGATCGCCTCACCGGTGACGTTCCGCGACTGGGCGCGCGTGTTCACCCGCGTCGTGACCCGGCGCAAGCACGGCGACGAGCAGCTCGACCGCTTCACCGGCCGCAGGGTGACCATCACGGTCGACCGGCGCGACGCGTACCAGCTCGACGGGGACACGGCAGGCGAGTGCCGCACGATGACCGCGGAGATCCGACCGGGGGCGCTGGTCGTCCGCGTGCCGCGGGCGGCGTCGACCCCGCGGGCCACCTCGGACGAGCTCGTGGAGGTCGGGTCGGAGATCGGGAGCGGGGCGGGGCCAGGAAGCGGGTCCGGGGACGGGAGCGGGGTCGACGCCCAGGGTCGGCCAGGGTCTGCCGGGTAGCGTGACGGCATGGGTGTCTTCGACAAGATCCGTGAGTTCGCCGAGCACCGCAGCGAGCCGGACGGTCCTGCCAAGGGTTCGCCGGCTGCCGCGTCGGGCGGGTCCGTCGGGTCCACGCCGAGCGGGCAGTCCGGCCAGGTGTCCGAGGCCGGGTCGAGCTTCGACGACCCGCAGGCCGCGTACGGCGGGGCCGACGCGGTTCCCGCCACGCCGGACGCCACCCCGAGCACCCGCCTCGACACCGGGGGCGAGGACAAGCCGAAGCACGAGGACCGACGTTCCGAGGACATCGCCGGCGTCTCCCCGAGCGAGAACGTCCCCAACTCCGAGCGCGACGACGTCTGACCCGAGCCTGGCCCTGGCTGGGCCGTCGGTTTCGCACGTAGACGTGCAAGACCAGCACTGAACCCACGACGTTTCGTGGTGCCGGTGCTGGTTTCGCACGTTTACGTGCCAAACCCACGGCAGCCGCACACCAGCAGTGGTCAGCCCCTGAGGCGTTCCAGCCAGGAGGACGCGGCGGCGTAGTCGGCGTTCGCGGTGCCGGGCCGGACGTCGGGCGGGACGTGGTCGGCGCGCGGGTAGCTGCCGAGGAACACGACCTCGGCGCAGGTCCGGTAGAGGCCCATCAGCGCCTCGGCCAGGCGGGCGTCCGAGACGTGGCCCTCGGCGTCGATCGAGAAGCAGTAGTCGCCGAGCGTGCGACGCGTCGGCCTCGACTCGATCCGGCACAGGTCGACCCCGCGGCTCGCGAGCTGCTCGAGGATCTCCAGCAGCGCGCCGGGGTGGTTCTCGCGCATGAACAGCACCAGAGTCGTCTTGTCCGCCCCGGTCGGCGCCCCCACCGGGCCGGGCCGGCTGACGAGCACGAAGCGCGTGACGGCGTCGGGGTTGTCGGCGATGCCGGTGGCCAGGGCGTCGAGGCCGTAGAGCTCGCCGGCCACGGCCGCGCAGATCGCGGCGTCGAAGCGGGAGCCCTCCCGGGCGACCTCGGCCGCGGCTGCGGCCGTCGACCCGCCGACGACCACCTCGGCCTCGGGCAGGTGGTCGGCGAGCCATCGCCGGCACTGGGCCTCCGCGTGCGGGTGGGTGGTGACGAGGCGGACGTCGGCGAGGCGGGTGCCGGGACGGGCGTACAGCCCGAACTGCACCGGCAGCAGCACCTCGCGCCTGATCACCAGCGGGTCGCCGTAGGCCAGGTTGTCCAGCGTGGCCGTCACCCCGCCCTCGACGGAGTTCTCGATCGGCACCAGCGCGGCCGCCACCTCGCCGTCACGCACGGCCTGCAGGGCCTGGCCCACGGTCGCGTACGGGACGGGGTCGGCGGGGGCGGCCGGCTCCAGCGTGAGCAGCGCCTGGTGGGTGAACGTGCCGACGGGCCCGAAGTAGCCGTACGCGGTCGGAGCAGGCGCAGGCATCCGGTCACCCTAACCTCGGCGGGCCGCGGGCCGGGTCGTCGTCCGTGCCGCGTCAGCCCTGGGTCAGCGCTGCAGGGAGACCGTGCCCAGCGACGTGCTGACCGCCTGCAGCGCGGCCTTGCTCCCGTCGTGCGGGAAGTCGGAGAAGAAGGCGACGTGGCGGCCGCTCCCGAGGCGGACGACGACCACCACGAGCCGGTCGTACGGCGTGGCCAGGCCCTTCACCGTGACCTTCACGTTCGCCAGCCGGCTGGACGAGCGGCCCGGGGGCACCGGCACCCGCACCTCGTCGGAGGAGACCCTGCCCGGCACGGGGTGGTCGGTGGTGGAGAAGAGCTGGGGCACGAGGGCGTCGAAGACCGACCGCGTCGTCTCCCCCACGTCCCCGGGCGTCACCATCGGGTCGGGCACCAGCAGGACGCCCGTGACCGCGCTCCAGTCGTGCCCCGCCGGGTCGTAGTCGGGATGCACCACGTGGCTGCACCCGACGTAGGCGGTGAACCCGGCCGGTGGGGTCTGCAGGTCGCCGCACACGTACGGCGGGCCGGCGAGACTGACCGAGAACTCCTGGAAGCGGACCGTACGCGCCTCGTCCACCGTGAAGGTCGTGGCCTCGGGCGGCGCGGGCGGCGGGTCGCGGGGAGGGCCGGACGGCAACCGGTCGGCGTCGAGGCGGACGACCAGCGCGACCACGAGCAGCGCCACCACGAAGGTGGCGAGGATCGCGAGGACGGCGACGGGGAGGCGGACGACGGGGTCGGGCCGGCCGTCCGCCTCGGTCCCTCCCTGCCCGCTCACCGGGTCAGGATAGGGATCCCGGGGCTCGCACCGGGCCCGTTCGGCTCAGGCTCGGGTGGCACCCGAGGCCAGCCGGGCGGCCGCGCGGTCCGCGTTCCGGCGGACCGGGACCAGGGAGGTCGCCCTGGCCAGACCCGTGGTGGGCATGCTCGCGTAGATCGACTCGGCGCGCTCGACCACGTAGGTCTCGTGCCAGATGCCGACCGCACCGGGCGCCTTGCGGGCCGCTCGGTTGAACGCGGTCCAGGCCGGCCGGTGCTCCGCGTCGGGCCTGCTCGCGTAGGCGTACAGCTTGTCCAGGGAGTCCCACCACTGGACGAGCCACGGGCCGCTCGGGCTGAACACGCTCCGGTGGCCGAGCAGGCCCGAGTCCGGGTCGGCGGACAGCTCGGCCAGCATCGGGGGCATGGCGCGGACCACGGGAAGCCACAGGTCCGGCCGCCAGGGCTTGTTGACGCGCATGCCGATGTGGAAGACGACCAGCGAGCCGTCGTGGGAGTGGGTCGTACGCCCGGGGTTGATCTGGGCCATGTCGTGCTCCTTAATTGGAGAGTGCTGCTCACCAATAATGGAGAGTGCTAGTGTCCAATGTCAAGGGACAACAGGGAGGAGGGCCTGCGTGCGGATCTCGGAGCTCGCCCGGCAGTCGGACGTCCCGGTCGCGACGGTGAAGTACTACCTGCGCGAGGGGCTCCTGCACGAGGGCGAGCTGACCTCGGTCACCCAGGCGCACTACGACGACTCCCACGTGGCGCGGCTCCGCCTCGTGCGCTCGCTGCTCGGTCCGGGCGGGCTGAGCATCGCCAGGGCGCGTGACGTGCTGGCCGCCATCGACGACCCGCCGGCCGACTCCCTGGACCTGCTCGGCGTCGCCGCCCACGCGCTGCGACGACCGGTCGAGGTCCGGCCGCACCCGCAGGTGCACGTCCTCATGGAACGTTGGGGATGGGCCGTCGCGGAACGGGACTGCCGCGAGCACCAGGTCCTCGCCGACGCCCTCGAGGCGCTCGACGCGGCCGGCTTCGAGCACCCCCCCGGACTCCTGGACGTCTACGCCGCGGCCATGGACGACGTCGCCCGCGCCGAGATCGCGCACGTCCCGACCGACTCCCTCGCCGCCGCGGTCCGCTACGTGGTGCTCGGCGTCGTGCTCAACGAACCCGTCCTGCTCGCCCTGCGCCGCCTCGCCGAGCAGGCCGCCGCCGAGGCCGCCGCGGCCCGCCCGTCAGACTGACGGCGTGCCCACCCCCGCGCCCACCCTCGCCTCCTTCATCGCCGGCCTGCCGAAGGCCGAGCTGCACGTCCACCAGGTCGGCTCGGCCTCCCCGCGGATCGTCGCGCAGCTCGCGGAACGTCACCCCGGCGTCGTGCCCAGCGACCCGGAGGCGCTGGCGGAGTACTTCCGCTTCGACGACTTCGCGCACTTCATCTCCATCTACCTCTCCGTCGTCAAGCTCGTCGAGACCGCCGAGGACGTCCGGCTGCTGACGTACGAGATCGGCCGCGAGATGGCCACCCAGCAGATCCGCTACGCCGAGCTGACGGTCACGCCCTACCTCAGCGTCACCCCCGACCTGCCGGCCGAGGCGTTCCTGGAGGCGATCGAGGACGCCCGTACGGGGGTGGAACGCGACTTCGGCGTCCGGCTGCGCTGGATCTTCGACATCCCGGCCGACTTCGGCGTCCCCGCCGCCGAGATGACAGCCTCCATCGCCCTCGACCACCACGTGCCCGGCCTGGTCGGGCTGGGGATCGGCGGGTCGGAGGAGGGGTTCCCGCGCTCGATGTTCACCGACCAGTTCGACCGCGCCCGGGCGTACGGCCTGCACTCCGTGCCGCACGCGGGCGAGACCACCGGCCCGGCGACGATCTGGGACGCGATCCAGAACCTCGGCGCGGAGCGCATCGAGCACGGGATCACCGCCGTCCAGGACCCCGACCTGATGCGCTACCTGGCCGAGAACGACATCACCCTCGACGTCTGCCCGACCTCGAACGTCGCGCTCAAGGTGGTCCCAGAGCTCGCGCAGCACCCGCTCGCGGCCCTCGTGGCCGCCGGGGTACCGGTCAGCATCAACACCGACGACCCGCCGATGTTCGGCACGGACCTCTGCCGCGAGTACGCGGTGGCCGCCGAGCTGCTCGACCTCGACCAGGCCGGGGTGGCCCGGCTCGCCCGCGCGGCCGTCGATGCCGCGTTCGTGGACGACATCTACAAGACGGAGCTGCGGGGCGACATCGACGCCTACGTCGCGGGCTGGACCGCTTCTACGTAGGAACGTATTATCGACCGATGAACGATCTCGAGGCCCGCGTCGCCGTCCTGGAGGAGGCCGTCGCCCGGCTGGACCGGACGCCCGCGCCCCCGACCGCCGAGACCGAGGACCTGGACCTCTGGCTCGTCGACGTCCTGCGTCGGCGGCACCCCGGCGGCGCCGTGGCCTTCGGCGGGTTCGCCTCTCTCGGCAAGGGCGAGGTCGTGTGGCAGTGGGGCAGCGACGCCGAGTCGCTCCGCGAGGCCGACTGGAGCAGCGCCGCCGGCGTGCTGGACGCGCTCGGCCACCCCGTCCGGCTGCGGCTCCTGCAGCGGGTGCTGAACGGGACGGTCAGCACCGCCGACCTCGCCCTCGACGACGCCCTGGGCACGACGGGCCAGCTGCACCACCACCTCCGCGCGCTCGTCGCCGCGGGGTGGCTGCAGTCGGTGGGCCGGGGCACCTGGGCGATCCCGGCGCCCCGGGTCGTCCCCCTCCTGGTCGTCGTCTCGGCGGGACTGGCCCGGTGAGCGCGCCCGTCACGACGGCACCAGCGTCGTCCCGACCGTCGAGGACCCGGCGCAGGCTGGTGCTGGCCCTGGTCGGCCTGCTGGTCGGCACCTCGGTCGGCCTGCTCCTCGGGCTGCGCGGACCCGGGCTCGGCCCCCGCACGACCGGGGACGCGGCCCTCGCCGCCGACGTCCGCGCCTCGTTCTCGACCGACCGGGGGTTCACGTCCCTGTCGGCCGCCCGGGTCCGGGACGGCCAGGTCACGTACGCGGGCCTCGGCGACGCCGGCGCCGGGCCGCCCGGCCCGGACACCCCGTTCGAGCTGGGCTCGATCACCAAGACGTTCACCGCCGCCCTGCTCGCCGACGCGGTACGCCGCGGCGAGGTCCGCCTGGACGACCCGGTCTCGACCCACCTCGACGAGCTCTCCGGGACGGCGGTCGGCGCGAGCACGCTGCGCGCCCTGGCCACCCACACGGCCGGGCTGCCCGCCTTCCCCTCGTCCTCGTCCGCGCGGGTCGCGTTCCGGGTCGTCGGCAACGAGAACCCGTACGCCGGCTCCGTGTCCGACCTGCTCCAGGCGACCCGCAGCACGAAGGTCAGCAAGCCCGGCGTCTACCGCTACTCCAACCTCGGGGTCACCCTGCTCGGCCACGCCCTCGCCCGGGCCGCCCACGTCCCGGACTGGGCGACGCTGCTGCGCCAGCGGGTCCTCGAGCCGCTCGGCATGCGGCACACCGTCGTCGTCGCCAGCCCTGGGCAGGTGCCGGTCGGGACCACGCGCCCGCACCACGACAACGGCTGGCCGGCCCCGGTGTGGACGGGGCCCGCGTTCGCCCCGGCCGGGTCGTCCACCGTGACGACCACGGCCGACCTCGCGACCTGGGCGCGTGCGCTGCTCGACGGCTCCGCGCCGGGCGCCTCGGCGATGGACCCGCTCGCCGACATCCCCGGTGGTCGGATCGGCCTGGTCTGGCACGTCCGTCAGGTGGACGGGCGCACGATCACCTGGCACAACGGCGCCACTGGCGGGACCCGCACCATCCTCGCCCTCGACCGGCAGCGCGGGCAGGCGGTGCTGCTCCTGTCGAGCACGGGGCGCGAGGCCGACAGCGCAGGGCTGCATCTCGCCGCGGCCTCTCCCGGCGCTGCGGTCACGTTCGTCGACCGACCCGCCACGAGCTGGCGCTCGCTCGTCGGCTGGAACGTGGTCGGGCTGCTCCTGCTGGGGACCGCCGTGCGTCGCTGGCGGTCCAGCGGCCGGCTGGCGCTGCTCGACGCGGTGCTGGCCGGCGTGACCGGCCTGCTGGTCCTGCTGGTGCACGGTCCCTGGCAGCTCGCGCCGACCGCGCTCTGGGTCGGGATCGCGCTCGCCCTCCTGGTGCTCGCCGTGGACGGCCGGCGGCGGACGGACCGACGGCGGCCGGTGCCGCTCAGGACGTCGGTGACGTCACTGGTGAGCAGCGCCGTCCTGCTGGCCCTTGCCCTGTGGACGTGGTGAGAGACCGGCCGGCGCCGCCCTCGACGAGCGCAGCGGCCAGAGCTCGCGGCGCCCCGGCTTCTTCCACCACAGGACGATCGAGAGCAGCACCAGGATCTGCACCGTCGGGGAGAGGGTGTCGCGGATGCGGTGCGCGGTGACGTCGAGCGCGGGGCCGACGTCGATCGCCCGACCGGGGACGTAGGCCAGCGACAGCGCCGCGCCACGGATGGTCATCAGCCGGTCGAGCTTGCTCGGCCCGATGACGGCCAGCGGCATCCAGGCGATGAGGTCGTACCAGGAGAGCGTGTACATGGAGGTGACCAGCCAGGCCGCGGAGAGCACCAGCGACGAGCGCAGGGCGATGGTGAGGGGGTCACGCCGGGGGTCGGCGCCCTTGGCCAGGCCGGGCGCGGCCACCCAGGGCACGACCCGCGAGAGCATCCAGCCGATGACGAACAGCCCCAGGTAGGAGGCGACGCCGACGACGACCTTGGCGTGGGCGCTCGTCATGAACTGGGCGAACAGCGTGTAGAACGGGGCAGCCCACGACCCGACGGAGACGTACCCGCCGTTGCGCAGCGCCTGGAAGAACGCCGTCGGCTGCCAGATCACGTACGCCCACCCCATCGGGATGGCGGTGCCGAGGCAGAGCAGCAGGGCCTTCCTCGGCTCGCGCCGGTAGGCCCAGAGCATGGCGAGGCCCCAGATCCCGATGCTGACCTTGCTGCAGCCGGCCAGCCCGATCCCGAGCCCGGCGAGGAAGGCGTTGCGCCGCATGAACAGCAGCCCGGCCACCGCGAACATCACGGAGATGGCCTCGTTGTGCGCGCCGGCGACGACGGCCCAGATCAGCAGCGGGTTGCAGATCCCGAGCAGCGCGGCGCGGACCTGACGTTCCCGGTCGCCGTGCGCCATGAGGATGATCAGCCCGCCGGCGACGACGAACGGGACCAGCGCGAAGACCTGCAGCCAGAAGACGATGTCGTGCATGTTCTCGCCGCCGAGCTTGTTGGCCAGCAGCTGCAGCCAGGACGCGATCGGCCCGTAGACGCTCGGCGTGTCCTGCCACGGACGCTCCGTCCAGCGCAGCACCGGGTCGAACTGGCCGCGGAACACCTCGGCGGGCGTGATCTCGTACGGGTCGCGCCCGATCGACTGCAGCCGCCCGTACGCGGCGTACATCAGCACGTCGGCGGAGGTCAGGGGCGGCACGGCGATGGTGGCCAGGCTGAGGCCGCTGCCGAGGAGGAACAGCCGCTTGGGGTGCGGCCGCCACCCGTCGGCCAGGGCGCGCAGCGCGACGAACAGCCCGACGGCCCCGACCACGATCGCGAACCAGATGAGCACGGAGACCAGCCACTCGTTCGGGGTGGCGATCGTGTTCGCCGGCAGGTACCAGGGCGGCAGGTAGTCACGCCGGGGGCCGAGGGTCAGCGCCACCGCGGACGGCCCCAGGAAGCCGACCACGACCGTGACGACGGTGGCCCCGACGATCCCGACCATCGCCCACCGGTGGTCGCGGTGCCAGAGGGTCGGGGCGTAGACGCGACGCCGCTGCTTGGCCGGGTTGCCGCGGCTGGCGTTGCTCCGGTGCGAGCCCGTGCGCTGGCCGGTGTGCGGCACCGCGGTGCGGCGCCGGACGGCGGGCGACGAGCTCATCGCGAGCCACGACCGAGCCGCTTGAGCAGGCCGGTCACGCCGTCGGGCGCGTCCCGGTCGCGCAGCCGACGGACGAGCCCGCGCGCGGCGAGCGCACGGGTGACGTCGGCGAGCTGGCTCGCGCGGTGCAGCTGCCCGGCCAGGTCGGTGCCGGTGGCGCGGTGCGTCAGCTCGACGTCGATCTCCTCGACCGTGAGCCCGGCGCGCAGCACGTCGACGGTCATCCCGACCTCCATCCCCCAGCCGTGCGCCAGCGGGCTGGCCAGCTCGAAGGCCCGCCGGGTGAGGCAGCGCTGGCCCGAGAGCGGGGCCTTCGGCGTCCAGCCCGTCAGCTCGGCGATGCCGCGGCGTGCGGTGCCCATCACCAGACCCATGCCGCCCGCCTGCTGGCCGTCGGCCGTCTGCTGCGGCGGGAGGACCGCGATGGACAGGGCGGCGCGACCGGAGACGACCGCGTCCAGCAGCGGGGCGCAGTGCGCCGCGGACGCACCGAGGTCGGCGTCGAGAAGCAGCAGCGTGCCGACCTCGGCGCGGCGGTCGCGCTGCTCGAGGACGCCGAGGCCGTTGACGGCCGACTCGACGGCGGCCGCCTTGCCGCGGTTGCGCTCGTGCGAGACGACGACCGCGCCGGCCGCCGCGGCGTGCTCGGCCGTGGCGTCGGAGCTCCCGTCGTCGCAGACGATCACCAGCTCGACCCCGGGCAGCGCCCGGGCGGCCGTGACCGTCGCGGCGACGCGGTCCTGCTCGTCCTTGGCCGGGATGATGCACGCGACGCGCGCCAGGCCAGAAGTCACGGCGCCCAGGGTAGTGCCCGGGAAGCCCGCGGGGCCGCGCTCACCGGAGGCGGCGGGTGGCCCGCCGCAGGCGCTTGACCGTCCGGGAACCGAGGACCCGTCGGCCCAGGTCGAGGGCCCGGGTCGAAGCGGTCCGCTTCCGCGGCGGGGCGGACAGCACCTCGCTCCAGGCGCGCTCGAAGTCCGCGACGGGGAAGCGTTCGACGATCTCCCCCGCCCGTCGTCCCATCTCCCGCACACGGGCGGGGTCGGAGATCAGCGAGACGATCGCCGCGGCCAGGGCGACAGGCTCGTGCTGCTCGACGAGCAGACCGTCGACGCCATCGGTGATGAGGTCGCGCGGGCCGTAACGGAGCGTGTAGGCGATGGCCGGTGTCCCGCGGCTCATGCTCTCCGTGACCACCCGGGGCGAGCCCTCGAAGGTCGAGGTCAGCAGGGAGCAGGCGGCCGCGGCCTGCGCCTGGCCGACCGTGCTCGAGTAGCCCATCAGCCGGACCGAGGCCTCGAGCCCGAGCTCGGTGACCAGCGCCTGGAGCGGGGCCTCGAGCGGACCCTCGCCGTAGATCTCCAGACGGGCGTGCGGGACGGCCTCGAGCACCAGCGGGAAGGCCCGGATCGCGTGGTCGACCCGCTTGCGGTCGATGAGCTGGGCCACGAGCACGACGAGGGCAAGGTCCTTCTCGACCGGGTCCTGCCGGGCCGGCCGCCCGGGGTAGCGGATCGCCTGCAGCGGCGCGACCGGCACGTCCTCGCGCAGCTCGGTGAGCTGCTGCTGGGTCTGGCAGACGATCCGGTCGACCTTGTCGGCGTTGGCGAAGAGCGGGCGGAAGCTCGGTCGGATGCCGCTGCTGCGGTCGTCGGGGTCGTTGTAGTGGCAGTTGTGCAGCGACGCGATCTTGCGGGCGGCTCTTTTCGAGGCCAGCAGCACGGGGTCGTTGACGCCGCGCTGCAGGGAGAACAGCACCGGAGACGGCAGTCCGGCGATCTCCTCGTCCACCCACGCGGCGATGATCTGGGTCCAGTCGACGGGCCTGCCGTCGGGCGCCACCGCACGCTGCTCCTGCTTGCTCCGCGGACCCGCGAACGCGGTGAGCAGCGGCCGGCCGGCGGTGTCGAAGTAGCGGTAGCGGAACGGGTAGCGGTCCCCCGGGTGCCAGTCCGCGAGGCGCAGCTCCTGCCCGCCGCGCAGGTGCTGCGGCCTGGTCACCAGCTCCTCGCCGGCCACGGCGTACGCGTCCTCGGGCGGCACGCCCAGCCCGGCCGCCCAGCGGCTGTGGGTGAAGAAGTTGCGCACCTCGACCCGGGGGTCGAGGCTGCCGCGCTCCTTGAGCTCGCGGACGACCCGCTTCCACCGGGGCGAGAAACCCGTGGTGAGGATCAGCACGCGTTCCCAGTCCTGGGCGAACATCGTGGCCCGCTCCTGCACGGAACGCTGCAGCCCGCCGCCCCTCGGGAACATCTCCGGGAAGAGCAGGCAGGGCGTCTCCGCGGTCCGCATCGGTCGTCTGTCGTCGCTCATGGTGCGGCTGATTCTGCCGCGCCCCACGGGGAACGGGCGCAGCGGCGAACGGGGTGTCGGTCCCGGCGCGGGCGCCGCACGACGAGCGCTCAGACCGCTGCCGTGCTCCGGCGGGCGTGAAGCACCACGGTGGTCGCAACCACCACGAGGACCCCGGCACCGGCGGCCACAGCCAGCACCGGCTCGCCCGCGGCCGCCGCACCCAGCACCGCGGCGACCAGCGCCCAGACCACGGCGGCGGCGTACGGCACCAGCCCGTGCGTGCGTCGCAGGACGAGCACCGCGGTCGCCGTGGCCCCGGCCAGGACCGCGAGCTGACCGACCACGCCGACCGCGCCGGCCACCGGAGCACCGCTGGTCAACCGCGCGGGCATCGTCGACCTGGCCCCGGCCGAGGAGCTCGGCACCGCCGCCTGGAACCGCACCCTCGCGGCGGGCGTGATGGCCGGCTCGCCCGGGACGGTCCGCCTGCATGATCGGGCTGTCCGCGAAGGCGCTCACCAGACCGCCATGGGCGACGCCGAGTCGGCCCTGGCCCGCCGGCTGGGGATCGGGCCGACCGACCTGGCCGCCACGACGCACCTGACGTTCGCGCCCGAGCCGATCGGGCCCCGCGAGCTCAGCGCACGGCTGTCCATCACCCCCGGTGCGACGACGGAGCTGGTCGACCGGCTGGAGCGGGCCGGCCACCTCGAGCGCCGTCGCGACACCGTCGACCGCCGTCGGGTGCAGCTCCACGCCAGCGCGGACACGCTCGCGGAGGTGGCGGGCGAGCTCGGCCCGCTGCTCCGTACGCTCGACGGGGTCGCCAGCCGGCTCGACGACCGGGACCGCGCCGTGGTGACCGCCTACCTCGGCGAGGTGCTGGCGGCGTACGAGGGGTTCGCCCGCCCGGACGCCCGGTGAGCCCGGACACTCCCTCAGCCTGCCGGAGGGCCGCTAGGGTCGCGGCATGGCTGCGGACACCACGACCGACGCGTCCCCGCTCGGCGTCGCGACCGAGGTCGGACGCCTGCGGACGGTCATGCTGCACCGCCCCGGGAACGAGCTCCGGCGGCTGACCCCGCGCAACAACGACGCCCTGCTGTTCGACGGGCTGCCCTGGGTGGACCGCGCGCAGGAGGAGCACGACGCCTTCGCCGCGGCCCTGCGGGACCACGGGGTCGAGGTGCTCTACCTGAGCGACCTGCTGGCGCAGACGCTCGAGGACCCCCAGGCCCGGGCCGCGGCGACGGACCGCACGCTGACGGGCATCCGGCTGGGCGACAGCCTGCGCACCTACCTCGAGGGCTTTCTCGCCGACCACGACGCCGCCCAGCTGGCCGAGGTGCTGACGGCCGGGCTCGCGGTGGCCGAGATCGGCCCGACGAAGAGCCTCGTCACCGCGCTGAGCGGACCGGAGGACTTCGTCATCGACCCGCTGCCCAACCTGCTCTTCACCCGCGACTCGAGCGTCTGGGTGCAGGACCGGCCGACGGTCACCTCGCTGGCCATGCCCGCCCGCCGGCGCGAGACGCAGCTGACCGACCTGATCTACACCTTCCACCCCCGCTTCGCCGGCCGCGAACGTCTGCACGGCAGCGACCGGGAGTACCTCGAGGGTGGCGACGTCCTCGCGCTGGCCGACGGGGTGCTCGCCGTGGGCGTGGGCGAGCGGACGCACCCGGCCGGCGTCGAACGGCTCGCCCGGGCGGTCTTCGAGCGGGGCCTCGCACGGACGGTGCTCGCGGTGCCCATCGACCAGGACAGGGCCACGATGCACCTCGACACCATCTGCACCATGGTCGACGTCGACGCCGTGGTCATGTACCCCAACGTCGCGCACCGCCTCGCCGCGGTGGCCCTCCGACCGGGCGCCGGCGACGACCTCGACATCTCGCCGACCGCCCCGTTCCTCGAGGCCGCCGCGCAAGCGATGGGGATCGACGAGCTGCGGGTGATCGACACCGGGCTCGACCCCCTCACCGCCGAGCGCGAGCAGTGGGACGACGGCAACAACACCCTGGCGATCGGGCCCAAGCTCGCCGTGGCCTACGAGCGGAACGTCGAGACCAACGAGCGGCTGGAGGCGTCCGGGATCGAGGTCATCCGGATCGCCGGGTCCGAGCTCGGGTCCGGCCGTGGCGGGCCGCGGTGCATGTCCTGCCCGATCAGCCGGGACCCGCTCTGACCCCTTCCTCGGCGCGGCGTTCCCGGACGGTGTTCCCGCACGGCGTTCCCGGACGGTGCGCCGAGGCGAGGTGCTACCGGGCGGAGCGGCCGCGCGCGAGCCGGCCGAGCACCGTCATCACCACCATGCCGACGACGATCGCGGCCACGGAGGACCCGAGCCACGTCGGCGGCGTGAGCCCGATCGCCGCGTCGAGCCCGGTCCAGACGCCGGCCCAGCCGGGCAGGCTCCCGGGGGAGATCAGCTGGTAGGCCACGAAGCCGCAGGCCCACGCGACCACCGGGACGACGCGGAGCCGGGAGGTCGCGGACACGTCCCAGCGCTGCCGGCTGACGAAGAAGAAGTCGGCCGCGGCCACCGCGAAGAGCGGGACGAAGACGGACCCGATGAGGTAGAGGAACGACTCGTACTGCGACATGTCGAAGAAGCCGGCGAGCAGCGTCGCGACCACGCCGATGCCCACGGCGACCACGCGCCGGTCGAGGCGCGGGAAGAGGTTCTGCACGCTCATCGTGGTCGAGTAGACGTTCGCGAACGCCTCGTCGACCTCGTCGACGAGCAGGATCGCCAGGGCGATGGCGCCGGCCGGCAGCGTGACCAGCGCCGTGATGACGTCGGTGGCCCCGAGGTTGGCCACGGCGAAGACCCCGAGCGCGTAGTACGCGACGGCGGCGAGCCCGTAGCCCAGGGAGGCGCTGCTGAACGCGGCCCGCCGCGTACGGGAGTGCCGGCTGTAGTCCGCGGCCAGCGGGGCGAAGGAGACGACCCCGGCCACGGCGAGGTCGACGGCCGGCCAGAAGCCGAGCACCGCGTCGGTCGGGATCCCGACCCGCGGCCGGGCCAGCACCTCGACGAAGAGGAAGACCGACGCGGCCAGCACCAGCCAGACCATGACCTTGCGCAGCAGCCGGACGCTGCCGAGCGGTCGGACGGCCATCACCGTGGCCACCGCACCCGCCCCGAGCACGAACACCCAGCGCCAGGACTCCCCCACCACGGCCACCGCGGCGGTGGCGATGACGATGATCTCCATCGTCGCCCAGCCGACGTTCTGACCGATGTTCAGCAGGGTCGGGGCCACGGACCCCCGGCGCCCCAGCAGCCCGCGCATCGCGACCATGGCCGGCGCACCGGTGGTGGCGCCGAACATCGCGGACGCGCCCAGCAGCAGCGCACCGAGGGCGCAGCCGACGACGATGGCGAGCAGGGCGAGCCCCACGCTGCCCGTCGTCGTCGCCACCAGCGCACCGGTGATGGGCCCGAACAGGCTGATCCCGAGGTTGCCCCACATGGCCAGCTGGTCGACGAAGCCCAGGGTGCGGGGCGGGTCGGTGGTCAGCGTCAGCGGCGCCTCACGGGAGGCGCGGTCCGGGCCGCGGGACCCCTTGATCGAGTCGGAGTCGGAACGTAGATCGACGCTCATCTGCACACACTCCCTACGCCGGCATTACCCGGTCAGGTTCGTCGGTCGGCGGACCCGCGCCGAGCCGTACGGCTCGTGCACTCCGCCCTCTCAGCCCGCCACGTGGCGCGAGCTCCCGAAGGTTGAAGGACGAAAGTATCACTGCAGCGGGACGTCCGGTGTGCACGGACGGCGCGCCGACGCGTGAGGAGGAGCGGGTGACGACAGCGTTCTTCCGTCGTCATCCGAGACGACGAGAGCGTCGGGTTCGAGCGCTATCTGCGTCGGAGCGGAGCGAGCACAGAGGGCACGCACTCACCTCTCGACGGGGAGCCCGGCCACCTCCCAGGCGGACATGCCGCCGACCAGGTTCCCGGCCTCGATGCCCTCCTGCTTGAGGTACTGCGCGACCCGCCAGCCCTTGCCGCCGTCGGAGGTGACGACCAGCACGGGCTCGACGACGCGGCTGCCCACCCCGGAGACCACGTCGGCGAGGGGCATGTGGGTCGAGTGCGGCACCCGGCCGGCGGCCCACTCGGCGTCGCTCCGGACGTCGAGCACGAACCAGCCCGCGTCGATCAGCTCCTGGGCGTGCAGCGGCTCGGCCTCGACGATCTCGTGCGTGATCACGACCCAGCGTAGGCCGGATTCCAGCGGCGCGGGTAAGAACTCAGGTTGGGATGCGGCGCGAACCGGTCCGTCAGCGTTCGACGGGGAGCCCGGCCAGCTCCCAGGCGAGCATGCCGCCGAGGAGGTTCCCGGCCTCGATGCCCTCCTGCTTGAGGTACTGCGCGACCCGCCAGCCCTTGCCGCCGTCCGAGGTCACGACGAGGACCGGCTCGATGACGCGGCTGCCCACCCCGGAGACCACCTCGGCGAGAGGCATGTGGGTGGAGTGCGGGATGCGACCCGCCGCCCACTCGCCGTCGCTCCGGACGTCGAGCACGAACCAGCCGGCCTCGATCAGCTCTCGGGCCTGCAGGGGTTCGGCGTCGACGATCTCGAAGGTGGTCACACGAAGATTTCGGCCGCGAGGCGCCCTCTGGACGCAGCGTGCCCGAGGGGACCCCTGCCCGACGCGCTCCGAGGCTGCGTCAGCGCTCGAGCGGCAGGCCGGCTGCTTCCCAGGCGTGCAGGCCGCCGTCCAGGTTGGCGGCCTCGAGGCCCTGGGACACGAGGTACTGCGTCACGCGGTACGAACGACCGCCCGAGGCGCAGACCACGAGCAGGGGGTGGTCGGCGTGGCCGCCGATCTCCTCGACCACCTGGTCCATCGGCACGTGGTGCGAGCCGACGATGTGGCCCTCGGCCCACTCCGGGTCGGTACGCACGTCGACCACACGCCAGCCGGCGTCGATGAGCTCCTTGGCCTGACCGGGATCGACGTCCTTCACCGCGTGCGCCATCCGGTCAGCCTAGTGCCGCGGCACCGGCAGGTGTCGTCGTCCCGACGTCGGCTTGGATCCCGGCCTGCCGTGCGTCCCCGAGCCGGGCCGCCAGCGCCTCGTGGAGCGCTGCGGTCGATGGTGGCGCGCGTGAAGAGGCCCGTTCTGAGCTCGGCGCTCGGGCGTGGCCTCAGCGCAGCAGCCGGGACATCCGCCGGTCCGCCAGCTTCTTGCCGCCCGTCTGGCAGGTCGGGCAGTACTGCAGCGACGAGTCGGCGAAGGACACCTCGGCGACCGTGTCGCCGCAGACCGGGCAGGGCTGACCGGCCTTGCCGTGCACCCGCATGCCGGACTTCTTCTCGCCCTTGAGGTCCTTCGCCGCCAGCCCCTCGGCCCGCACGACCGCACCGGTCAGCTCGCCCTTGATCGCGGCGAGCAGCGTGTCGCGCTCCTCGTCGGTGAGCGAGCTCGCCGCCTTGAACGGGCTCATCTTCGCCGCGTGCAGGATCTCGTCGGAGTAGGCGTTCCCGATGCCGGCGATGACGCGCTGGTCCTTGAGCACGCCCTTGAGCTGGGACCGACCGGCGTGGTCGAGCAGCGCGTCGAGGGCCGCACGGTCGAAGGCGTGGTCGAGGGGCTCGGGTCCCAGGGTGGCGACCATGGCGATGTCCTGGGGGTCGCCGACCACGTGGACGGCGAGCTTGCGCTGGGTCCCGGCCTCGGTGAGGTTGAAGCCGGAGCCGTCGTCGAGCCGGAGGCGCAGCGCGAGCGGTCCCTTGCCTGGGCGGGCGGGGGCGGTCGGCAGCTCGTCGCTCCAGCGCAGCCAGCCGGCCCGGGCCAGGTGGAACACGAGGTGCAGCCCCTGCGCGGAGATGTCGATGAACTTCCCGTGCCGGCTGACGTCGTCGATCTCCAGGCCGCGCAGGGCCGACAGCGGCGGGTCGTACGTCTTCAGCGCGCTGAACGCGGCGAGCTCGACGTCGGCGATCGTGTGCCCGACGCAGCGCTCGCGCAGGAAGCGCGCGAGCGACTCGACCTCGGGCATCTCCGGCACGCAGACATTATGTCCGTGCGCCCCAGTCCGGGGTCGGCAGCGTCAACGCCTGCCTCAGCCGAGCCAGGTAGTCGGGCCGGTCGACCTCCACCACCCCGAGGCTCGCGAGGTGGTCCGTGCGCCACTGCACGTCGAGCAGCCGGGTCTCCCCCGCGTCCCCGACCTCCCCGTCGCGCAGCAGGTCGACCAGCGCCACCAGCGCGGCCTTCGAGGCGTCCCGGCCGCGCTCGGGGTCGTGGAACATCGACTCGCCGGCGAACAGCCCGCCCAGGCTGACCCCGTACAGCCCGCCCACGAGGTCGTCGCCCGACCACGCCTCCACCGAGTGCACGACGCCCCGGGCGTGCAGCTCGAGGTAGACCCGCCCGATGTCACCGTCGATCCAGCCGTGCGGGCGGCGCGGGTCCGCGCAGGCGGCCAGCACGGCGGCGAAAGCCGTGTCGACGCGGATCTCGTAGCGAGGCAGCATCTTGCGCAGCGAGCGCGGCACGCGCAGGGCGTCGAGGGGCAGGACGCCCCGCTCCACCGGGGACCACCACCCCATCAGACCTGGCTGCAGCGGCATCGGGAAGACGCCGCTGGCGTAGCCGGCCAGGGTGAGGTCGATGTCGATGTCGTGGGAGACGGCGACCAGGTCGTCGTCCGGCCAGCCCTCCGGCGGCCCGAAGGGGCCCACCTGTGCCCGTCGCGGGCGTGCGGTCACGCCTCGCCCACCTGGTCCCGTGCCGCCACCCGCTCAGTCTCTCCCCAACGACGACCGGGTGGCGGCGTCAGGGACGAGCCCGGGTGCGAGGCCGGGCGCGACCCGGCGGCCAGGAGTCTCCCGGCACGTACGCTGGGCCGCGGTCGAGAGTCGGGAGCCGCATGCCCAGTGCACAAGACGTCGGTCGCGCCATCGCGCGCGGGATCGGCCCGGTCGCGCGCAGCGTGAGCCCGGGTGCTGCCGGCGGCGCGCTGAAGCGGGTGCTCGAGGTCGCCATCGACGGCTACGCCCGCGTCCCCGGTGCCCGTACGGTCGCGGCCAAGCACCTGCAGAAGCACGGCGGCGCGGTGGACGACGCCATCGACTCCGTGATCGCCCAGCACGTCCGGCTGGCCTCCGCACAGGGCTTCGTGACGAACATCGGGGGGATCGCGGCGCTCCCGGTCACCATCCCGGCCAACCTCGCGGGCATCTCCGTGGTCCAGGTGCGGATGGTGGCCGCCGTGGCGCACCTGCGCGGCTACGACGTCGGCGACCTGCGGGTCCGCACCGCGCTGGTCATGTGCCTGCTCGGCGGCGAGGAGGTCGCGAGGCGGATCGACGACGGTTCCCTGCCGACCTCGCCCATGGTGATCGCCACCGCGCCCGTCTTCGACGCGGTCCTCGACCGGCAGGTCGCCGACGCGGTGCTGGCGGACCTGATGAGCCGCATCGGCGGCAAGAACCTGGCGCTCGTCGTCACCCGCCGCGTCCCGCTGCTCGGCGGCGGGGTGGGAGCCGTCGTGGACGGCCTCGCCACCCGGCAGATCGGCGCGTACGCCAAGGCCGAGCTGCTCCGTCGTCGCGCGCTCGCGCACTGACGAGGGCGTGAGCACCGGGGCAGTGCCGCTCGAGCGGGAGCTGCCCGACCGGGTACGGCGCTGGTGCGCCGACGCGCTCGGTGAGGACGTCCTCGAGACCGAACCCCTGACCGGCGGGTTCACCGACGCGATCTGGCGGATCACCGTCGCGTCCGGGGCCGCGATCCTGCGCTGGCTGGGCGAGGGCCACCCGTACGCCGCGGACGCCCGCCAGTGGGTCGCCCGCGAGGCGCTCGGGTGCCGCCTCACCGAGGGCTCCGGCGTCCCCGTGCCGGTCCTGATCGCCAGCGACCCGGACGGCGAGGCCACCGGGGGCTGGGCCAGCCTGACCTCGTTCCTGCCCGGACGGGTCCGGCTCGACCGCCTCGGGCCGGCAGCCATGGACGCCCTGGCCGACGTCGCCGTCGCGGTGCACGCGGTCCGGGTCCCCGACGACGGCCGTCCGCCGGCGTTCGCGCCCTGGACGCCGGCGGTCCTCGAGGTACCGGCCTGGGCGACGCGGCCGGACCTGTGGGTGGAGGCGATCGAGCGGTGCCGGGGTCCACGGCCGACGACCACCCAGCACCTCATCCACCGCGACTTCCACCCCGGGAACACCCTGTGGGAGGGCGACGCCGTCACCGGGCTCATCGACTGGGCGGAGACGTCGTGGGGACCCTCCGACCTCGACGTCGCCCACGCCTGCTCCAACTTCGCGATGCTGCACGCGGTGGAGGACGCCCAGGCCTTCACCCGGGCGTACGTACGCCGCGGCGGTCGCCTCGACCCGGACCCGGAGGCCCGTCGCTACTGGACGTGCCTCGACGTGCTCGGCTTCCTGCCCGACCCCGGACCCGTGGTGGTCGCTCTCACCCGGCAGCGTCCCGACCTGGACGCGGACGGCGTCCGGCACCGGTTGGAGGACCTGCTCGCCCTGACCCTGCGTCCCCGTTGAGCCGCGCTCGTCGGCCGGGCTCAGACTGGCGCGATGACCGTCACGCCAGCTGTCGCCCGGTGACCACCGGACTTGCACGCCGGGGGAGCGGCTGCGTCCTCTCGCTGGGCTCGAAGGGGTCGATCCTGTCCATCGGCAGCGTCGGCTCGATCCTCTCGATCGGCAGCGTCGGCTCGGCGCTGTCGATCGGGAGCATCGCCTCGTTCGCGTCGCTCGGCTCCGTCGCGTCGGCCCTGTCCGTCCGGTCGCTCTTCTCCTGGCTCAGCGGCTCCGGCGTGCTCTCGGCCGGCCACCGCTGGCCCTGACCCGCGGCAGGCCTAGTCCGGGGCCAGGGTCCAGTCGGCGAAGTCGAAGCCGGGCGAGACCACGCAGCTGACCAGCACGTCGGCGCTGGCGGGACCGGCCGACTGCCACGTCCCGGCGGGCACGAGGACCTGGGGCTGCTGACCCGCCTCGACGTCGCTGCCCAGCACGAGGGTGGTCGTGGCCGCCGGATCGGCAGCGGTGCTGCCCAGGCGGATCTCCAGCGGGGCGCCCCGGTGGTGCAACCACAGCTCGTCCGAGCGGACCTGGTGCCACCGCGACTGCTCGCCCGCACACAGGAGGTAGTGGATCGCGGTCGCGGTCGGGCGGACGACGTCGGACGCGGCTCCGGGCGGCACGACCGGGACGGTGCTGGTCCACGTGCGCCGGAACCAGCCGCCCTCGGGGTGCGGCTGGAGGTCGAGCAGCTCGGCGAGCGGTGGGCGGGAGATCGGCTCAGCCGTTCCAGTCCGGCTTGGTCCAGTACCAGGTGCTGTCCAGCCGGCTCTTCGCCTGGCGGGCCCCCACGATCAGGACGAGACCGGCGAGCAGCGAGAAGACCCAGGCGACGCCGAGGTACGCGGCGACCCCGCCACCCTCGATCAGCTGGTAGGCGATGACCACCACGGGCGCGCTGAGGGCCAGGCACCACCCGCCCACCAGCGCGAGGCGCCGCACCCAGCGGCCCACCTCGGCGACGGCCAGGACCCAGCAGAACGCAGTCCCGAGCAGCAGACCCACGTGCTGGAAGGAGAGACCGAAGTACGCCAGGTTGAGCCCGGCGGCGAGCGAGTCCACATCGGTCACCCGACCGAACGCGGGACCACCCGCCTGCGCGGCAAGGAAGAAGGCGCTCGCTGGGAACAGCGAGCGCCCGAACTCCGTCGCGACGCGCACCCCGATGTGCGGGGTGAGCACGCTCGCGGCCATGAGGAGCACCAGCAGGACGACCCACGGGACGCGGCGGGACACGCCACGCCGCCGCGCCTCGACCTCCTCCGCGGAGGGTGTGATCACGCTGGCTTCCTCATGACCGACGAGGTGTCGTCAGGCCGCGTTCACCGTGAGCTTGACGTGCGCGGTGACGGCGTCGTGCAGGTGGACACCCACGGTGTGCGCGCCCACGGCCTTGATCGGGCGCTCGATGCGGACCGAGCGCCGGTCGACCGACGGGCCGCCGGCCTTCTTGATGGCGGCAGCCACAGCGGCCGGGGTCACGGAACCGAAGAGGGTCCCGTTCTCGCCGGCGCGCACGTCGAGGGCGAGCTCGAGCCCCTCGATCTGCTGGCGCACCTCGTTGGCGTGGTCGAGACCACGGATCTCGCGAGCGTCACGGCTGCGCTTGATGCCGTCGATCTGCTTCTCGCCGCCACGGCTCCACCGGATGGCGAAGCCGCGCGGGACGAGGTAGTTGCGGCCGTAGCCGTCCTTGACCTCGACGACGTCGCCGGCCAGGCCCAGGTTGTCCACGGCAGCAGTCAGGATGAGCTTCATCTCGGTTGCCCCCCTTCTCAGCGAGCCGTCGAGGCGTACGGCAGCAGCGCGACCTCGCGGGCGTTCTTGATGGCGATGGCGACCTTGCGCTGGTCCTGGACGGACAGCCCCGTCACCCGGCGGGCGCGGATCTTGCCACGCTCCGAGATGAACTTCCGCAGGGTCGCGGTGTCCTTGTAGTCGATGATCTGCCCCTTGCGGAGCGGGTTCGACTTCTTCTTGATCGGCTTCTCGCGCTTGCTGGAGCGATCGCGGTCATTGGCCATTGTGG
>Ga0210040_10001331_pt1 | contig 37811 bp, 33 predicted proteins | sample CryGeyCG12114_NA_FD_185462 | JGI IMG/M metagenome (GOLD analysis project Ga0210040, IMG submission 185462) | Groundwater microbial communities from aquifer - Crystal Geyser CG19_WC_8/21/14_NA (SPAdes) (version 2) | ecosystem: Environmental > Aquatic > Deep subsurface > Groundwater | place: USA... | reverse complement strand
GTCACCTCGTGCCCTCCGTGACCCAGGAGTGCTGGTCCTCGGCGGCGAAGTACTGCCGGGTGACGAGCTCGGTGACGGACGCGGTCACGTCCTGCACCGCGGCCATCTCCTCGTCGAGGCGCGCGACCAGGTCGTCCATGTCGGCGTACTCCAGGCGGGAGCGCAGCTGGCCGAGCTGGCGGCGGGCCTGCAGGTCGCGCCCGGAGCCGACCGAGTCGTTGACCGCGAGCTTGGCCAGGCAGTCCGACGCGGCGTCCAGCCCGTGCATGATCGAGCGCGGGAAGCGGGCGTCCCGGATGAGGAACTCGGCCGCGGAGGCGTCGTTGTGGACGCCGCGGTAGGTCCGCAGGAACGCGTCGTGGCCGCCGCAGCCGCGCAGCACCGACGGCCACTGCGACGCCCCGCCCGACACGGACGCGGACGCCACCAGCCGGGAGGTCATGTCGGCCTGCTCGAGGCAGCGCCCCAGCGACAGGAACTGCCAGCCGTCGTCGCGGACCATCGTGCCGCGGGCGATGCCGCCGAACAGCGCGCTGCGCTCGCGTGCCCAGTTGAGGAACCCGTTCGCCCGCGCGACGCCGAAGCCGCCCGAGGGCAGCTGGTGCCAGGTGGTGTTGATGCACTCCCACAGGTCGAGCGGGATCACCTCGCGCGCCCGTCGCGCGTTGTCGCGGGCGGCCGCCCAGCAGGAGAAGATCGAGCTCGGCTCACGACGGTCGTACGCGAGCAGGCGCAGCAGATCGGTGTGCGTGGGGTCCTCGACCCCCTCGATGCTCATCAGGGCGAGGAGGTTGGCGCTGGCCTGGATCTCGGTCGAGCTGTCCTCGACGAGCAGCCGGAGGTGGGTCTGGAGCAGCCGCGCGGTGTCCTCGGCGCGCTCGACGTAGCGCCCGACCCAGAACATCGACTCCGCGATGCGGCTGAGGATCATCGGCGTGCCTCCTCGGCGGGCGTGGCGGACGGGCGCGCCTGCTGCTGCTGCTCCTCCTGCTGGCGGTGCCCCGGGGTGCGCGAGGGCACGTCCACGCGGGCGCGCCCGACGAGCATCGGGACGACCGGCCGGGGCGGCGGGGGCGGGACGTGCGGGCGCGCCCGACGAGCATCGGGACGACCGGTCGGGGCGGCGCGGGCGGGACGTCGGGCTCCGCCGCTTCGACGGCGACGGTGCCGGCTGCGTCGTGCTCAGAGTCGCTCGCCTCGGCCCGCAGCTCGGCCTCCACCGCGTCCGGCTCCTCGACGAGCCGCGGGAAGGACGGGCTGAGCACCCAGGTGTCCTTGCTGCCGCCGCCCTGGCTGCTGTTGACCACCAGCTCGCCCTCGGGCAGGGCGACGCGGGTCAGCCCGCCCGGCAGCACGTAGATGCCGTCGCCGTGGTTGACCGCGAAGGGCCGCAGGTCGACGTGGCGGGGCCGCAGCACGTCGTCGATCAGCGTCGGCACCGTGGACAGCTGCACGACCGGCTGCGCGATCCAGCCGCGCGGGTCGGCGATCACCCGGGCGCGGAGCGCGTCCAGCTCCTCCCGGCTCGCCCGCGGCCCGATGACGATGCCCTTGCCCCCGGAACCGTCGACCGGCTTGACGACGAGCTCGTCGAGCCGGTCGAGGACCTCCTCGCGGGCGTCGTCCTCCTCCAGCCGCCAGGTGTCGACGTTGCCGATGACCGGGTCCTCGTGCAGGTAGTAGCGGATCAGGTCGGGCACGTAGGTGTAGATCAGCTTGTCGTCGGCGACCCCGTTGCCGATGGCGTTGGCCAGCGCGACCCCGCCCGTACGGACGGCGTTGACCAGGCCCGGGACGCCCAGCATCGAGTCGCTGCGGAAGAAGACCGGGTCGAGGAAGTCGTCGTCGAGGCGGCGGTAGATGACGTCGACCCGGCGCAGCCCGGCGGTGGTGCGCATGAACACCTTGCCGCGGCGGCACTCCAGGTCGCGGCCCTCCACGAGCTCGACGCCCATGGTGCGGGCGAGCAGCGTGTGCTCGAAGTAGGCCGAGTTGTAGACCCCCGGCGTGAGCACCACGATGTTCGGGTCGTCGGTGATGGGCGAGGACCTGCGCAGCGCCGAGAGCAGCCGGGACGGGTAGTCGGCGACGGAGCGGATGCGCTGGTGGGCGAAGGCGTCGGGCAGCGCCGTGAGCATCGCCGTGCGGTTCGTCATCACGTACGAGACGCCGCTCGGGACCCGGAAGTTGTCCTCGAGGACCCGCACGTCACCCGCCGGCGTCCGGATGAGGTCGACCCCGGCCACGTGGATGCGGACCCCGTTGGGCGGGCGGACACCCCACACGACCCGGTGGTAGTGCGCCGAGGACGTGATCAGCTGGCTGGGGACCACACCGTCGGAGATGACCTTGGCGTCGTTGTAGACGTCGTCCAGGAAGGCCTCCATCGCCCGCACCCGCTGCGCGACCCCGGCCTCGATCGTGTCCCACTCGGCCGCCGCGATCACCCGGGGCACGAGGTCCAGCGGGAAGGGCCGTTCGACGCCGCCGACGTCGAACGTGACGCCGGCCTGGGTGTAGTTGCTGGCCAGCGCCTCGGCGATGCCTCTCAGCTCGGCGGGGCTCGACTGCTGCAGCGTCGCGTGCACGGCCGCATAGCTCGGCCGGACGCTCCCGGTCGCGTCCACCATCTCGTCGAAGGCGACGCCCGGGTGGTAGTCGGACAGGACGTCGGGCATAGCGGTGACCCTACTCAGAGCGACTCACCTCACACTCAAGGTGCTCACCGACCCGTTGGAGTGTGAGGTCCTCAGGTCGCGTCCGACCGTGCGGTCAGGAGCTGCCCACCACCCCCGCGAGGACGGCGAGCAGCACCACGACGACGAGGAAGACCATCAGCCCGATGAACAGGCCGGTCCCGGGACGCCGCTGCGGCTCGGTCCCGATCGCGCCGCCGAAGCCGAACGTCGCCATCGGTCCGGAGTAGAAGATCTCGTTGGTGCTGCCCGGGGCGACGTTCACCGGCTGGGAGGCGCGGCCGTAGGTCCACATGTAGGTCTGGGCGACGTCGACCTGGCGGACGCCGGCCGGGACCTGGAAGGTGTTGCGGCCCCAGGTCGCACCGGCCGGGTGGCCGTCGATCGCCACGACGGGGTTGATCATGCCCATCGCCCCGAAGGGCTTGCGCAGGTTGAGCACCAGCTCGCCCGTCGGCCCGCCTCCGTACGGCGGCGGCTGGGTCGGCTGCTGCTGGTACGGCTGCCCGGGCCGGGTCTGCGGGTCGCCGTGGCCCTGGGCCCCGTAGACCGGCGGGGCCGCGTACCCCTGGGTCCCCTGCCCCTGGCCCGTGGCCGGGCCCTGCGGCGACCCGTACCCGAGCGGTACGCCGTAGCCCTGCGGGGCGCCGTCCGCGGTGGCCGGAGTGCCGGGCGGGACGGGCTGGTCGGAGGGGATCGGCTGGCCGGGGGACCAGGGCTGCTGCGGGGACGACATGGCCGTCAGTGTGTCAGCGGAGGGGTTCTCGGAGGGCCGGAACGTGAGTTCCCCCGAGCGGCCCGAGCACTAGTCTGAGCCGGTGCCCGACGACCCCGACGCCCTGGAGACGAACGAGGCGCTGGAGGCGGCGGCTGTCTCGGAGCAGCGCCGCGTCCGTCAGGAGAAGCGGGCCCGGCTGCTCTCTGAGGGCCGCCAGCCGTACCCGGTGTCCGTCGGGCGCACGCACTCCCTGCGCGAGGTGCGCGAGCGCTGGGCGAACCTGGGCACGGGCGAGGAGACCACCGACGTCGTCGGCGTCGCGGGCCGGGTCGTGTTCCTGCGCAACACCGGCAAGCTCTGCTTCGCGACCCTGCAGGAGGGGCTCTCCACCTCCGGCACGGGCACCCGGCTGCAGGTGATGCTGTCGCTCGCCGAGGTCGGGGAGGCCGCGCTCGCGGCGTGGAAGGCCGACGTCGACCTGGGCGACTTCGTCTTCGTCCGGGGCCGGGTCATCTCCTCGCGGCGCGGCGAGCTCTCCGTCCTGGCGGACCGCTGGGAGCTGGCGTCCAAGGCGCTGCGCCCGCTCCCGAACCTCTACACCGAGCTGTCCGAGGAGACGCGCGTCCGGCAGCGCTACGCCGACCTCACGGTCCGCGACGAGGCGCGGCAGATGGTGCTGACGCGGGCGAAGGTCACGCGCAGCATCCGGGACACGCTGCACCGCCACGACTTCGTCGAGGTCGAGACGCCGGTCCTGCAGCTCGTCCACGGCGGCGCCCACGCGCGTCCCTTCCCGACGCACCTGAACGCGTTCGACGTCGACATGACGCTGCGGATCGCGCTCGAGCTCTACCTCAAGCGCGCGGTCGTCGGCGGGGTCGAACGGGTCTACGAGATGGGCCGCATCTTCCGCAACGAGGGCGTCGACTCCACGCACAGCCCCGAGTTCACGATGCTCGAGTTCTACCAGGCGTGGGGCGACCAGCGGACCGTCGCCGACCTGACCCGGCAGATCATCCTCGACGTCGCCGACGTGCTCGGCTCCCGGCAGGTCGAGACGCCGGCCGGGGTGATCGACCTGGACGGCGAGTGGCGCTGGCTCGGGGTCTACCCGGGCCTGTCGGCGGTGGTCGGCGAGGAGGTGCTCCCGCAGACCTCGCTCGCCCGGCTGCGCGAGATCGCCGCGGCGCACGACGTCGGCCTCGACCCCGCCTGGGGCGAGCAGAAGGCCGTCATGGAGCTGTTCGCCGAGCTGGTCGAGCCGACGCTGCTGCAGCCGACGTTCGTCTGCGACTACCCGCCGGTCGCCCAGCCGCTGGCGCGACCGCACCGCAGCGACCCCGACCTCATCGAGGCCTGGGACCTGTTCATCGGCGGCGTCGAGCGGGGCACCGGCTTCTCCGAGCTGATCGACCCCGTGATCCAGCGCGAACGCCTCACCGCCCAGTCGCTCGAGGCCGCGGCGGGCGACCCCGAGGCCATGCAGCTCGACGAGGACTTCCTCGAGGCACTGGAGCTCGGCGCACCCCCGATGGGCGGCGTCGGGCTCGGCCTCGACCGGCTGATCATGCTCTTCACCGGCGTCGGCATCCGCGAGTCGATCCTCTTCCCCCTGCTTCGGCCCGGTTCCTGAGCGCAGGAGCCGAGCGGCAGGGAGCCGAGTCCTCGTGAGCGTCGGGTAGCGGAGCGACGAGGAAGACGTCAGCTCTCGGGCGCGCGGCCGGCGCGAACGAGACAACTCAGTGTCTGGGGGCCTGTTCGTCCGGGTCGCGGAGGTCGGAGAAGTCGCCGAAGTCGTCGTCCTTGCGCCAGCGTCGTCGCGCCGGACGCTCGGTGGCGTCGGAGACGACGTCGGCCACCGGGTCGGTCGTCGGCACCGGTTCGGCTCCGCCCCGGGCGGAGCGGGGCGCGGGGTCCGAGGTGCGTACCGCGGGCAGGATGGTCGTGTCCGTGTCCCCGTCCGGGCCGGCGACCGTGCCCTGGACCGCTGCTGAGGGAGCGGAGGTGGCCTCGGCCGCGGCCGTGGACGGCGTCCGGTCCCGTCGCAGCCGCGAGGTGCGTCGCCGCTCCGACGGCACCACCGCCGAGTCGGCACCGGCCGGCTGGACCCGGCCCGCGTGGACGACGGCGACGCCGATCGCCGTGGTGAGCGGGACCGCCAGCACGAGGCCGATCGAGCCGACGAGCGTACGGACGAGCTCGTCGGCGAACTGCTCGGTCTGCAGCACCTGCAGCAGCGGCCGGTTGTAGACCGCGATCAGCAGCAGCACCGACAGCGAGGCGCCGGCGGTGGCGAAGACGATCGTGTAGACGGTCGAGGCGATGTGGTCGCGCCCGATGCGCATCGCCCGGGCGAACAGCTGGGTGTTGCTCAGCCGCAGGGCCGAGCCGTTCTCGTCGAGGTAGTGGCCGTCGGCCAGCTCCCAGACCGCGGAGGCCTGCGTGATCGTGACGTCGTTCAGCACGCCGAGGCCGGCCACGATGATCCCGCAGAGCACCACCGACGTCAGCTTCAGGTCAGGAGTGGAGGCCGCGAGGATGTAGTCGTCCTCGCTGGCGACGCCGGTCAGGTGCGCCCAACCGGTCGCGAAGTAGCCGAGCGTCGCGCTGAGCACGAGGCCGAACAGCGTCCCCACCAGCGCGGTCGTCGTGCGAGCGCTGAAGCCGTGGGCCGCGTACAGGACCACGAACATGATCGCGGACGACCCGATCAGGCCGACGACGAGCGGGTTCTGGCCGGCGACGAGCGCGGGGAACATGAACTTGACCAGGATCAGCCCCGCAAAGGCCAGGCCGAGCAGCGACGCGAGGCCGCGCCAGCGGGCCACGGCCACCACGACGAGCGCGAAGATGATGCTCAGCACGACCAGCGGGGTGCGGCGGTCGAAGTCGGAGAACTGGTACGACGTCGGCTGGCCGTCGCCCGGCGGCACCCGGATCAGGGTGACCGTCTGCCCGACCTCCGCGCCGGAGGCGTACAGCGCCTGGGTGAGCGGCACGCTGGCGACGTCCCCGCGGCCCTCGCCGTCGCTCACGGTCGTCGTCAGGTTGGCGCAGGCGTTGCTGCTCTGGCCCGGCGTCGAGCCGGGCAGGCCGTCGCACGAGATCTCCTCGACGGCCGTGATCTTGGCGTGCGGGTACGTGACGCCGGCGACGCTGTAGCCGGCCGCGTCGGCGTTGACGTGGTCGGAGACGTTCCCGGGCCACAGCGCGATGAGGCCGACGAGCGTCCAGATCCCGAGGGGGATCAGCACCACGACGAGGACCCGCAGCGCCCTGCGGTGCCGGTAGAGCTCAGCAGCGGTGACCTGGTGCTCGGCGTTGCTGTGCGAGTGCGCCACGTGGTCCGCCTAGTCTCTTGGTTCGTGAGCCGATCGTCTCCACGGCCGTCACGACGGCGTCGGGCCCACGCCCCCCACGAGAGTCCACGACCGAGACGAGCCCCGAGCGCGCTCGTCGGCGCACAATCTAACCCAGCAGACCGCCCCGACCACGATGTCGCGCGGCCGACGGGACGGACGCTGGGTCGAGGGTGGATGCTCCTCTGCGCGTCGGTCGGGCTCGTCCTGGTCGTGACCGGTGCCTGGTCCCTGCCCCACCCGGGCGACCTGGCCCGTGCCCAGGGCCCGGTCGCCGCCACCGTCCCGGCCGCCGCGCCGGCCGCCGTCCCGTCGAGCGCGGGCCCTTCGACACCGGCCCCGCCGCCGGCTCGGGAGAGCACCCGGGTCGAGGCCACGCTCGTCCCCGACAAGGGTCCGGGGACGTACGAGAAGGCCGGGGTCTCGGTCGACTCGTCGACGGACCGCGGGCGGCTCTACCGCTTCGACGTCCGGGTGGAGAAGGGTCTGGACCTCGATCCCGACACCGTGGCGCGGGCGCTGGAGAAGACGCTGGACGACCCGCGCAGCTGGCGCTCGACGGGCAAGGTCAGGTTCTCCCTGGTGAAGGCCGGCGAGCAGGCCGACCTGCACGCGTACCTCGTCACACCGGGCACGACCGACAAGCTCTGCGCGCCGCTCCTCACCCGAGGTGAGGTGTCCTGCCGGGCCGGGGACAAGGTGGTGCTCAACGCCAAGCGGTGGGTGCTCGGGGCAGAGGCGTTCGGACCGGACGTCGCCCCCTACCGGGAGTACCTGGCCAACCACGAGTTCGGCCACGCGCTGGGCCACTCGCACGTGGGCTGCCCGCGCGCCGGCCGGCCGGCGCCGGTGATGCTCCAGCAGACCAAGGGTCTGCAGGGCTGCACGGCCAACCCGTGGCCCTCGGTCACGAAGGGGTGAGCGGGTCCGAGCCGGTCGACGTGCGGCTGGTGCGCTTCCCGGTCGAGACCGCGCGCGCCCTGGTCGAGGGGACCCTCGCGCGGCCGGCCGGCTGGCACCCGCAGTTCCCGACCGGAGACACCTTCAGCGCCGCTCATCACCTGCTCGGCGCGCACGAGGCCCTCGGCCTCGACCCCGGGCGTTCGCCGTGGTGGTTCTTCGTCGTCGTCGTCGACGAGACGGTCGTGGGCGATGCGGGCTTCCACGGCCCGCCGCCGGCCGTCGGTCTCGCCGAGGTCGAGATCGGCTACCAGGTCGTGCCCGCCCTCCGCGGCCGCGGGATCGCCACGCGAGCCTGCGCGCTGCTGCTGGAGCACGCCTGGCGCCACGGTGCGGAGGTGGTGCTGGCCGAGACCGAGCCCGAGAACCTCGCGTCGCGTGCCGTCCTGCGGGCGAACGGCTTCCGACCCAGGGAGCAGGGCGACTTCGCGGTGGAGGCTCCGGTCGTCCCGTCGGCCTAACATCGGGCGCGACGATGAGCACACCCGCGAGCGGCCTGACGCGGCGCCTGGTCCTGGACCGGGTGCCGATGCTGAGCGTCTGCTTCGGGCTGCACAGGCGCGGCACCGGCGACCCGACGCACCGGAGCCTGGGCGGCATCCACCTGCGGACGACGCGGACGCCGACGGGGACCGCGCTGCTGAAGGTCGTCGCCGCGGGCGGGGACGTGTCCGCGCGGGCGTGGGGCGACGGCGCGGAGTGGGTCCTCGACCACCTGCCACGCCTCCTCGGCGAGCACGACGACCTCGGCGGCTTCGAGCCCCGGCACCCGGTCGTGGCCGAGGCGCACCGCCGCTACGGCCACTTCCGCGTCGGCCGGACCGACAACGTCTTCGAGGCGCTCGCCCCCGCCTGCATCGAGCAGGTGGTGACGGGCAAGGAGGCGTTCCGCGCCTTCCGGCTGCTGGTGCGCGAGTTCGGGGAGCCTGCTCCCGGTCCGACCCACGAGGTGGGGTCGGCGGCGTTCGGGATGTTCGTGGCGCCGACCCCGGAGGCCTGGGCGCGGGTGCCGAGCTGGCGGTTCCTGGCGGCCGGCGTGGAGGAGCGGCGCAGCCGGACGCTGGTCCGGACCGCCCAGCGGGCGACCGCCATCGAGCGGACCCTGCGCGGCACGAGCGCCGCTGCCGACGTCGCCCTGCGCAGCTTTCCCGGCGTCGGCCCGTGGACCTCGGCCGAGGTGCGTCAGCGTGCGCACGGGGACGCGGACGCGTGGAGCGTCGGCGACTACCACGTGGGCAAGAACATCACCTGGGCCCTGACCGGGGAGGTGCTCGACGACGACGCGGCGACCGAGCTGCTCGAGCCCTACCGCGGGCACCGCTTCCGGGTGCAGCAGCTGCTCGCGATGGTCGGCGCGCGGCGACCCCGCCACGCACCCCGGATGACCCTGCCGACCCACACGCCGTACGCGACGCGCGGTCGTTCCTAGGACGGACGACAGGCGTCGGCCCGGGACGGTGCGCACCGTCCCGGGTCGACGTCGGTCAGCGGTCCATCAGCCGTGCAGCCCCTGGATCAGGAGTTGTCGTTGCTGGTGTTGATCTCGCCGTTGACGCCGGCCGGGAAGAACCCGCCCTTGGTCGTCTGGGCCGGGGTCAGGTAGACCACGTTCAGCACGTTGGCCGCGGTGCGGCTGTAGACGATGCTGTTGTCGTCCGTCGGCACGAGGTTCGCGTGCTTCCTGGCCGTACGGATGGTCTGGTCGTCGTCAGAGGACCCGTCGACCGCGTCGCGGACGTTCGAGATCTTCTTGGCTTCGGTGAACAGACCCTTGCGGTAGAGCGCGGACCGGATGATCCCGGCGTGGTACGCCTCCACCGCGAGGATGCCGGCAGCAGCCTCGAGGTAGGTCTTGTTGCTGATCAGGGGAGCCGCGCCCTTGTAGGCCGTGACGCCGACGTCTTCGAAGATGAAGGCCCCGAGCAGGAAGTTGTTCTCGTTCGCGAACGGGTCGAACGTCTGCTTCGAGCTGATCAGACCCGCTGCCCGCGCTGCCGCGGTGAAGCTGGTCTTGAGGTCGATCGCCGGCTGCGACACCTTGGCGTCACCGAGCGCGCCACGCAGGAACTTCACGTGGTTGCGCTCGTCCATGGCGATCTCGCGGGCGTACTCCTTGATGGCCTTGGTCTTGAAGTGGACCTTCTTGCCACCCGTGACCGTGCCCTGGGTCCCGGTGCCGGTGACGTCGGTCGAGTCGAGACCCTCGCCCCAGTAGGCGAACGAGTAGAACTGCGCCTCGAGGTACTCCAGGTTGAGCGCGAAGTTGAGGATCGCGCTGTCGCTGGGTGCGTCGGCCGGAGCGGCCGAGGCGCTCTCGGTCCCGGCACCAGCCAGGGCGACAGCCCCGACGGTCCCGAGGCCGGCGACGCCAGCGGCTCGCAGGAACGAGCGGCGGTCGTGCTCGTTCTCCGCGCTGCGGCTGATCATGTCAGCCACTACTTTCTTTCCGAACATCGTGCTCCTTTGCAGAAGGATGCTCCGAGAGTCACCCCGGCGGTGCCGTCCCGTCCGCGGAGCACGACCGGGGGGCCACGGAGACGTGTGCCGGCGAAGCCCCTCGCCGAACCACGTACCGCTGGGGCCGCGAGCGGTACGTGCACCGACCGGACGGCGCGCGACGTCCGGTGGGTGGTGGGACCGCTCCAGTCCTCTTCGGCGCCGGGGGGCGACCGGTTTGGCCACCGATCAGGTCGGTGTCGGAAGTAATCCTCAGGTGCTGCTGAGGGTCAGCTCAGACTGGCGGCGGCACCCGCAGCGCCTCGAGCGACCGGGCGCCGGGCAGCACCATGGTGAACTCGGCCCCGCCCTGCGCCGACCGCCCGGCCCGGACGACCCCCCCGTGCTGGCGGGCGACCTGGGCGACGATCGACAGGCCGAGCCCGGTGCCCGGCGTCGTCCGGGCCGTGTCGGCCCGGAAGAACCGGTCGAACACGCGGGGGAGGTCCTCCTCGGCGATGCCCGGCCCCTCGTCGGCGACCCGTAGCCGGTTGCCCTCGAGCTGGACGCGCACCGTGCCGCCCGGCGGGCTCCACTTCACCGCGTTGTCGAGCAGGTTGGTGACCGCCCGCTCGAGGGCGTCGGGGACGCCGACGACGTAGAAGGGGTCGAGCTCGACGTCGAAGTGCAGGCCGGGCCCGCGGCGCCGCGCGCGTTCCAGGGCGGACGTGACGACGTCACGGAAGTCGAGCGGCTCCGGGGTGGCCTCGCCGTCGTCGCGCGCCAGCTGCACGAGGTCGCCGACCAGCTTGGCGAACTCGGCGAGCTGGCCCTGCACGTCGGTGAGGATGGTGAGCCGGTCGCCCTCGCGCAGCATGCCCGTACGGGCGTCCATCAGCAGCAGGTCGACGTTGGTCCGGAGGCTGGTCAGCGGGGTCCGGAGCTCGTGGCCGGCGTCCGCGATCAGGCGGCGCTGCCGCTCGCGCGAGGCGGCGAGCGACCCGACCATGTCGTTGAACGACCGCGCCAGCATCGCGACGTCGGTGGGCCCGGACACGCGCACCGGGCGCAGCTCCTTGGTCACGGCGATCTGCTCCACCGCCCCCGACAGCTGCCGTACCGGCCGCAGGCTCGAGCGCGCCACCGCCGTGCCGGCCGCGGCGGCGACGGCGATGCCCAGGAGCCCGATCACCCCGACGACGAGCAGGAGGGAGCTCAGCACCGAGTTCGTGCCCTCGAGCGGTCGACCGACCACCAGGGCCGCCCCGGGCAGGCCCGCGATCGGGACGGCGACGATGCGGAAGCGGGAGCCGTCCTCCGTCCGGCCGGACCGGGCGGAGTGCCCGAAGTGCAGCCGAGCGGTCGCGAGCTCGTCCGGGCCGAGGACGAGGTGCTGACGCTCGCCAGGGACGTAGTAGACCCTGCCGTCGGCCTGGATCGCGGCGACGCTGACGTTGCCGGCCCGGTGCGCGCGCTCGGTCAGCCCGCCGAGGGTGGAGATGTCCTGCGCCGCCGGCCCGGACAGGCTGGTGGCCACGTCGACGAGCTCGGTGTCGAGGGTGGAGTAGAGCGAGGCCCGGACGGTCATCCAGCCCGCCAGGCTGGCGATGGCCAGGGCCAGCGCGACCGCGGCGGTGGTGAGGTAGCCGACCCGGCGCTGCAGCGGGAGGCGGCCGAGCCACCTCCGGAACCGGACGAACACCGGTCCCCGACGCACCCGGTCAGCGGCGTCGGACGCCATGCCCCCGGCCTACGGGGGGGTCTCGCGCAGCACGTAGCCGACGCCACGCACGGTGTGGATGAGTCGCGGCTCGCCGTCGACCTCGGTCTTGCGCCGCAGGTAGCCGATGTAGACCTCGAGCGAGTTCGCCGTCGTCGGGAAGTCGAAGCCCCAGACCTCGTTGAGCAGCCAGCTGCGTTCGAGCACCCGGCGCGGGTGCTGCATGAAGGCCTCGAGCAGCGCGAACTCCGTCCGCGTCAGGCTGATCTGGCGGGCGCCGCGCAGCACCTCGCGGGTCTGGGTGTTCAGCACCAGGTCGCCGAAGCTCAGGCTCTGGGTGGACGGGTCGTTCGAGTCCGCCGTCGTGCCGGAGCGGCGGACGAGCGCGCGCAGCCGGGCGAGGAGCTCGTCCAGCGCGAACGGCTTGGCCATGTAGTCGTCGCCGCCGGCGTCGAGGCCGTCCACGCGGTCGCCGACGGCGTCACGGGCGGTCAGCACCAGGATCGGCACGTCGTTGCCCGCGGCACGCAGCATCCGGGTGGTCTCCAGCCCGTCGAGCCGGGGCATCATCACGTCCATGATCACGGCGTCGGGCCGGTGGGCGGCCAGCTTGGCCAGCGCCTCGACGCCGTCCTCGGCCGTGCTCGTCTCGTAGTCGTTGTACTGCAGCGACCGGGCCAGGGAGTCCCGGACAGCTTGGTCGTCGTCGACGACGAGGATGTGCATGGTCGGAGTCTGTCAGAGTTCTTGTCGAGGGCGGGGGAAAGCGACCTCGCCGCGCGGTCGAGTCAGGTTCATGATCAGCGCGTGCATGGCCCCCGGGTCGAGCCGCCCGGTGAACAGCGCCGTCTGCTGCATGTGGTCGTGCGTCGCCATCAGCAGGTCGAGCGCCACGTCGAGCGGCACGGTGAACTCGAGCTCGGCGAACGCGAGCGCGTCGGTGACCAGGGCGTCGACCTGGGCGCGGCACGCGGCCGCGAACTCCTGGTAGGGGGCCCGGAGCTCGGGAACCCGGGCGGCGTAGAGCAGCAGCTCCCGCTGGGCGAGCAGGTTGGTCCGGTCGGAGCGTCCACCGTGGTTCAGCCGGTCGAGCACCTGGGCCACCGCGTCGGCCGGCGCCAGCCGGGCGCCGTGGGCCTTCAGCTCGTCGACCGCCTCCTCGGCGGCCGCGTACTCCTCGGCGATGCTCTGCTCGATCATCGCGAGGACGAGCTCGTCCTTGTCCGCGAAGTTGGAGTAGAACGCCCCTCGGGTGAAGCCGGCGGCCTCGCAGAGCTCCTCCACGCTGGACCCGATCACCCCCCGCTCGGCGAACACGGCGACGGCCGAGGCCATCAACCGCTGGCGGGTGCGCGTACGGCGGGCGGAGACCGGGCTGCCGGGGGTCGTGGTCGGCGCCGGTGGCACGGCGGCTGCGACCTCGCTGAGCGACGTCATGGACGTCACCCTAGCGCCCGTTGCATACAGTCCTGTATCGGATACGCTCTTGTATCGAGATGTCGTCCTTCCTCTACGGTCTCGGTCGCTCCGCGTACCGCCACCGCCTCCGTGTCGTGCTGGCCTGGCTGGCTGCCCTCGTCGTCCTCGGGGGTGTCTCGGCGGTCGTCAGCAAGGGCTTCGACGAGAACTTCTCGCTCCCCGGCACCGAGTCGCAGACCGCTCTCGACTCCCTGAAGCGCACGTTCCCGCAGGCCGGCGGCACCACCGCCCAGGTCGTCGTCGTCCCGCGCGACGGGGAGTCCGTCCGCTCGGCCGCGGCCAAGAAGGCGATCAACGCCGGCGCGAAGCGGTTCGCCGACGTGAGCCAGGTCGACTCCGTCACCGGCCCGTTCGACAAGTACGCCAAGGGCCAGGTCTCCGAGGACCGCAGCGCAGCGATCATCACCGTCTCCTTCACGGTGCCGCAGGTCGACATCACGCCCGAGACGCTCGACGCGCTGCAGCAGCAGGGGGCGCAGCTGCAGACCGCCCTGCCCGGGTCGCAGGTGTCCGTGGGTGGGGACGCGTTCGGTGGCAGCACCCCGGGCGTCAGCCTCAGCGAGGGCGTCGGCGTGCTCGTGGCCCTGATCGTGCTCTGGCTGACCCTCGGCTCGCTCCGGGCGGCCGGCATGCCGCTGCTGACCGCGCTGCTCGGGGTCGGGCTCACCGTCGCGCTGATCTTCGGCGCCACGGGCTTCGCGACCGTCTCCTCGACCACTCCGCTGCTGGCGCTGATGCTCGGCCTGGCCGTCGGCATCGACTACGCGCTGTTCATCACCTCCCGCCACCGCGACCAGCTCGGGGAGGGGATGGATCCTGAGGAGTCGGTGGCCCGCGCGGTGGCGACGGCGGGCTCGGCGGTCGTGTTCGCGGGGATGACCGTGATGATCGCGCTGGTCGGTCTCTCGGTCGCCGGCATCCCGTTCCTGTCCATCATGGGCATCGCCGCGGCCGTCGGGGTGGCCATCGCGGTCCTCATCGCGCTCACCCTGCTGCCCGCCCTGCTCGGCTTCCTCGGCGCGCGGCTGCGCCCCAAGCAGCGGACGCGGCCGAAGAAGGAGCGGAGGTCGGCGACGTCGACCCGGGCTGCGCGCCCGCCCCGGGTCGGCCTGGCCCGGCGCTGGGTCCGGCTCGTCACGAAGGTCCCGGTCCTGACCGTGGTGCTCGTGCTCGTGGCCCTCGGCACGATGGCCTACCCCGCCAAGGACCTGCGGATCGCGCTGCCCAGCAACGGCACGGCGACCCCCGGGACGCCCGTGCGGGTGACGTACGACCTGGTGGCGGAGCACTTCGGGCAGGGCTACAACGGCCCGCTCATCGTCGCGGCCACCATCGTCGGCTCGGACGACCCGCTCGGGGTGATGGACGGCATGGCCGACCAGCTGCGCGCGCTGCCCGGGGTGGCGAGCGTCCCGCTGGCCACGCCGAACTCCGACGCCGACACGGGCATCATCCAGGTCATCCCGAAGGGCGCGCCCGACAGCGAGGACACCAAGCAGCTCGTCCGTGACATCCGGGCGCTGGAGCCGCACTTCAAGCAGCAGTACGACGTGGACACCGCGGTCACCGGGTTCACCGCCGTCGGCATCGACATCTCCGACCGCCTCGGCGCCGCGCTGGTCCCGTTCGGGATCCTGGTCGTCGGGCTGTCGCTGGTGCTGCTGACCATGGTGTTCCGCTCGATCGCCGTGCCGGTCAAGGCCACCGTCGGCTTCCTGCTCAGCGTCGGCGCCGCCTTCGGGGCGACGGCGATGGTCTTCGAGTACGGCTGGCTGGGCTCGCTGTTCAACGTCGACCAGACCGCACCGGTGATCAGCTTTCTGCCGATCCTGCTGATGGGCATCCTCTTCGGCCTGGCCATGGACTACGAGGTGTTCCTCGTCTCCCGGATGCGCGAGGAGTACGTCCACGGGATGCGCTCCGTCTATGAGGGGGGACGACCCCCCGCACCCCCCGCCGGGGTTCCCCTCGCTGGCGCTCGTGAGACCCGGGCCGGTGACCCGTCGAGGGCGGTGGCGCGCGCCGCGGTGGAGAACGGCTTCGTCGCCTCGTCCCGGGTGGTCGTGGCCGCCGCCGTGATCATGCTGTCGGTGTTCGGGGCCTTCGTCCCCGAGGGCGACGGACCGATCAAGACCATCGGCTTCGGCCTGGCGGTCGGCGTCTTCGTCGACGCGTTCGTCGTCCGGATGACCCTCGTGCCTGCGGTGCTCACCCTGCTCGGCACGCGGGCCTGGTGGCTGCCCCGCTGGATCGACCGGCGGCTGCCGTCCTTCGACGTCGAGGGCGAGGGTCTCGCCCATCAGGTCGCGCTCTCGGAGTGGCCCGCTCCTGACGACCGCCACCTGGTGGTGGCGGAGGGCCTGCAGGTCGGTCCGTACGACGACGTCGCGCCGTCGGTCCTGCCCGGCGAGGTGCTCGTCGTGGAGGGTCCGACCGCCGCCGAGGCGACGGCGCTCCTGCTGATGCTCTCCGGCCGGATGCCGCTGCGCAGGGGTGTGGACGGTCGCACCGTGCGGGCGCGGACGGCCGGGCTGGTGCTGCCCGAGCAGGCCGGCCGGGTCCGGCGCCGGACCGCGTACGTGGACTGCGCCGCCTCGACCGACCTGCCGCGCGAGCTCGCCGACCTCGCCCGTGCCGGGCCCGACGTGGTGTTCCTCGACCGGGTGGGCGTCCTGACCGACCCCGGCAGCGACCCGGACGCCCGCGCCGCCCTGGCGCGCACCTTCGACGCGATCGCCGCCGACGGCACCTCGGCCGCCGTCGTCGCCGTCGCCGACCGCACGGCGCTGGAGACCCTGCTCCGCGGCCCCAGCCGCGTGCTCGACCTGCGTGCCCGCCCGGCGCTCGCCCCTCTCCAGGGCTGACCCGCTCTTCTCGTACGACCTCTCCTGAAGGGGAACCCGCATGATCTCGCTCGAACGTGCCGACGGCAGCCGCCGGATCGGTCTCTGGTCGCTGGTCGGGCTGCTGCTCGTCCCGCTGGTGCTCGCCGGTGGCTTCCTCGCCACGACCTGGAAGTCCACCGACCGCCTCGACCGGGTGCAGGCCGCCGTGGTCAACCTCGACGAGCCCGTGACGATCAACAAGCAGACCGTCCCGCTGGGACGTCAGCTCGCCGGTGGGCTCGTGAACGGCGGCTCGGGAAACCAGCAGAGCGACACGAACTTCTCCTGGGTGCTGACCGACGCCGACGACGCCGGCAACGGGCTGGGCTCGGGCCGCTACGCCGCCGTCGTGACGATCCCGAAGGACTTCTCCGCGCACGCGACCTCGTACAGCGACCAGACCGGCGACACCGCCGAGCAGGCCGTCCTCGACGTGCAGACGTCCGACGTGAGCGGCGTCTCCGACCCGGTCGTGGGCCAGGCGATCACCGCCGCGGCGACCCGCGCGCTGAACAGCGAGCTGACCGAGCAGTACGTCAAGAGCATCTACGTCGGCTTCAACGACACCGGGAAGCAGTTCACGAAGGTCGCCGACGCGGCGGGTGAGCTCTCCGACGGCACGACCAAGCTCGCCGACGGCCTGGACCAGACCTCCGACGGGACGAAGAAGCTCTCCGACGGGCTCGACCAGCTCGACGCCGGCGGTACCCCGCTGGCCAGCGGCGCGAAGAAGTACGCGGCCGGGGTGGACCAGTTCGCCGACGGCGTCGGGACCCTCGCGGACTCGACCTCCGCGCTGCCCAAGGGCGGGCGCCAGCTCGCCGACGGGGTGGCCGGCATCGAGAAGGGCCTGAAGACCTACCAGAAGGCGCTGCGGCAGCAGGCCGACAAGGCCGGGGCCATGGAGGCGCCCACGCCTCCCAGTGAGGAGTCGCTCACCAAGGCCATCGTCGCGGCGACACCTGCCGGGTCGCTGCCGACCTGCGCGAGCATTGACCCGACGCTCACCGACACCCAGTGCGAGGCGGTGCAGAAGGTCCTGGGGCAGACGGCGCAGGCCACCGGTGAGCAGGCGACCGGGACGGCGTTGACCGTGGCGGGTGACCAGTTCGGGGCCTACGCCAAGGACCTGGGGACGTACGCCGGCTCGCAGGGTGCGGCCCAGGCGCTCGACGGTGCGGCCGCCGGGCTCAGCACGAAGGACAAGAAGACGGGCGAGAGCATCCTCTCCGGGACCGGGAAGCTCGCCGACGGTGCCGATGAGCTGGCCGACGGGCTCACGCCGCTGGCCGCGGGGATCAAGCAGCTCGACACCGGTGCGGCCAAGCTGGCCTCGGGCGCGGACGGCCTGAGCACGGGGATCGGGCAGTACACGACCGGCGTGCACGGCGCGGCCACCGGGGCGGAGGCGCTCAGCTCGGGCCTCGTCCAGCTGTCAGGTGGCGCGGACAAGCTCGCCGACGGGACGAAGCAGCTCTCCGACGGGCTGGCGAAGGGCGCGAAGCAGATCCCCACGTACGACAAGACGGCGCGCGAGCGGCTCTCGACCGTGGTGGCGGCACCGGTGACGACGCCGGAGGTGACGTCGGTCTTCTCCAACGTCGCCACCACCACGCTGCTCGCGGTGCTGGCGCTCTGGGTGGGCGGGCTCGCGAGCTACCTCGTCCTGCGGGCCGTGTCGGCCAAGGCGCTGTCGTCGATGAGGTCGTCGGTGCGGCTCACCCTGGAGAGCCTGCTCCCGGGTGCGGTCGTCGCGGCGGCGCAGGCGGTCATCCTGACGGTCCTGCTGGCGTCGCTGCTGGATCTCGGTGCGGCCCAGACGGGCCGGCTCCTCGGGCTGGCGCTGCTGGCCGGGCTGGTCTTCGCGACGCTCAACCAGGCGCTCGTGGCGTGGTTCGGCGGGGTCGGACGCTTCGTGTCGGTGGTGCTGGTGGTCCTCACCGCGGCCGCGGCCATCACCTCCGCCGTGCCCGAGATCTTCGACTCGATCACGCCGCTGCTGCCGCTGACCCCCGCGCTGCAGGGCATGCGGGCGGTCGCCACCGGCGCGGGCAGCGGCGGTGGCTCGGCCGCCCTGCTGGTCGCCTGGCTGGTCGTCGGCCTGGCGGCAGGCGTGCTGGCCACGGCCCGCAGGCGTGTGGTCCGCGCACCTGCGCTCGTGCCGGCGGTGGTCCGCTAGTGCTGAGCGGGAAAGCTCTGACCGGGTGGTCGCGGTCAGAGCTTCCCCGGTCGCAGGGCAGAGGGTCAGGCGACCGTGCGGCGGACGTTCTCGTGGAGCTGGTCGAGCGCGGCGGCGAGGCTGACGCGGGGGGTCCAGCCCCAGGCGCGGGCCCGGTCGGTGAGGACCTGCCCGCTCCACACCGAGCCGTCCTCCCAGACGGGCTCGACGCCGAGGGCGCGGGTGACGGTGCCGAGGTAGTCGCCCATGGTGGCCGGCTCGCCCGCGACGTCGACGGCCGTGCAGCCACCCTCCACGGGGCCGTCAGCAGGGTCGGTGGCGGACGCGATCCGGCCGAGGGCGACGTCGACCACCATCGCGGCCAGGTCGTCGAGGTGCACCCAGGCGAACGAGCGGCGCTCGACGTCGTGACGCGCCTTCGCGTCGTCGCGGACCCGGGTCGGGCGCAGGGTGTTCCACACGGAGGTGTCGCCGGGGCCGAGGATGGCCGGCGGACGGACCAGGACGCGGGTGATGCCGTCGACCCGGGCGAGGGCCGCGTCGGCGTCCCGCTTGGTGACGGGGTAGTCGCCGGCGTCGTCCCCGACCAGGGGGGAGGCTTCGCTCACGTCACCGACCCCGGGAGAGCGGTCGTAGACCGCGCAGGTGGAGAGGTGCACGAACCGGTCCACCCCGGCGTCACGGGCGGCCCGGGCCAGGCTCGGCGTCTCCTCGACCCCCACCCGGTGCTGCGCCTCGAGGTCCGACCCCATCGGGTGGACCGTGGTGACGACCGCGTCCGCGCCGTCCGTCACCCGGGCGGCCAGCTCCGGGTCGGCGAAGTCACCCACGTGCTCCTCGAGCCGCTCCAGCTCCGGGGCCGTCCCCGCCCGCCGTACGACGGCCCGCACCGTCGCCCCGCGCTCGGCCAGGACCTCGCAGACCCGGCGGCCGACCAGACCGTTGGCACCGGTGACCACGACCACGGGGCGCTGCCCCTCCACAGACGTCATGCACTCACCCTGCCATCCACGAGCGGGCCGCCGCGGAGCCGTCAGCGGCGCTGGAGGCGCCGTACCTCGTCGAGCACCCCGGGCATGGCGGCCTCGACCGCGGCGAGCGTCTCCTCGAAGCCCTCCTGCCCGCCGTACCAGGGGTCGGGCAGCCCGGAGCCGGGCTCGGCCGCCGGGTCGTAGTCGCTCAGCAGCGACAGGTTGTCGGCGCCCGGGGCGATGCGCAGCATCCGGTCGACGTGGAGGGGCTCCGCCGCCACGACCAGGTCGGCGGTGGCGATCTCGTCCGCGGTGATCTGGTGGGCCGAGTGCCCCCCGGCGCGGTAGCCGTGCTCGGTGAGCACCCGGGCGGCCCGCGGGTCGATGGGTGCGCCGATCTCCTCCCGGCTCGTGGCCGCGCTGGTGAGCTCGACGCCGGTCAGCCCGGCCTCGGCCGCGGCCCGCTCGGCGACCCGTTCGGCGATCGGTGAGCGGCAGATGTTGCCCCAGCAGACGAAGACGACCTTGACGGGCGAGCCCGTGCTGCCCGTGCTGCCCGTCATGCGCGGCCGCGCCGGGACTGGTTGCCTTCGGGCAGGAAGGCGTTCAGGAGGAAGCTCACGACCGAGACGACGATCGAGCCGAGCAGGGCGGTCCAGAAGCCGTCGACGTACCAGCCGATCCCGATCCGCGTGGCGACCCAGGACGTCAGCAGCAGCATCAGCGCGTTGATCACCACCAGGAACAGCCCGAGCGTGAGCAGCACGAGGCACGCGCTGACCGCGGTGAAGACGGGCTTCACGACCGCGTTCACGATGCCGAAGATCAGCGCCACGACGAGGAGCACGAGGACCTTGTCGCCCGTGCCCGCCGCGGTGAGCTGGATGCCGGCCAGGAGCCACGTGGCGACGGCCAGGGCCGCCGCGTTCGCGACGAGCCGCAGGAGGAATCTCATACCCCCAGTGTTCTCCTCCTCGCGCCCGCCGTCCGCCTGACGCCCCGGTCCTCCTCCTCGGTACGGACGACGGAAGAGCGTTGTCGCCCGTCCCCTCGTCGTCCAGACCGGACCGGGCTCCCGGCTGCCCGACGCTCGGAGGCGGGTGGCAGGGTCGGGGCATGCACATCGTGGTCACCGGGGGATCCGGCAAGCTCGGCGGCGCCGTCGTCGAACGGCTGCTCTCGAGCGGGCACCAGGTGACCAACGTCGACGTCCGACCAGCGGCCGGCTCGGCGGCCCGCTTCCTGCGGGTCGACCTCACCGACTACGGCCAGGTGGTCGAGGCGCTGACCGGGATCGACGACGCGTACGACGCGGTGGACGCCGTCGTGCACCTCGCGGCCGTCCCCGCTCCGGGCCTGATCCCGAACGCGGCGACGTTCGCCAACAACGTGCCCTCGACGTTCCACGTCTTCCAGGCCGCCAAGCTCGCGGGCATCCGCAAGGTCGTCTGGGCGTCCAGCGAGACCGTGCTCGGGCTGCCCTTCGACGACGCCCCCGCGTACGTGCCGGTCGACGAGGCGGTCGCGGAGCCGAACTCGACCTACTCGCTCGGCAAGCTGGTCGAGGAGACGATGGCCGCGCAGTTCTGCCGCTGGGACCCGGACCTGTCCATGGTCGGGCTCCGGTTCTCCAACGTGATGCTGGTCGAGGACTACGCCGCCTTCCCCGGCTACACGGCCGACCAGCGGCGCTTCAACCTGTGGTCGTACATCGACGCCCGCGACGCCGCGCAGGCGGTCGAGCTCGCGCTGGCGTACGAGCCGCACGGCGTCGAGGTCTTCGTGATCGCCTCGCCCGACGTCGTGCCCCACGTGCCCGTGGAGCAGCTGCTGGCCGACCGCTTCGGCGAGGTCGCGCACACCCGCGCGCTCGGCGAGCACGAGTCCCCGCTCAGCATCGACAAGGCGCGGTCCCTGCTGGGCTTCGACCCGCAGCACAGCTGGCACGACCACGTGTGAGCCCGTTGGGGCCGTCGGGTAGGCAGTGAGCATGGACTACGTCAGACTCGGCACCACCGGCCTCGAGGTCTCGCCCATCTGCCTCGGCTTGATGACCTACGGCGACCCCGCGCGCGGCAACCACACCTGGACGCTGCCCGAGGAGCGGGCGCGGCCGTTCTTCGTGGCCGCCGTCGAGGCGGGCATCAACTTCTTCGACACCGCGAACGTCTACTCCGACGGATCCAGCGAGGAGATCACCGGCCGCGCGCTCGGAGAGCTCACCCGGCGCGACGAGGTCGTCATCGCCACCAAGCTGAACGGGCGGATGAGCCCCGGACCGAACGGCCAGGGCCTGTCGCGCAAGGCCGTCATGACCGCGATCGACGCCTCCCTCACCCGGCTCGGCACCGACTACGTCGACCTCTACCAGATCCACCGCTTCGACCCGCACGTCCCGGTCGAGGAGACGATGGAGGCGCTGCACGACGTCGTGAAGGCCGGCAAGGTCCGATACCTCGGCGCCTCGTCGATGTGGACCTGGCAGTTCGCCAAGATGCAGCACGCGGCCGAGGCGAACGGCTGGACGCGCTTCGTCACGATGCAGGACCACTACAACCTCCTCGCCCGCGAGGAGGAGCGCGAGATGCTCCCCTACTGCGTCGACTCCGGCGTCGGCGTGATCCCGTGGAGCCCGCTGGCCCGCGGCAAGCTCACGCGCCCCTGGGACGCCTCGACGGCGCGGTCGGAGACCGACGAGTTCGGCGCCTCGCTCTACTCCGACGGCGACGCCGACATCGTCTCGGCCGTCCTCGACGTGGCCTCGGCGCGTGGCGTCGCCCCCGCCAGCGTCGCCCTCGCCTGGGTCATGCGGCACCCGGCCGTCACCGCCCCGATCATCGGCGCCTCCAAGCCCGGCCACCTCGACGACGCAGTCGCCGCCCTGGACGTCCACCTGACCGACGACGAGGTCACCCGCCTCGAGGCCGCGTACACGCCCCGCGCGAACGCCGGCTTCCAGTGACCCGCTGACCCCGCCTTCGACCGACCCGCCGAGGTCCTGACGCGTCTGCTCGGTCTGGTCTCGTCTGCGCGTGTTCAAACGCGCGCAGACGCACCAAGACCGAGCAGACGTGCGGGGCTCAGGAGGCGAGCACCGGCTCGGGTGCGGTCGCGCCGAACCGGGCCGGCGTGAACGGTGCCAGCAGCGCCGGCTGCTCGCCGCTCAGCACCTGGGCCGCGAGGAGCTCGCCGAGGATCAGGCCGAGCGTCGCGCCGCTGTGGGTGAACGCGACGTGGGCGCCGGGGACACCGGGCAGGGCGCCGACGACGGGCTCGCCGTCCGCCGGGATCGGCTTGTGCCCGATGCCCACCGACGCGGCGCGCAGCGCGGGGCAGCCGGCCAGCAGCTTGGAGCCCTCGTGCAACAGCTCGGCGACCAGGTCGTCGGCGGCGCTCCACCCCTGCTCGACGTCCCCGACGATGCTGGGGGTGATCCAGTCCGCGTCGACGCAGAGGCCGCCACCCGGTGCGGGCCGGACCGCGGCCCGGGGGGTGTTCAGCACCGTCCGGAGCCCGGTCGCCACCGGCTCGGTGCGGACCAGCAGCGCGACCGGGGTCGCCTCGGGGATGGTCACCCCGAGCTCGGCGGCTGCCTGCGGCACCCCGGCCCCGGTGGCCAGCACGGCCGCGTCGACGGGCCAGTGGCCACCGTTCGCCGCCCGTACGCCCGTCACGCCGGTCGCGCCCACCTCGAGCCTCGCGGGTCCGGCGCCGACGACGACCTCACCCCCGTACGCCCGGAGCTCGGCGACGAGGACCTCCACCAGCGAGGGGAGGTCGACCCAGCCCTCGCCCGGGTTCCAGATCGCCCCGTCCACCGGGATGGCGGTCGCATCGATCGCCGGGAAGCGTTCGGCGACCTGGCGGGGGGAGAGCAGGACGCTGTCGTAGCCGATGGCGCGCTCGTGGGTGTGGGTGGCCAGCAGTGCCGCCCCCTCGCCGGGGGCGTTCCAGGTGACGCCGCCGTCGAAGCGGAGCCAGTCGGCGTCCGGGTGGTGGGTGAAGAGGGTCCGGTAGCGGTCGATCCCCGCCATCCGCAGCCGGTGGTAGGCGTCCGACCGCTCGCCCGCGGAGTTCAGCCAGGACAGCGACCGGCCGGAGGCGCTGCTGGTCAGCGGACCGTCGCTGACCAGGACCACCGAGGCGCCGGCCCGGGCCAGGTGCGTGGCGACCGAGACGCCGAGGACGCCGCCGCCGACGACGCCGACGCGCATGCGGGGGCTCACGCGCGGACCTCGTCCTGCTCGGCGGCGCCGTCGCCACGACCGGCCTCGAACGCGGCCGACGCACCGTCGGCGACGCCCGTCTGAGCCCAGCGCTCGAACGCAGGCCGCGCGTTGGCACCAGCCATCTCGACCCGCAGCCCGCCGACCTCGTGGTACGTGTAGCGGTAGCGCCCGTCCTCGTCGAGCCCTCCCGCCTGGGCGGGGTAGCCCGCCGCGGTGAGCCGGGCGCTCTCGGCCTCGACGTCGTCGACCCAGAAGCCGAGGTGGTGGAAGGCCATCGGCCGACCGTCGGAGTGCCACACCTTCGAGCCCGCCACGTTCTCGGTGACCTCGACGTACGGCGGGCCCTGCCGCGAGACGGTGAAGCGGCCCTCGCTCTCCTCGACCTCGTCGCCGACCCGGACGGCGATCGGCCAGCCGGTGATCGGCTCGGCGAAGGTCAGGCCGAACAGCTCGGAGAGCAGCGTGCAGGCGCGGTCGAGGTCCTCGACCTGGAGGCCCAGATGGGCGTCGCGGAGATCCATGCGGAACGGGGTCCTTCGGAGGAGAGAGTGGTGCGGGAGACGTGGGGTGGGCGGTCGGGCTCAGAGGACCTCGGCCAGGAAGGCCTGCAGCCGTGGGCTCTGCGGGTCGTCGAACAGCGCGGCCGGGCTGCCCTGCTCGACGATCACGCCGCGGTCCATGAAGATCACGCGGTCGGCGACGCCGCGGGCGAAGCCCATCTCGTGGGTGACGACGACCATGGTCATGCCGCGCCGGGCGAGGTCGGCCATCAGCCGCAGGACGCCCTTGACCAGCTCGGGGTCGAGCGCGCTCGTGGCCTCGTCGAAGAGCATGGCCTCGGGCTCCATGGCCAGGGCCCGGGCGATCGCCACCCGCTGCTGCTGGCCGCCGGAGAGCCGTACGGGTCGGTAGTCCGCCTTGCCGGAGAGGCCGACCTGCTCCAGCCCGGCCATCGCCCGCCGTCGCGCCTCGTCCTTGGAGAGTCCTGCGACCTTGCGCAGCGGCAGGGTCATGTTCTCGAGCACGGTCCTGTGCGGGAAGAGGTTGAACTGCTGGAACACCATGCCGACGCGCTGGCGGAGCGTGTCCACGGACATGGCGAGCGCGCTCTCGCCGTCCAGGCGGACGTCGCCGCCGGACGGCTCCTCCAGGCGGTTGATGCAGCGCAGGGCCGTCGACTTGCCCGAGCCCGAGGGGCCGATCACGCAGACGACCTCGCCGGCCGCCACCGAGAAGCTGACGCCGTTGAGCACCTGGTTGCGCCCGAACGACTTGGTCACCGCGTCCAGCTCGATGCTGCCGCCGGAGAAGGTCGCCTCCGCGACGGAAGCCGCGGGGGCAGGGGCCTGGACGGTCGGGGCCGGCGGGGTGGGGGTCTTCGTTCCGGTCATGGTCATCGTGTCCTCGCTCGTCGGTCGGTCGGGCCGCGTGGTCATGGTCGGGCCGCCCTCAGTGCCGGCCGACGGGCAGCAGCTCGTCGGCCAGCACCGGGGCTGCCGGGCCTGGTTCGTCGGGCAGCGCGGCCGGCGGCTCTTCGAACGGGGTACGGCCCTCGCGCAGCCGCCGGTCGATCGCGTTGACGACGTGGGTGAGCGGGACGGTCAGCAGCAGGTAGACGAAGCCGGCCGCCACCAGCGGCGAGAGGTTCGCGTTGCTGACCGAGGCGTCCTGCCCGATCCGGAAGATCTCCCGCTCGCCGGCGATCAGGCCGAGGGTGTAGACGAGGCTCGAGTCCTTGATCACCGCGATGAACTGGTTGACCAGGGTCGGGATGACCCGGCGGATCCCCTGCGGGATCACCGCCAGCCGCATCGCCGCCCCGTAGCTCATGCCCAGCGCGCGAGCGGCCTCGAGCTGCCCCTTCTCCACGCTCTGGATGCCGGCTCGCAGGATCTCGCCGGTGTACGCGGCGGTGATCAGCCCGAGGGCCACGATGGCGAGCGGGAAGGGCGACGGCCCGAAGAGGCTCATCCCGAGCGGGGACAGCGCCTGGCCGAACAGCAGGATCGTGAGGATGGCCGGCAGGCCGCGGAACACGTCGGTGAAGACGCGGGACGGCCACCGCAGGTACCAGTGGTGCGACAACGCCATCAGGGCCACCGGCAGGGCCACGATGAAGCCGACCACGGAGGCGCCGAGCGCGAGCAGCAGGGTGTTCTTGATGCCCGTGGTCAGCAGGTCGGGCAGGGCCTCGGAGATCAGGTCCCAGTCGAAGAACGTCTGCAGGAAGTTGTCCATGTCGGCCTCGCAGCTCGGCGCCGGCCGGTCAGGCCGTGGGAAGGGCGTAGGGCGGCAGGTCCGTCGGCTTCGGCGCCTTGGTGAAGTACTGCGTGTAGAGCGTCATCCAGGTGCCGTCCTTGACCAGCTCGTCGAGGGCCTTGTTGACCCCTTCCTCCAGGGCGGTGTTGCCCTTCTTGATCGGGAACGCCGCGGGCTGGTCGAAGGCGGGGAGCGCGATCGGCTGCACCAGCTCGGTGTGCTGGTCCATGTAGTCGGTGCCCACCACGTAGTCCAGGAAGTAGCCGTCCACCCGGCCGGTCAGCAGCGCGGCGACCCCGGCGTTGTTGTCCGGGAACATGACCAGCGTGGCGCCGGAGAGGAACTTCTTCGCGTACGCCTCCTGGATCGACCCCTGCAGCAGCCCGAGGCGCTTGCCCGTGGTGCTCGCGTTGTCCTGGGTGATGCCGGAGTCCTTCTTGGTCAGCACGCCGAGGTAGCCACCCAGGTAGCCCGCGCTGAAGTCGACGACCTTCTGCCGCTCGACCGTGCCCGCCGACGAGGCGGCGCCCATGTCGTAGCGGCCCTGCGCCACGGCCGGGAACATGGCCGGGAAGTCGATGGCGGCGAACTCGACCGTCAGCCCCAGCTTGGCGCCGATGGCACGGGCCAGGTCCAGGTCGAAGCCCTTGAACTCGCCGTTCTCGATCCAGCAGTTCGGCTTGGCGTCGGACATCGTCGCCACCGAGAGCACGCCGGGCTTGATCGTCTTGATGCCGCTGCTGCCGCTGGCCTCGGCCGCCGGCGCCGCGGTGTCGTCCGAGCCGCACGCGGCGCTCGTGCCCACCAGGCCGGCGAGGACGGCGGCTGCTCCGCCGCGGAGCACCGTACGGCGGGAGAGGGGGGAGGGAGTCATGTCAGTCCTGCTTTCAGGCGACGGCGCGGGGCCGTTCGGTGGGGTGGGGGGTGGGGGCCGAGAGGTCAGAGGAAGCGGTCGGGGTCGGTGAAGGTGAAGTCGGTGTAGGTCGGTTCGCCGACCGCCATCTGCGCCAGCGCCTCCCCGAGCCCGGCCGCGTGCTTGAAGGCGTGGCCGCTGTCGCCGCCGCCGACCAGCAGGCGCGGGTCGTCCCCGGGGCGGCCGAGGATGAACTGCATGTCCGGTGAGCGCGTGATCATGCAAGGGGCCGCCGAGGTCGGTTCCGGCTCGAGGCCTGGCAGGTAGCGCGCGACGAGCTGCGACACGAGGGTGTAGTCCGCGGGGGAGATGCTGCGGTCGACCTCGTCGGGGTTCACCAGCGTGTAGTGGGGGTCGTCCTCCGGCCCGATCTTCACCGCGTGGTCGGCGTCGGAGCCGTGGCCCCAGATCCGGTTGCCGTCGGGCAGCTCGCGGATGAACGTGGGGAAGCGGTCGAGGTCGAACTCGGCGGCGTCCACGGCCGGGGTGAACCAGGTGAGCGGCGTGCGGATGGGCTGGTAGGGCAGCGACGGCAGCAGCTGGTACATCCACGGCCCCGCGGTGACGACCACCTGGCGCACGGTGAAGTCGCGGGCGGCCGTACGGATGACCACCCCGCCCTCGACGAGCTCGATCCCGCGCACCGCGAGGCGGTCCATCAGCCGGCCGCCCGCGGCCTCGGCGGCGCGGGTCGCGGCGAGCACCGCGTTCTCGGGGCGTCCGACGCCGGCCTCGGGGTCGAGGATCGCCACGTCGTCGTCGCCGATCTCGGCGTGCTGGGGGAACTCCTTGCGCAGCTCGGCGGCGGTCAGCGTGCGGACCTCCTGGCCGTGCACCTCGGCGGCCTCCCGGACACCCCGGATGATCTCGGAGTCGGGCCGGCCGATCATCAGCCCGCCGGTCAGGCGGACGATCGGCAGCCCCGTCTCGGCCTCGAGCTCGCGCCACAGGGCCAGCGAGCGCCGGGCGATGGGCACCAGCCCGGGATGCTCCAGGCAGAGCGTGCGGAACAGGCGGGTCGAGCCGTGCGTGGAGCCCTGGTTGTGACCGGGGCGGAACTGCTCGAAGCCGAGGACGTCGGCGCCGCGGGCCGCCAGCCGCCAGAAGGCGTGCGATCCCATGGCGCCCAACCCGATGACGGCGTGCTCGGCGTCGAACGTCCGGGTCGGCGGGTCGGAGAGCGAGGGGGAGGTCATGGGGTGATCCTGACGCAGGAGTGATATCGATATCAATAGGCGACAGCCAACTTTCTGAGAGGGACCCACGAGTGGAACGTCCACGTAACATCGGACGCGTGGTGGACGGGGTCGCCCGCAGCGACGCCCCGGTCGGGCCGCGTCCGACCTCGGTCACGCTCACGGAGGTCGCCCAGCGGGCGGGCGTCTCCCGCGCCACCGCGGCCCGGGCCCTCGGCGGCTACGGGTCGGCCAGCGCCGCCGCCCGCGGCCGGGTCGCCGACGCGGCCGCCGCCCTCGGCTACCGCCCCAACCTGCCGGCTCGCAACACCCGCAACGGCACCACGACCACCGTGGGCGTCGTGGTCGCCGACATCGCCAGCCCGTTCTTCGGTCAGAGCACCCGCAGCATCAGCGACGCGGCCAAGGCGGCCGGCCTGGAGATCATGGTGCTGAACACCGACGAGGAGCTCGAGGCCGAGCGTTCCGCGGTCCACCTGCTGCTGGACCAGCGCGTCGCGGGCATGGTGGTCGCCGCGGCGTCGCGCACCGACGGCCGCCACCTGGCCCAGGCGCAGGCCGAGGGGGTGCCGGTGGTCCTGCTGGACCGGCGGGTGATCGGGCTGGACGCGGACCGCGTGTACGCCGACAACGCGGCGGGCGCCGCCCGGGCGATGGCCGAGCTGGTCGGGCTCGGCCACCGCCGGATCGGCTACGTCTCCTCGGCCGCGGGCCCGCACGGGCACCCGTCGGGGGCCGAGCTCGTGGTCGACGAGCTCGTCACCAGCGGCGGGGACCGCATCCGGGCCTACCTGGCGGCGCTGACCGACGTGGGGGCCGACCCGCTGCGGCACCTGATGCTGTGCCCCTTCGGGGAGGAGGCGGCCTACCGGGCGACGCGGGAGCTGCTCGCGCGCCCGGACCGCCCGACAGCGGTCTTCGCCTCCGACAGCGTGATCGCGCTCGGGGTGCTGCGTGCCGTCGCCGACGCGGGCCTGTCCGTCTTCGACGACGTCGCCGTGGTCGCCGGCGACGAACCGGCCTGGTCCCGGGTCACGATGCCGCCGCTCTCCACCGTGACCCAGCCCGTGGCCGAGCTCGGTCGCGCCGCCCTCGAGCTCGTCACGCGCCGCCTCGCCGACCCGGCGAGCCCTTGCGTCGACGTGGTGCTGCCGACGACGTTCCAGGCCCGCGCCTCCACCGCCGGCCCGCGTCGCGGCGTGGCCAGGGACTGACGCTGACGCCGCCCTGCCGCCCGCCCTGCCGCCCGACGACCTGCATACGCCGTGCTCTCGCCGCGTCTGCTCGCCTTTGTGGCGTCTGCGCGTGTTTGAACACGAGCAGACGCCACAAGATCGAGCAGACGTACGGGTGTGGCCCCGGTCGCCGAGCCGGGTCGCGTCAGACGCTGATCGGGCGGCCGCGGGCGAAGGCGCGTTCGAGGCGGGCGAACCAGGCCGCGGGGTGGTGGAGGTCGGCCCAGATCCAGCGGACGACCTGCCAGCCCAGGTCCCGGATGAGGTCCTCGCGGACCTTCTCGCGCCAGAGCGCCTCGGCGGGGTCCTGCCCGGGGGCGAGGTCGCGCCCGTACTTGACGCGGCCGTCGAACTCCCCGACCACGCCCAGAGCGGGCCAGGCGAAGTCGACCCGGGCGACGACGTGGCCACGTTCGTCCCGGACCAGCAGCTGGGGTTCGGCGGCGGGGAGGCCGCGCTCGAGCATCAGCACCCGGCTGACCGATTCCCCGTAGCTCTCGCTCCGCGGGTCGAGCAGCTCGAGGGCGCGGCGGGCGGTGCCGATGCCGCGTCGCGCGCCGACCTCGCCCAGGACAGTGGTGAGGTCCGGAGGCGTCGCGCCGAGGCGGAGCGCCCCGTCCCCCACTGCGACGGCGTCGGCGACCGGGAGGGTGCAGGCCAGGTCGACGACGGTCCTCGGGAGCGACGTGGCAGGGACGCCGTCGACGTCGACGACGTGCCCGTCCGGCAGCGGGTGGCCGTGGACCTGCAGCCAGGCACGTCGCTGCCCGCCGCCGTTCCGGTTGCGGGTGAGGTGGACCCGTTCCAGCGCGCACTGCGGCACGCCCAGCCCGCGCAGCACCGCGGACGAGCCGTGGCTCACCACCGATCCGGGATGACCCTGCTTGAGCGTCGCGGTGATCAATCGCCGATGGAGCCGGGCCAGGTCCTCGTCGAGCTCGGCGGCATCGACGTACGCCCCCCGTCGTAGCCGACGCAGGCTCCCGACGCGGACCGCCGACCGGATGTCGACAGGGCTGAGCCCGTTCTGCACGAGCTCGCGGGCCAGGCGGATGTCGTCCACCCCGCCAGCCGATCACGCCGTCGGACGGCCCGACGGGTTGTGCACAGGCTCCTGCTCAGGCGGTTCGACGCACCGCAGCCTGTGGATCGACTCCCACGCGTAAGCGCCTCAGCATCTGCTCGCCTTGGTGTCGTCTGCGCGTGTTCGAACACGCGCAGACGACACAAGATCGAGCAGACGCACCGGTGGGGTGGCAGCGGGCGGCTGACGGAACCTTCAGACGTTCGCGCGCTCTGCGCCGAGGGTGGTGTCGTCGCCGTGGCCGGTGTGGACGACGGTGTCGTCCGGCAGCACGAACAGGCGCTCGCGGATCGAGGAGACCAGCAGGTCCTTGTCGCTGAACGAACGCCCCGTGGCGCCGGGCCCACCGTTGAACAACGTGTCCCCGGTGAACAGCACCCCCAGGTCGGGCGCATAGAGACACACGCCGCCGGGGGAGTGCCCCGGCGTGGCGATGACCTGCAGCGTCGTGCCCGCCACGGAGATCGACTGCCCGTCCACGAGCTCACCGTCGGGGGCCGAGTCGTGGGTGAGCGACCAGACCTCCGCCTCGGCCGGGTTGAGCAGCACGGGTGCACCGGTCACGTGGCCGAGGTCGGGCGCGAACCGGACGTGGTCGTCGTGACCGTGGGTGCAGGCGATGGCGACCACCCGACGGGTGCCCACGACGCCGAGGATGGCCTCGACGTCGTGCGGGGCGTCGATCACCAGGCACTCGTCGTCGTCACCGACGACCCAGACGTTGTTGTCGACGTCGTACGTCTGCCCGTCCAGGCTGAACGTCCCCGACGTGACCGTGTGGTCGACCCGCGCGCTCACGCCGTCACCTCACCGGGGGCGGCGGAGTTGGAGGTGCCGCCGAGCTCGGTCGGCGAGGTGGGGTCGACGATGACGACCGAGCGCAGGATGTCCCCGGACTTCATCCGGGCGAAGGCCTCCTCGACGTCGTCGATGCCGATCTCCTCGGTGACGAACGTGTCCAGCGGCAGCCGGCCCTGCAGGTAGAGGTCGACCAGCATCGGGAAGTCGCGGCTGGGCAGGCAGTCGCCGTACCAGCTCGACTTCAGCGAGCCGCCGCGCCCGAACACGTCCAGCAGCGGCAGCTCGAGCGTCATCTCGGGCGTCGGGACGCCGACCAGCACGACGGTGCCGGCGAGGTCGCGGCCGTAGAAGGCCTGGAGCCACGTCTCCGGCCGCCCGACGGCGTCGATGACGACGTCCGGACCGAAGCCACCGGTCAGCGCCTGCATCGCCTCGACCGCATCGGCGTCGCGGGCGTTGACCGCCTCGGTCGCGCCCAGCGAGCGGGCCACGGCCAGCTTCCGCTCGTCCACGTCGATGGCGATGATGGTGCCGGCACCGGCCAGCCGGGCGCCCGCGACGGCCGCCGCGCCCACCCCGCCGCAGCCGATGACCGCGACCGAGTCACCGCGGGTCACGTTGCCGGTGTTGATCGCCGCGCCCAGGCCGGCCATGACGCCGCAGCCGAGCAGGCCGGCGGCGGCGGGACGGGCGCGCGGGTCGACCTTGGTGCACTGGCCGGCGGCGACGAGCGTCTTGTCCATGAACGCGCCGATGCCGAGCGCCGCGGACAGCTCGGTGCCGTCCTCGAGCGTCATCTTCTGCGTGGCGTTGAACGTGTTGAAGCAGTACCAGGGCCGCCCCCGCTTGCAGGCCCGGCAGGTGCCGCAGACCGCACGCCAGTTGAGGATCACGTAGTCGCCGGGCTCGAGGTCGCGGACGTCGTCGCCGACCTGCTCGACGATGCCGGCGGCCTCGTGACCGAGCAGGTACGGGTAGTCGTCGCCGATCCCGCCCTCGCGGTAGTGGAGGTCGGTGTGGCAGACCCCGCAGGTCAGCACCCTGACCACGGCCTCGCCCGGACCCGCGTCGGGCACGTTGATGGTGACCTTCTCGACGGGTGCGCCCTTGCTGCGCGCGATGATCCCCTGGACCTGCTGAGGCAACGACCTCTCCCTCCACTCGTGACCGGCACGGCGTGCCGCCGGACGGTCGGGTCATCGTAGGGGGCTCGCGCGCACCCGCGGTCCCCTAGGTTGGGGCCCGTCCGACGCACACGGCAGCCGAGGAGGGGTGTGAGCACCGAGCAGGTGGTCGGCCGCACCGGTGCCGCGCTGCTGGGCGACGTGGTGATCCTGGTCCGCGACACGCTGACGGTGTTCGTCCGGCTCTTCCCCCAGATCATGGCCGCCTGGCTGCTGGGCTGGCTGGGCAACGCGCTCGCCGTCCGGGTCGCGGCGATCGTGGGTGATCGCAGCGGCTGGGCCGCGGTGGTGGTCTTCTCGGCCAGCTTCCTCTTCACCCTCGTCGCGATCGTCGTCATCCTCCGCCTGTGCGGGGAGGAGCTCGGCATCCGTGCCCTGATCCCCCGGGAGGAGGGCGTCGGCGGCGAGGACGACGACCGGGACAGCAGCCTGAGCCGGCTGGTGGCGGTGACGCTGCTGCCGTTCCTCGGGCTCTACTCCGCGTTCGGGCTGGTCGACCAGCAGGCGGCCCGGCTGACGAACGAGCAGTTCTTCCGCGGCGGCGCACTGTCCGGCGGCCCCTCGGTCCTCACGTCCGTCCGCGGCCTGTCCGAGCAGCACCCGTGGTGGATGGTCGGCCTGCTCGTCGGCGTCTACCTGCTGCGCCGCCTGGTGGACCACCTGCACGAACGCACCGGGATCGGCCTGCTCGGCATCCTCACGGCCGTGGTGGAGTCGTTCTTCATCCTCGTGGTGATCTTCGGCGGCTTCCTGCTGCTGCGGCGGCCGGGGCGCTGGCTCGAGGACCGCGCGGTCGCCGCGTGGTTCGACGCCGCCGGGCGGGGGCTGGAGCACGCCCTCGCCGCGCTCCACCTCCGGCTGCCCGAGCTCCTGCACCGCCTCGCCGGTTTCCTCGCCGAGGTCGTCTGGCCGATGTTCTGGACGGTGGTGTCGCAGCCGATCATCTGGCTCGCCGTGGCCGCGCTCGTCTACGGCTCCCGCGTCCTCTCGCTCGCGGACCTCTGGCGGCGCGGGCAGCCCGCGGCCGCCCGGGTGATCGGTGCCTCGCGGTTCGACCGCCGCAGCGACCGGCGCGCCCTGCGCCCGGCCGCGCCGCCCGGGGTGGCCCGGGTCGGCAGCGAGGTCCGGGAGGCGTTCCTGGGCGACATCGACGACAAGTACCTGCCGACGTTCCACTCGATCCGGCTGGTCCTGCGGGCCGGTGCCGGCTTCCTCGGGGCGTTCGTGCTCGTCTACACCGCGGTCCTGGTGGCGCAGAGCTCGGTCCAGCAGCTCTACCTCTTCGTCCTCGGCGGCCACGACATCGCCTTCTGGTACCGGGCCGGCCCGCTCCTCGACCTCGTCGACGACCTGCCCTGGGAACCGTTGCGGCTCTGCCTGCTCGCCGTCGCCTTCCGACGCTGCCTCGAGCTGTTCCACCAGCGCTCCGCGCAGGGCGCCGAGGAGGCCTCCCGACAGGGCCAGGCGCCGACCGAGGCCGTCGCATGACCCGCGCGCGGCTCGTGTCGACGATCCTGGCCATCCTTCTCGTCACCGTCGCCGCGATCGCGGACCGGCTGAGCGACCCCGACCGCGCCTTCGAGCTGGTCCGCGCCCCGCTCGAGGTGGCGACCGCGTACGGGTCCGGGCAGGTCCGCGTCAGCGACGTCCGCATCGGCTCCGAGGTGCGCGAGGGCGACGACGTCTACCCGACGAAGGGCCGCTTCGTCGTGGTGAACGTGGCCGTGCGGGCCACGGGCCGCGACGAGGTCACCGCGTCCAGCAGCCGGCTGCTGGCGGAGGGTGGCGTGACCTACCTGCCCACGTTCAGCCTGAGCGGGCTGATCAAGGCCGAACCGGGCTTCGAGACGTCGCGCGACCTCGTCTTCGAGGTCGACCCCGCCCGGGTCGACGACCTGACCCTGGAGCTGTGGGACCAGGGGCTGGTCTACCGCTACTACGAGCGCACGCAGACACCCCTCGGGATCACCGCGGGCAACGCGGGTGCCTGGGTCGAGGCCGGCGCGGGACGTTCCGTGATGGCGGTGCGTGACGACGTGACGACGGCTCTGCCGTGAGCGGACCTGTTCTCGCGCCGCGGCGGCCCGGGCCGGGCGGCCGACTCCCCCCGGCCCGGGTCCGAGCCTGGCTCACGGCGGCGATCGCCGCGCTGCTGGTGCTGGTCTACCTGGTGGTCGAGCTGACCTACTCCTCCTCGCACCTGCAGCCCTCGCGCTACGTGCCCGTCGACGCGGGTGCGGTGGCGCACGGCAAGAGCGCCGACTTCCGGCTGCTGTCGTGGCGCCGGACCGAGCGCTGGGGCGAGGTCAGCGGAGAGCCGGGGTCGCCCGACCCGGGCGCCGTGTGGGTGGTGGCCCAGCTCGAGGTCACCCCGCGCGAGCACGAGGACTACCTGCTCTGCTCGCTGCACCTCGTGTCCACCGACGGCCGTTCCTGGGACGCCGAGGGCACCGGCCCGACCCACGAGGGCGAGTCCTGCGCCCCGGACCCCGAGAACGTCCAGATCGGCGCCACCTACCCCTTCGTCCTCGGCTACCAGGTCCCGGCCGGCGAGGCGGACCACCTGGCCGGCCTCGCGGTCGACCTCTACAGCTGGCGCGCGTACCCCCTGCTCCGACCGCCGACCTGAGGGGCTCCTCAGTACTCGCTGTCGGGGAGGTGCTCGAGGGGGAGCGTCATGGTCGACGCCTTCCGGGTCGAGCGCCAGCCCTTCTCGGAGCTGAAGAGGTAGGGGGTCGTGTACTCCTGGTCGAAGACGGCCAGGAACAGGGCGTCGCCCGGGGACGTGTCGAAGCGGAACGTCACCGACCACGGCACCGGCGGGAGCCCGGGGGTCAGGCTGTCCTGGCTCGAGAACGCGGTGCTGTCGTTCAGGGCGATCGAGCTGCTCGCCTGCACCTCGTCCCCGGCGCCCGCCCGGGCGAAGACGAAGCCCGAGTCCCCCGTCGACGGCTCGATGCTCGTGGTGCCGGTGGTCCGCGCGGTGCCGGACGCGACGACCACCCACTCGCCGCGCGAGGCATGGTGCTGCACCGTGGCCGAGGCCATCACGACCTCGTACGGGCCGGTCGCGATCACCGACCCGGGCGCGACCGTCCTCAGCAGGTCGGTGCGCCGCTGGAACCCGCCGAGCAGCGCGACGACCCCGACGAGCAGTACGAGCGCGCCGGCGACGATCGCCGTCGCCAGTCGTCCGCGCCGAAGGCGGAGCTGCGCCTCGGCCCGGGCCTGCTCCTCGTTCTCCTGCTCGGGGCGTTCTTGGTCCGAGGGCTCCCGCGCGTCGGCCCCGCTCTCGCCGGTCGGAGCCGCGTGGGGGACCGTCACGACGGTCAGTCTAGGGATCGCGGGGTCGGCGGGTGCCGGTCTCTGCGTCACGACGGCTCTGGGCCGCCGGGGCGGGTTCCCGTACGGGGAGCCGTATCCGGGGGTCGAACGCCTCCTGACCGTCCTGCAGGGCGTCGGAACGCGACCGCTGCCCGGGCAGCGGCCGGGCGGAGCGGGTTCTGACGAGGTGAACAGGTAGACTGCTGGTGTTCAGGACGGTGCCGGAAGGGTCGAGGGATCCGGTCGACCCGTCAGCCGCGATCCTGCGCACCGGACCGGTCCCCTCGGGGGGTCGGAACGCACGTCTGCGCCCGCGGCGCCTCCTCCGAGCCAGGGAGCTCATCGCCCGTGACGGACCTGCCCGACCAGCCCGACGACCTCGACACCAGCACCGACACCAGCACCGACACCGACCGCGACCCCGACAGCGTCAGCGCCACCGGGGACAGCGGCTACGAGCTCCCGAGCGCGGACAGCGCCCCGGTGGACGACGCCGGCCTCAGCGGTGAGGCGGAGGGCATCACCGGCATCCCGCACCCCGACCTGGCCGCGGACGACGCGCGCTCCGAGTTCGACATCGCGCGGCTGCGCGCCTCGAACGTCGACGAGGGCGTGTACGACTCCTCGTCGATCACGGTGCTCGAGGGTCTCGAGGCCGTGCGCAAGCGCCCCGGCATGTACATCGGGTCCACCGGGGAGCGCGGGCTGCACCACCTGGTCTACGAGGTCGTCGACAACTCCGTCGACGAGGCTCTCGCGGGCTACTGCGACACCATCGACGTCGCGATCCTGCCCGAGGGCGGCATCCGGGTGATCGACAACGGCCGGGGCATCCCGGTCAAGGACCACCCGACCGAGCACATCCCGGCCGTGACGCTGGCGCTGACCGTGCTGCACGCGGGCGGCAAGTTCGGCACCGGCGGCTACAAGGTCTCCGGCGGGCTGCACGGCGTCGGCGTCTCCGTCGTCAACGCGCTGTCGTCCCACCTGACCGTCGAGGTGCGCCGTGACGGCTACCGCTGGAGCCAGTCGTTCTCGCTCGGCACGCCCGACGGTCCGCTGGAGCAGCACGAGGCGACCGACGAGACCGGGACCACGGTCACGTTCTACGCGAGCCCGGAGATCTTCGAGACCACCTCGTACACGTACGACACCCTGGTCGCACGGTTCCGCGAGATGGCGTTCCTCAACAAGGGCCTGACGATCACCATCCGCGACGAGCGTCCCGACCGGGTCGACGAGAACGGCGACCCGTTCTCCGACAGCTTCTGCTACCTCGACGGGCTCGTCGACTACGTCAAGTACCTGACCGGCAGCAAGGAGACGCTCAACCCGTCGGTGATCTCCCTCGAGGCCGAGCGCGAGAACCTGGGCATGAGCCTCGAGCTCGCGATGCAGTGGAACACCTCCTACACCGAGTCGGTCCACACCTTCGCCAACACGATCAACACCCACGAGGGCGGCACCCACGAGGAGGGCTTCCGCTCCGCGCTGACCAACACCGCGAACAAGTGGGGCGAGACCTGGGGCCTGATCAAGAAGCGCGAGGACCGGCTGTCGGGCGACGACATCCGCGAGGGCCTCACCGCGATCATCTCGGTCAAGCTGGCCGACCCGCAGTTCGAGGGCCAGACCAAGACCAAGCTCGGCAACACCCCGGTGCGCTCGTTCGTGGTCCAGGAGATGAACGAGAAGCTCGGCGCCTGGTTCGAGGAGAACCCGACCGAGGGCAAGATCATCGTGCGCAAGGGCCAGTCGGCCGCCATCGCGCGGATCGCCGCCCGCAAGGCGCGCGACGCCGCGCGCGACCGCAAGGGTCTGCTCGGGCGCAGCGGCCTCCCCGGCAAGCTGAGCGACTGCCAGTCGACCAACCCGGCCGAGTGCGAGGTCTTCATCGTCGAGGGCGACTCGGCCGGCGGCTCCGCCAAGGGCGGGCGCGACCCGCGGATCCAGGCCATCCTGCCGATCCGCGGCAAGATCCTGAACGTCGAGAAGGCCCGCATCGACCGGATCATGCAGAACAACGAGGTCCAGGCGATCATCTCCGCCCTCGGCACCGGCGTGCACGACGACTTCGACGTGGCCAAGCTGCGCTACCACAAGATCGTCATGATGGCCGACGCCGACGTCGACGGCGCCCACATCCGTACGCTCCTGCTGACGCTGATGTTCCGCTTCATGCG
>Ga0210040_10001330_pt1 | contig 37824 bp, 26 predicted proteins | sample CryGeyCG12114_NA_FD_185462 | JGI IMG/M metagenome (GOLD analysis project Ga0210040, IMG submission 185462) | Groundwater microbial communities from aquifer - Crystal Geyser CG19_WC_8/21/14_NA (SPAdes) (version 2) | ecosystem: Environmental > Aquatic > Deep subsurface > Groundwater | place: USA... | reverse complement strand
GAAAACTTCCCACATTTCTCCTACAAAACACAAGCCTAATTAATTAATTTCATCATGGAGCCAACTAGTCAAATTTTCACTTTAATTGTCTCAGCTGCGATTGTTTTAATACCAATTACCCACGTGGATACTTTGTCTATGAAGTTCATTGCAGAATACAAGCCAGTATAATTATTCTCATTATACATTGTACTAATGTACAACACTTCTTAACTTGTTTAACTATAGAACCTAAAAAATGCACATGTTTTCTAGAGCCTGCATCGAAAACCAAGATCAACCGGTGATGAATTTTTCCCATTGATGGACGCCATGTATCCAAAAAAGCATCACAAACATCATAGAAAACACAAGCCAGATCCAAAACCCAAACCTGCATCATTGTTTTCTGAAGACAGCAACAGTGGTGAACAAAAGCTTTTATTTGAAAGTCTTCAAGTTGAAAGCAGTGAAGAAGAAAAACCACGTCATCATCATCACAAACATCATCATGGACATCAGAAACATCATCATGGACATCAGAAACATCACCATAGACATCATAACCATGATAATCATCATGAATCCCGAAAGACGGCACCCAGTCACACTTCACATTACTCTCAAGATCCACATTCAGCAAGCAGACAGTAGGAATTGAATAGAAAACTTAAGTCTATGTCATAGAAGTAGACTACTTCTATAAAGTCTATGTTGCAATTATGAACGTGACACGACAAAGTGATTAATAAACTGATGATTATGATTTTCAGGAATCAACGGAGCATTATGAGCATGGATCCTGAAAATGGACAACACAATCCAGCACCAGTTCAACCTATTTTGGGAGTTAGTAGATTTGGATTAATTCCAATACCTGTAGCTTTCATGCCAAACAAAGCAGGATAGAGAAATGAAAATGCAATTGTGCTTGGTTTCCGAGAACGGTTTGTTATTTATTTGTTTGCTAAAGTAAGTAAGTAGCTTTACGTTACATATCTTTTTAAGAATAAATTATTATAAAAGCATGTGTTTCGCATGCGATGGTAGGATTAGAAACCATCATGATACAGATAAATAAGTCAACATTTAAAATGTATTTTATAATCAATGACTAAAAAGCAATCATATGTGAGATTGAGCTCAAAAATGTTGTGCATTCCGTCAAAATAATAAGGTTCTACGTAAAAAATAATAAACTGCATACGACTGCAGAAGAATCCCGAAAGTTGGCGCTATACAGAATTTACTTAATGATAACGAATGCATATTAGCTGCGATTTTTTTTTTGCACTTTGGTTTTAGGTGAAAAAAAATCTACTTTAAACCTTTTTCTTGAGTCACAAAATAAAATCCATGCATGGTTATATTATACTATAGTATTTGGTTCTATTGAAGCACACCAGTGGTGAATTAGGGCTCCAGGGGTTGTGAAAGACAAACAAACTGGACAGATGGGGCTTCTAGGTTTAGAGCAGCAATAAATAACTCTTTTTCTTTCTCTGTTTCAAAACACATCTCCCATGAAAAGTACTTGTCCATTTCGAAAACAAGACGGATGAACGTACCGTCATTTTCCATACACTCCTGCGATGATTACAAAGAAAGTTTAATCACAAGTTCATAAAAAAATATACTGCACTTGATAATACAACAACTTACAATTTGCTTCAGATTTGATAGTTTTCTTGTGTGTTTCCCAATGACTGTCTCACAACGTACGACCATCCAAGTCAAATCTGCTACTAGTATCACTTCTTGATTAGTTAAAACAATGGCAGACATCGCATAGGATTTTTCTGTAATTCAGAAGAAATGTTTTGTTTTAAACGCATCTGTCAATAAAGTTCAATAAAAATTGAACGAAGAAAAAATGCACCTGAATCCCAAACGAAGTATCTTAGCACGCCAAAATAGCTAATAGGATTTTTAGGACTCATCAAAGTTTTGTGGGTCTGACTAAAATCTCTTACCATTGGGACGATTTCAATTTCGCTACAAATATTACCTAAATAAAAAATTACCAGCAATTAGTCGGTGTATTGAACCTACGCATTTTATTATGCTAAAAAAAACTCACTCATAAACGCCTCTAAAAAGTTTGAAGTTCTTTCAGAGTCTCTAAACAGCATCACATAGTATTTACCTCCCACTTCTAAGCCAACACCATGCCTTCCTATTAACACGTCCAATTTAGTGAATTTTGATAAATCTAAAGAATTAATCTTTTGTAGCCAATCTTGAGGTTTGTCCCTGAAAGAAAAAAAGTCAAAACAATAAATTCAATATGTACAGTAAACCAAAACACAGCATAGCATTAAAAATATTCACCCTTCATCTCCGATGATCTTGTACAAATATAATTTCCTCGAAGAAAAGATCACAATACTGATGAAACATTGAGTGTCCGATAAAATGAGAGCCTTGGTCAACGCCAACAATTTTTCCGTAGGCGATTTAAATACAATCACCTCGCAAAACAACTGCAGTCGATGATCCACTTTGGAAAAGTTTTCAAAGTCATATCGGATGGGAGCAGTGCGAGGAGGAGGTGTCTCCTGATTATTATTTGAAGATGCAGCAAACGGATTTCCGAACGCAAATGGACCGGGACTGGTCATGGAGCTGAAACTTGTTGAATGGTTGCTGAATGGCTGGGATAGAGGCGAGCTGATATAACTTATATTCATGGGAATTTTCCGTTCCAATGCTGTACAAGTTGAACCAGTACAAGAATCTGAGGAAGTACTTTCTGACATAGGCACAACGCCTAAAGAAGTTTTAGAGCTCCCGTTTTTTCCTCCATGGTTATGATGGTAATCAGGAGCATCTAGTTCTACGGCTTCTTCCACTCTACAATGATTCACCATTTAAAAACAAGTCCCAGAAATAGCTAAAATTCTCGTATTGTCAGGAATATTTTGTACTTACTCAATATCAGATCCACTATCCGTTTCATTTCTTGCCAGGACTTCAATGCTACTACTATCATCACAGCTTAGAACTTCAATATCACTGTCAGATTTGGTTTCTGCGTTTGAATGACAAAAATTAATGAAGCGGCTGCAAAAGTTGTACAAAACAGGATCTTAAGGTTATTGTTATTAGAAACCCATACTCCGAATTGTCTCAGACGAGGAGCCAGTGGTAAGTAGAGATAACTCTTTGTGAGGAGGACGATACATGCTATGTTTACTGCCATCATAGCTACTACTCTCTAAATAACTGGTTTTGGACGCTCGGTGAGTTAGACTAGAGGCTAGTTGTTTTATTGAGTCCAGCATTCTCGGTGACTTATCCGAATATTTAGGAATTGAGGTTGAAATTGCAACTGGAGTAGTAATTTTACGGGAGTCTTAAAAATAAAATACACAAAAACCGATTAGTCAAGTTATTTTCTAAAGCAGTGAGTTAGTTAATTAAATTGAAAATGTGTCGATATAACACTTTTAGGTAACGGTAAGCCCAAATAAAACTTACCAGAACTGCTAGATTTTCTGGAATAACTACCCTTGCGCAAAATTGGGGACGCATTATCCAATTCCCGTTCTACATCAAAACATTCATTATTAGGCAGCGGAGTCACATCCAAAGTGACCAACATGTCACTTTCGCAATCAGGATTCGGACACACCAAAACTTCCTTGGGCGCTCCACTCTTCGACTGCTTCACACTCCTAACAGCCATAGCCTTGCAAAACTGGGCATTACATTTCATGCATTGCATAGCTTCAGCAAACTCATGGAGTGTATTCTCTGTGATGAAAGGAGCCACGCAAGCATCAAAAGCAGCAAAATCTTTTTGTGACATGATGAAACTTTTCTCCCGCAATTTCTTCCGCATCGTATCAAATTTGAGACAAAATGTCACAGTATCAGTATCCGAGTCCAAAGGCTGCTTGATCATAGATTTCAAAGATTTCAAATCCCACTTGGCAATGCATTGCATATTAAGTGGATCTACTTCGTACAAATAACCATTGTTTACAGCCAGCTTGAAAATTTCCCCCATATGGAAAATTGTGAATTTCTCCGAGCTTTGGGAAGCCAAGACAGTGGTCAATGGAACCACAGGCTCGTTATTATCATCGAGCTTCTTGGCAAAAATTGAAGTCTCTACTACAGATGCACTAGTTGGAGTATTTTCGGGACTATTAATCCCGGCCTTGTCATCTTCAGGAGTATTCACCATTGTAGAACAAGAGTCCTCTCCTGGTGAAGAATGGACTTCAATGGGCAAAGCTACGTCCCCAGGGGATGATTCAAGAGATTCATTTTTTTCAACAGTAACATTAGTAGAAGGAGCAATATCGCCCCCATATTGGGTTCCACAATTCTCACAAGAAGAGTCTGCACATGGGGGAGGCATAGCTGTTTCAGGTAGTTTCATTTCTTGTATTCCCAAAAGTTTGGATACTTCACTACCAGCTTGTCGCAGTAGCCAATTTTCGGCACCGTATCTTGCCCTTAATGAAGCGATAGTTTCCTTTGTCATGACTTCTACAGAAGCAACACTGCTGGTATCACTGCTGCTACTACTTTTAACACTACTACAAGAGGAATTTCGTCCACTTTTTGATTTCTTTGGCTTTCTTCTCGACGAATGTAAAACACGACTGACCCCTGATAAAACTCCGTCTTCTTTGGCCATGCTAGGATCTTTGAAGTCCACCATTTCACGGATTTTTGGTTTCTTTCGTGACAAACTACGAACACTACTGGAGCTAGAATCATAGGATTGTGTGAGGCTGGACAATTGTTTGAGATGCAGTACTTTGGACGTTCTAGGTGTGTTGGAATCCATACTGCTGTCTGCGGAAGTCAGCGGGCTATAAAGAGATTTGTAGGCAGAGTCATGAGCAATTTTAGGCGAATAAGCTGGCACGAATGGAGTAAACTTTGGATTCTTGCTTTGCTCTTTGTTCCACCGGATTTCGGAATTGGAGAGCTTCTTTTTGTCCAAAGTGAATCCGCGGTTCACGCAAGCAAGACTCAAATGACTTATCACAGTGTGTCTGTAGTTGTCTAGATATGACAAAGGATTCCCAATCAAGCTTAGGCATTTGAGGCCAGTGATTTGTTCTAGGGCAATTATTTCACTTTCCTCTGAAATCATGTTGGTAGATAAATCCAAGGTTTCTAAATTCTTCAGGAATGAACTGTTCCTGTCACCGTATTTGAAAGACATTTGGTTGACCCCAGGAGAATCAGGGTATTGGCCTGCGGATGTGTTGCCCACAAACGTGATGCAATTATGCGCCAAAATTAGTACTCTCACATTAGGAGGCAGTGGCGGGATGAAGGTGAGTTTATTATAGCTGAGATTCAAGACAGTCAAAGTGGGAAGAGTTTTTGAAAATATTTCATCTATAGTAGCAATAAGATTGCGACTGAGATTTAAATTCTCCACTGAGGGAGTCAGCTCGAACGCGTTCCAGGCCGGGGTAGAGCTCCCAAGGCGATTGAAACTGAAATCAATATCTTTGAGTTCGGGCCAGACACAAGTGATATTGGAGTTTTGTTCTCGTCTTCCTCCAGTATTGTCTACGATGATTGGTGCACTGCTTGAATGAGCTTCACTTAGTATTTCTTCTAGGGAATCCAAACAGCGGCAGCATTTGATTCGCCTGAGTTTCTTTTTCACAGAGTTGAGGCCAATGATGGTTCGTGGATTTACTTTACGGAGTTCGAGAAACTCCAAATGATGAAATAGTGTGAGATCCACATAGTTTCCTTCCATAAGAGAAAAAGAAGCGTTGCTAGTTTCAGACAAAGAGACACAAAGTGATGGAGTTTGCTCAAACACATCGTGCAGAAACATCACTTTATCTTGATACTTGGTTTCTTCCAAACTCTCCTTCAGTGGAGTTGGATTATTGGAAAGGAGTGAATAAATTTCTGTGGTGATCAGAATGAGAAGATTTGTTTCCAGCACGAGCGGAATTGACCGGTCCAAGATACGATCACAGTGGTTCCGCAGTTGTTGGGCCTGTTGACTAAGGAGCCGCCGATTCTTGGACATTTTACCGTCTTCATTGCTAGACACGGTAGACATTGTGTCCGTCCTAGTAAGGCTAAGACTTCGGACTAAGATCGGAGATGAAGGTGGACATTGGGTCTCAAATTTTCTAATGCTCAGGTACAGGGGGAGATCAATGCCAGAAGAGACGCTGCAAATGTTGCAATTGATGTCCACAGAGCTTAGCTGGTCCCCATGGCATCTTTGCGGGTGACAGGGCTTTCTTATGGATGTCAAAGAACGGGATCTGGCACAACGCTTGGGTTTAGGTGGAGTCCATGCACGACAAAAAGTTGTTTCTTGTAAATGGCGCTGTGCTTCCAAAGATTTTCGAGTGCTGGAGTCTGAAGGAAAAGGAAAATGTTGGGAATAAGTTTATTATATATGAGATATGCTTTATGCGTAGTTAAGCATAATGTCTACATGGACGCAGCCACGCAACATTGCGTTCGTCCATTCTATTCTATGATAAGAAGAAACGAGCATCTACTAAAAGGTTACCTTCTTCCACATGTATAACTGTAGTATTTGGATAATAGATAGTGAAATGAAATGAATAAATAGGGACAAAGGTCAATCATTCCATGCAGTTTGAATCAAACCTAGATGGTCAAATGTCTCTCAGACAGACTATATACTGACTGACTTGTTATAATATATCTCATTAACGTAAATATCTGATTTTATCAATAAACGCAAGGAATCATCGTTTATAACTGCTACGAGGTTTATTACATATTAATTTGACTGAAAAATGATTTATAAACAATTTTAAAGATTTCCTATGCGTGAGACTAGCTAAAAGGAGTTCCAAGGAATTGCGCAAGCGAAATGGTTTAAAGTGGCATAGTATGGAGGTCAAAAGTACGGATGTGTGACTTTAAAATAATAAGTTGCTCGTATTTAAATCATACAAAATGCAGCACTTCACATTTTGCAATATTTTCTTTACAAAACATACAGCTTGATAAAATCTTCTAAACTTCACTAGATTAACTACTTACATATGTCACGATGCTCACCTGAAACCACTGGATCCATGTCGACAATTTTTTTGGACTATGATTTAAATTATCAACCCATCTATCTACTAGCACTTGATATGATGATCCAGAAAACGTGTAATGAAACATGGAGTATGGAGTATAACTTCACAATTACTTTCACGACTTAAAAATTTCCGTAAAAATTGTAAAAAATGTAGCAGTATTTTTCCGAGCATAGAACCAAAAGTAAGTAGAAAAATTACTACAACACGACTAAATCATGAATGACTAAACGATGACTTTTGACTGTATTCTTTTATCAGACATTTCAGCAGATTTAGACCCAAAACATGGAGTAGAATTGATACATAATCCATCTCTTAACAACGGCGACAACGACAAACAAGAATCTATTACAATTTTGACTGAAAGTGCATTGAATACCTAAAAACCCTGTGAGTTGAACGATAGACAAAGAAAAGACACGTGAATTTATCAGTCATATTCCACGATCATAAAAATATTATAGGGCGATTGTGCATTACTTTCTTTCAATGATACAAGTGCATACTTTAATACATTCTAACTATACAGAAGTTCAGTAATACATTTTCGGTTACACTTAAAACAAGACATATGAATGACCATTGTCCTAGTGTGAGTTAGAGAAGGGCTGAAGGGAAGTATTATACACTAATACAATACTACAAAATCTTCGATTTATTAGCATAGTATTAGTTAGTTAGAGGATTAGGATAATCGTTTTACTTACTTTCTGAAAACTCCTAAGACAATGATAACGGAAAAACAAGAAATGGCTTCGTCTTGTGATTTTATTTTTCAAATTTTAGAGCACACGTGCACGATTCGAATCCAAACACTTAGAGTATCTATAGAGCCACCCAACGATGGTTTAAAGACTGATAGACTGAAAAGTGAAAACTATAATATTGTTTACCCTTAATCAAATCACATGTAATGTACATATTACGAATACAACAATGAACTACATTGAATGATAAGTTTAGTTGCTTACTTACTACATACAGGACCAGGTATAGATTAAGCAAATACCTTCAAAATTCCAATTATCAGCTTTAGATTTCCAACACAAGTCATTTAAACTTAACTGAACTGAAGTTTAATGTTTTTCCTTTCCTTGATTAGTATTTTTCTCGACACAACAGCATATTAAGTCTCTTGTGATGGGAGTAGCAAGAATGGATCAATGCCAAAAACGCAGACAACCCATTCATGAAAAAATGAGACAGACAAGGACAATTCACACAACAACAACAATATCTTAGTTAAGTGAGCCAAAAATAAATGAAACGCGCAGATACACTTGTCTGTCTCTAAGAATTTAAAAGGATCAGTCAGTCACCTCTAAACAAAACATGCTGACCACTGTTTCTCCCAATCAAAATATTTAAGCGGGAATTTTAAATTGCAAGTAATTTGTAGTTTTGTTTTAAAATTGATTGGGTTGGGTGTAGAAATACTACACAATTTGTATTAATATCATTTAATTTTCATTCGAAATATCTTTTCAAAACAGGAAGCCATATTTTGACTGTGTCTCACATTTCTCCATGCACACAAGACAAGCCTAACTAAACTCAGTCAAAACTATAGCCCAACTGTGGCTACTAAAGATTAGTTGATGAGCTAAACTGAGAATTGACAATCTAATCTATATTCATCAAACATGTCTTCTGAAATGTTTGAAACTTTGGAGGAAGAACTCCAAAGCGTTCTGGATGTTGTGGATAAAAGGATTGATACCAGACTAATGGGCAGTGCTTATGGAGAAAGTAGAAAGAAAGTTGTGAATGAGATTGAAAGAGACTTGTCTGAAGCCCAGAGTCTTTTACAACAATTGGAATCGGAAGCTAGATTGGCTCCCCAACCTTATCGATTGGAATTGACTTCCAAAATTAGGGGGCATCGTGAGAATGTGGGCAGGACTAATGCTCGCTACCGTAACGTTTTGGCCGATTTCAGCAGCAATGGAAGGTAAATGACTTCTTCCATAGTTATAGAAGTTATAGAGGGAGAGTCAGTATTAGTTCTGAGGCTGTGTGTGTATGTATTAAATTATAATTTTGTTTGCAGACAACATTATCCTGACCCCAGAAGAACCGTTTTAGAGGGAACAAATATATTAGAAAGAACTGGGAGTAGCATAGCGAGAGCTACGTCAGTAGCAATTGAGACTGAACAGATTGGAAATGAAGTTGTGGGGGAATTAGGGACCCAAAGGGAAGCTTTACAAAGAACAAAAGGGAGGCTGGTGGACACAGATATTGAGATCACGAGAAGTAGAAAAATTCTTCGCTCCATGTACCGCAATGTTATCTACAACAAATTGATCCTGATTGGCATAATTGTGATAGAGATTCTTGTACTGGCAATTATCATTTATTTAAAATTTATTAACTGAGTGCGAGGGACTATGTGCAACCAAGTAACGTTTAAGAGAATATATTTGTACACTGTTGTCTATTTACTACTTACTAGTATTTTTAATTTGCGATTTAAATCTAAGTTTTACACGTATTGCATTTCCTGACTCTTTCTATTTGTGCCAATTAATTCGTTATTAGAACAGGGCTCTGAATTTGCTGTTAAATTGTCGCATAGTTTATTCACACTGCTATGTTTTTCGAATGTAAATTCAATATGATCCTATGTTCAATTGGTTCAATTATAAACTAAAAGTATGATGAGCACACCTGATTTTCATGCAAATGAGTATGGAAACAACGTATTTATCAATGGTATCACCCACTCACGAAATAATGAGTAAAAAGATTAAAAAAATAAACATGCTTCAAATAATTTGATTTCAAACTATTTATTAATTGTCTTAAAATAAAACGTACATAACACAAACACATACATAACCTCTAATATTTATTTCAAAAGACAAAAATACTTGCTTGCAATACATTTTTAAATCAAGTACAACATTCATGTATGCCCTAAATTTTTTGTGAATTTTTGCAGATTCCACACAAAAAAGAACTATATAAGTGACAATAATAATCACACTCAACAATTACTTTAGTTTGTGACCAACAAAACCGTATCACCAATTAATTTTCATGTAGGAAGACACTTTTTCAGATCACTTTTTCCAACTCTTAAATATCAGATAACCTAAACGTTATTACTAATGAGTTTCACGTATGCAGAGCAGAGTTCGCATCCTAATTCGTGCAACGTACGTCGTGTTAAGTACTTGTTAGTTCAAAAGGCCACTAATATTCATCACAATAGCATCGCAAAATCACAAACATTTTAAACTTTTCTTAACAGTATTTCAAAATCACCTAAAAAAACCAAGCTGCCAAGAAACTTATCCAGGTCACATTGTATAACTTAAGTTTGTGATGTAAACTTATAGAGGATACTTAAATAATCACGATTTTTATTTTCTTATCACTAATAAATATGTGCGAACAAATCTAAACAACTAATTCTCACTTATTGTTAGTATCTACAATTAAAAATAACAATCAATTATTGATGTAATACAAAAGTAGGCAAACATTCACAATAAAAAATAGTGTAGCAGCATAAAATACCGAAACTGCTACCATCTTTACACATATGCATGTAGTAAGTAGACAACCTTTGTGTGAGTATATGAGTGTTTTTTTTAATACAAAAATCTGTACACAGTTGCTTTTGCTTCTATAAGATCAGAACTTAAAACTAGCCATTATTAATCTAAATAACAAAGCAAAATAATATAATCCATTGCATGATCATACTGTGTAAAAAATACTTTCATAATACATAATAATCATCAATGCTAGCAAACAAAGGAATACAACCAGCACCCAAATAAATTCAAAAATCCACACACGATATTCGATGTATCATTTCTCGTTTAAATGCATCTCAAATGCAAACCTTTCTTTTAAAAACAGATCATCTTTTTAACCGATCAACACAATAAATAGTACAGCTACCTAATCAAACTACTTTAAATATTATTATACACAAAAAATTACAACACAAAAATTATCAACTTCATTATTGATAACATTTAGCATTAGTAATGACGCAAAGTACTAAATATTCCATATACGCATCATATAAAAGCATTCGAGCACAACCTAACCCTTACAAAAATATTCCCTTCGATCGTTCTAAAACTAATTCGTAAATCGTAAGACGAAAGAGAAAACGTGTTAGCTCAACCTAAAAACTAACTAACTAACTAAGAATACAAGTTTAATAGTCTACTGAACACTTATACAGATCCACATATAATCGTTCTTGAAAATAATCCAGAAAAGATTCTCGTGTAAAACGCGCTACATAATCGACATGATATTATTATTGCTGTACAGTAAGATTATATGCTCTCATATTTACAGAATAAAAATAAAACGAAACTCTATAAAAACATAATAATACTTGAACCGTAGTATATACCATCTCCTTATGCTTGTAAAATAAGATAAGTACTACTCATTAAAAAGTTTGCGTACACTGATACGCCAAATACATTCGCACAAACTGCATTTACTTGGCTTCTGATATTGTCAAAGTTCCATCGGAACCCCGAAGATTCCCATTCGTGTCCGCTGCAGCTGAATCAACTTGGTCTGGTTTGGCTGTAATATTATTATTGTTCACAGTCGTTGTATTGTTGTTGTCATTATTATTGTCATTTTTGGAAATGCTCAGCTTTCGACCAGGCACGTTTTTCCTGAAGGCAGACATTCCCGAAATCCAAAGCTCTCTGTGACGGTATGCAAAATGTTTCCGTAAGGCATCTCTGGATCTGCTTGCATGACTGCATACAGAGCACACAAATACTTGCCCTGAATGTCCCTCCATATGAACCTAGTATATTAAAAATATACACACACACTTAAGTAAAACGTCTTTCCATTTGAACATTCTATAGCTTCAACTTACATCTAAACAAATGTAGTGAAAAACTTACCCTCAAATTATAGGCATTGCTGAACTTTTTCTTGCAAATTTCGCATATAATCGCTTCTTGAGGTTTCTTTGGTTTTGCTTTCTTTGCAGGTGTCCCATCCACTCCATTACTGTCTGTTTTGTTCACAGGGGTCTTTTTTACACCACGTTTATTTCCACCACCGCCAGTATGAGGCATGGAGGCAGCAGCAACTTTCGCCAAATCAATCAAAGGATTCTGAAGAGTTCCATACCGGTCCGAGTATTCATTGCCAATGTGATATTCCACCTTGGGTTCCAACAGCTGTGCTGGAATCGGGTTACTATCCTCCGTCATGGTCACCTCCATATTACTATTAGTATCATCATCTGCAGTGGACTCTGATCCATTTCCTCCAACAAACGCAGGATGACCAGCCGCCCCAGGAGAGCAATAATAAGATGGATGATCCCTGCTGGATGATTGGGATCGGGATTTGCTCAAATTCTGGGGTCCTTCTGAGTTCTCTAAATATCCTTCGGCTTCATACTGGACCATGTCGTTGTTATCACTCCCCTCATTGTTTCCAGTAGCCGCATTATGAGCAGCGGCAGCGGCCGCTGCCGCCGCTGCAATAGCTGCCTCCAAATGAGTTCTTGGATTTTTCAACAAATTGTCCAAAATGCTTGTCGTGCCCATCATGATGCCACTGGCAGCACTACTAGAGCTTCCACTGCTCAAACTACCAGGTGGGACGGATTTGTGAGATTTGGTGAATGCTCCTTTGGATGGAAGACTGTAGTTAATACCGGTGGTAGAAATGGAGGAAGACGAGGACGGAGATTTGGATGAAGATGGACTTTTGCTACTATTGCTCAAGTTGATCACTTCTCCTCCCGAGGAGTTCGAGTAGGGGGATCCATAAGGACTTCCACGGCCTCGACTATTCATCGCAATCTGTTTTTGAAGTTGGTGGTGATGGTTGAAGTGAAGGAGCTGTTGCGGAGCATCCCTATCACACGCTTTCTTGGGACTGTTGATTTGTACAGGGGACGGAGAGGGGTGTGGCGAAGGTACACTGTTTGGTAACTGGTATGGAGGGATTTTCCCACCTCCTTCGTGGTTTCCTTCTGATCGAGGGGAATCACAGGACGGTGGGGGTGTTTTATCGGGAGTCATCACGGATTCAGGTACAATACTTGTCAGAGATTCTAGGACACCCTATATAATACACAATAACAAAACACACATGAGCATACTTATTCTACCTTCCATGAGATTCAGGAAATTTCAAACACAAAGCATAGTTTGTCATCACACTTACAGGATCACCAAATCCAGAAATTCCAAGAAATTTGGCTCCTATCACGAGATGTGGAATGATCGTGACGGGCACATGTGCTTCTCCACAGTATAGAAAACTGAGCAGCGCTTTTCCAGCCTCGGGTGGGATGTCAACCACAATCACGGGCATCATGTGAGCTGCTTGGGTCATTGTCTATTTTGAGAACGAAAGAAAAAAAATTGCAAACTGTGACTATATCATACTGTCTGCCATGCACTAACTATTCCAAGTATTTTCTGCACACGCAATTATATAGTAAACTAACTAACCAACAAGAATAAACTAACTCTTCCTTTATCTCATGTAAACAAGATGAGGATTCATCCAGACGAGAGAACAAAAATGTGCGAATTTGCTTGGCTAAACAGCAACCACGACTTCTAACTATAGGTGATACGGAATCATTTGCAACACACTATAATGTTTTCAGTCTGTCTACCAAGCTCCTCCTTGAACCTACATTAGCTCCTGCCAAATTCACGACACGACACAAATTAGACTTTCCGTATAAAACATAGAGCTAAATGCTAACTAACTAGCTGACAGCATAGCTATATAGCATTATCATGGAAATATCTGGTACAGCCGAGGATGAAGTCGGCATACATGGATAAAGAAAAAGCAAACTATGCCAAGTCCAACGCATGGAACTCAAAAATGGAGCAGACCACGGAACTGCGAGTACAACTATACTAACCAACCGACTCGAAAATATTTCGCTACCAATCTAGAACTGACACTCTGATTTTTTTTCCTTCCCGGATCCTCGAATACAAAATATTTAGGCTGGCCCTATCAAAAATTAAACAAGTTGGTCCAAGAATCACGTTAGTCAATTTAACTAACTAACTAATCCGGTTGTATCTTCATAATTGTCCTTTAGCTGGTTAATTTTTAATTTTTAAACCCCAAACATCCAATAATTCAACTTTCATCTACCATCAAGAAGTGTAAGCAAAGTAGTGTCTTCCTTTTCCTGCATGTAAGGTCTACATTTTTGAACAGGCACAGCACACGTGTGCCGGAAATAAAAACCCATAACATCATACACACAGCCAATATGATCTTTCCAGTGACCAGCATATGATGAATACTACACTACAAGGAAGCAGCTGAACCGGAAAAACCAGCAGTAACCTTTTTTTTACTCCCAATGTAAACTTTTTCTGGAATGAATAATAAACGGTAGAGGATGCATGGAATACCTATCCAGTCCAGATGACGCATGGGATACTTCCTTTATGGACAAGTAACACAAACTCTAACTCACTAATTACTATAGAAAGGAAATAGCTATGGTTATGTTACACACAAACTCTGTTGCCGCCAATGAAGCATAAGTAAACTAACTAACGGAAATTTCAAGAAACGAAAAAAGTACTTAAAAAAATGAGCACAGGATAATCCATCCATATGCACCCGTTACATACCCAGCTTTGTCTTCTTACTCAACCTACGCAAATAAACAAGCAAATATTTTTCTTCTCCAGAGCCAACAAATTTCACATACTACATAACATGCGTTGTAACTTTACAACATGAATCATCTGTTTGCATGCTCCTCTGAGATCTAGACTTCAAACTAAGTTCTGCTTCTAGAGCCACAGTACAGCAGTCCAATTTTAGAAACAACAAACTCAACTACGCGGTAGCTCACAATCAAACGTTCAACATGCATATGCGTCATTCTCCAGCCAGCCTCAAAGTTATTTTCGACTCTGGTGTCCCAATTTCGCTGGCCAAAAAAGGTTCCTCAAAAATCATGCCTTTCATCATGATGTACTACTGCTTAACTAACTACTAACTAAACTACTTTCCTGTCTCTATTCCATGATATACAGTTACCAACTAACTTCCCTACTCTCAGGCAGTTTTGCTCTACTTTTGCCAATCTCAACTGATTCTGATTCCCAACACCATTTACCCTCTATAAATACATCTATATTCAATAATACTAGCTAACCAACACATCAAAAGTAAACATGGAGCACGAGCACACTGAGAACCAAATTCAATCCATGCAGTCAAAAAAGCCTCTCCAAGGACAATCATACAAATATTTTCTTTGATTATCAAATAGCCTTTCGTACTCTTTGGGTCCATTATTGTTGTTAGCTACAGTTTTAGCCAGCAGTGCATTCTTGGCCATTTAGGTAACTAACTAACTATTAAGCTAACCTACCCCTACTGAAGAAACTAACTTTTGTATTGAATGGAAACCTTGTCTGCCAATGCCATTGATGCGAAAAATTCATCTCATCTAAAACTGCATACTTGACAATCTGGTCTCCTTCGACTCCATACAAACTAACTAACTACGCAATAAATCCTATCCTAACTAACTAACTAATCTTATCCATATCCTTGATTCCTGCATCCATTCCAATAACGCAAATTAAATCACCCTCTGAACATAATGCAGCAATAGTGGATGCATTTTTTCATAACTAAATACTTGCAATTTTAACATGAGAAATGGAACACTACTAACTCATTATTATCGCACATATTATTGAACTCACTTGAACTACAGAGGCAACATAAGGGGAGGCTGCAGTCAACACAATCTTATGGACGGGGAGCGGCGTGCCTTGACAAAGTAGGACAGCATCAGTGCCAATTCCACTGTCCCACAAATTGGCCAGAGATCTTTGCAGTGAGAGGAGCTGTGTGTTCCACTTGAGGCTGTACATATTGGGAGGACAACTGCTGTTGCTACCCGTTGTGGTGTTCGCAGCACTACTACTATTTGAGTTTCCAACACCACCTTGGTCTCCCATTAGAGAGGCGGGGGAGGCCGTGGAGCCTCGCAGCTGATGAAGATGCTCGTGGCCAAGTCCAAGATGATGGTCTTTGGCACCCGAAGCTGGATTCCCACTCTGTTGTGTGGTCGAGTCGGGACTCCCGTTATTACTGTTACTTGAGCTAGTCAACATGTTCAGATGTCATGTGTTTGCACACACACTTTGGACGGTACAACAGATTTCAATACTACTGGTTCCTGGTTGCTACCGCATGCTTGGGGCAGTCTGAAATATCTAACAAGAGAAAACAAAGATGTCATTAAATATAAATCAAAATTCAATGCATAAAACACATTTTATTGACTGATTAACTAACTAACCAAGAAAGAGCAAGACACCATTTATTTAATTTGCCATGCCGTACATGTAGAATATACACCCAACAACGGTAAAAATTATCAAGGAAAAGATTTTGTGGAGAAATAAATAACAGTAACGCAAATTATATGAACCGGAGAAAACGAAATTAAAAAAGATGACCGTACATAGAAAACCATACAAGGATGCATCTGTGTGACCAGAGATTATTATGTTACGGTACACCTCGACCAAGGAAAAAAATCGGACACACACAACATACTTCACAGCATACAATGAGATTGCCAATGCTCGTACAGCAGTCTATTGTACATCACTTTTTGCCCAGGTATACGAGCTGGCTAAAAGGTGGTTGTACAGGAATGAAAATCTTCATCATTATTACTAAATATGATAAGAAGAATGGATGAACGCTGTTCACATAGCCATTTTATAATGTGCACGGTTTGGATTTTCTTTCTGCTGCAGCTACATATTATACTAACTAACTGTACTTGAGCCATGGATGAGTGCAAGAGAAGAGAGATTAGTATAACAACGAGTAACGAGTCTTGCTTGCTATAGCTATACTGCATTTTTTATGATGAGCACACAATCTAATGGGATTCATCAACCAAGAAGAAGGGAAGACAACAGGAGAAACCCTCTTTTCATACTTTAAGCTTTTGCATTCACCAGCAATATAAGGGACGAGCAAAAATCAGCTCAGGCATCTAACGGGACTTTCTTTTTTCCGCCTTTTCTCATGTATGCAGTCCATGCTCGAGTCCATACCTTTGCATGTACGAATTTGGAAGACGAAATGAGGTCTCGCTAACTAACTAACTCACTAACTAACTTGCTTCACATTTTTTTCTTTTCATACTACCTTGCGCAGGGAAATGATCATGCGATTTCTACATGCACACCAACCAAATTAAAATATATTATAGTAACCAAGTCACTGCCTATCTATACCTACCTACCGCTTATTCCAGGGCACAGTAAGCAAGCACATAACATTCAACATTAAATTCCTTGCGGTACAAGGAAATCCATCTAATTATCGTTCCGCTACTAAAATCATAAAGCAGAAGAAGAATCATCCCCTCAACTAGCATTACATACAACGCACTTTAATTCCTCTCCGTATGTGATGTACACGCTCCACAATCCATTTGCTGGCAATTATCAAATAGTGGTACTCTCAATAATAATAATAATACAGTCTTTGCAAAATCAGTCTAGTACATCCTTACATCAGATGGTTAAAAATAAAACCATCATCAGGTGGGAACGAGTTTACAAGGAGGAAATGGTAACTAGCAAACAACCACTCACTTCCACTATAATTTTCTTGCATGGCCAAGGAAGTTCATCACTAAACTACTTGAAACGTGTCACATTTAAAACCATATGGAAAAAATATTCTCCATACTCAAGCACAATACAGCCGTGTTAATTATTCATGGTGATCAGTCTCACCCTATTCTAACTAACTAACCAAACTACCGTTTTCTCCGTGTGAATTGCTTAATGACAAAAGGCTCAAGCTGTAAATTATAAATGCTAAGATCTTGCAAAACATACAAACAACTCGCCATACACATTACTTAGCAAGAGTTAACTACACGGACATGGAAATTGGAGATTGTTATCCATTCAGTGGCAAATAACAAGCAAACTAACCAGCTTCTTTCAGTTTATCATTATTTCATTAATTAGTGAGCGAGTGAGTTCTTCCAACTGTTCAGTTGAACAGTTGGAATAATTCACTCGCTAGCCAAAGTAAGTAGCACGGATGGAGAACAAGAAATATTATGATGAAATCTCTCTCTATCCATTATCTTACCTGTTGCTGCACAATTTACGGATGTAGCAAGCAACAAAAAAATGTATGCATGAGTCAAATGGACCTACTAACTAACTAACTGTAAATTTTTTCACTTTTTTGCACACACTCATACGCATTCAAAGAATAGTTGGCAACTACGTAAATGTGGTCGTGGAAAAACGCAGCCCCGTTTTCTTTTTCTGATTGCAGCAATAATAATATAATCATGACAAGTACCATGCATTAGTTGGCTAGAAAAGAGCTCTCAGCCTATGGATATATACCAGCCCAGTGGAAATTGTGTCAGTTCACCAGCTATGCAGCAAGCCAGATAAAAAGTTAACTACTACTAGTCACTACTACATGATATTTCTTAAAGAAATAAAAAAACATGTTGGAAAATCAGCAACAGGTAGTAGTGAGTTCAGGCTGTAGCTTTTGACAGCACTGCTCGCTAAAAGGATAAGGATATCTAGTCTTGGTAAGAAGAATGGCACAATAATATACACGCTCCCTTGCCATGCATGGATGGGAGGATCAACTCACCTACTTTTGAAAACAACGTGGATTATCATTGTGCCCAAGTAAGATAGTTAGTTAGTTAGTAGTACACAGTCTCTGCTGCTATTGCGAAAAAAACACATCGCATAAGGTTTAAATTCCGTGAAGCGAAAAAAATGGATGGATTGGATACCAAGAAGAAATTTCCCGTTTTCTTCCAAACTAGCACGCCATGCACTCAATTTTTTCAACTATCCACTTCATTTTATTACACTACAATATATCACTAATCACTAACTAAACACACTATAACCCTAAAAAAATTTGGCAATTATTTATCACGACTAGGGTCCACAAAAGTCCTCCTCCATATTTCTATCCAGATAGCATACCATACAAACAAATGTTTCAACTTAACTAGATTCATATCAATATCAACAACTGTTGTAAACCCGAGTTTACAAACAAGGTTCAACAATCAAGATAGTTGCAAATCCAGTTGTTTTTCTTGTAAGCTAGCAATGAATACCTCTCTGAATTTCATATCCTTCTCATCCTTTCCTAGGTTAGGTTAGGCCGGTTCATTTTACACGGTTCAAGAGAGAGAGAGAGTTGCAGTAGTAGTTAGTTCGTAGTAGGACTATCTGCCCACAGCATCATTATGGAATACTTTACAAACCATCAAACTACCCATCCAGACTTATAAACGAGTCCAACAACTTGCTAAAAAGACTTTATGTAGATAGATCCTACAGCCATACAGTCACATCTTGATTGCTCCTAATGCTTTTCATACAGGGAGAACAGGTTTCTCTCTCCCAAGTCTTCCATGCACCAATACATAATAGTCATAAAATTAAAACTAAAATCCACTACGACTACAATACACACAAATGTTAAGTACACAGTATAACCTGCAAGTAGTATGAGGACACACATTTGCATTCCACTAACTAGTCAACTAACTAACTAACTATGCATTCTACGAAATCTTCAGCATGCAAACCAACCAGCGAACCAGTATATAGGAATACGTGATCATCGTGAACAAACAAACTGGATACATAATAAGAAACCCTTGAGCATGAAAAAAATGTGGGATACCGTTAGTCATCTTAAGCTGCTGGCTGGGAATGCAAATAATAAGAGTTGCCAATCTCTACTGCCCACAAAGCTATCCAATGATGAACTACAAAGCTCCATGAAGTAGTACAACAAACAATGGACAACAATGCAGCGTACAGTAAATACGTTGAGCGTGCACAAGCCAAAGAGTGATATTAAGTCCATGGAAATTTAAGCCAACATAGGATGATGATTGGGATAAGAGATAGCAGCAACACAGGACAATAATAACATAAAATGATGACATGGCAAGAGTGGAAAAAACACCGTAAGCAACATATATAATAACAATGATACATGTATGACAGAAGGGAAAACATTGTAAAAAGAATGTATCTGCGAACTAAAGAAAAACACAGGCAGCAGCAGAGATTTAAACTTTTCCACATGTTGTTCTTTTGCTGTGAATACGCAACAAGTGGAAATCGAAAAAAAAGAGCTCACAACGACCGTATGTATGGAGAGTTATAGTAGAAGCGGCTCGTGAGAGCTAAATGCTTTCTAGCGTCGTTGTCCCCTTGAGCACAAAATGCAAATCTCTCCATTTACGACCATTTAAAACTGCATATTACAAAGAAAAAGGACGTGCTGAGTCTTTTTCGTGAACACAAGCAGAGCGAAACGTTATTATACACAGTAATAGTAGTCAGTCAGTCTTTAAATCTGATATACCGACTGAAACTTTTTTAGAATTTTTAGTTCGTGGGAATAAACACACCATACGTTCCACAGTACCATATGTGCAATATAAACTAGTAGTAGTAAGTAACTATTAGCAAATGTTGCAATCCATCCCATATCCCAGGATCTCTACTCGTCACACGCTTTCCAGTCATATCTAAGAGAATCCAGAGTTTAATGACACTAAATAAAAAAAGAATTGTTTCAATCAGTACTAGTATTGGAATCATTGTTTTCAAACAAACCATTGAGCTCTGAAAACCCTAACTAAAGCCTTTCTAAATATAACACAAGCCACAGCCAGTTCCAATTAGGGCATTAATAAATCCACTGGTTTACCCTTGTGAACTCTGAGGAAAACCAAAACTGGAATTTCTCTCATGATACTTACTAACTACTACACTACAAATAATGGCATAACGGAATGATGTGTCTAAAATCTGGCAAACCAGTGGAATCACTAACTAACTAACTAACTATATGGTGGTGGGTTCAGCCAGTTCGAGGCTTATTCAAGAAACTTCTTGCAGTGCATGCCACAAGCAACCTCCTCCTCCATTCGCTGTGGAAATGAGGTCAATACAGTTAATATCCCTTGAGTGAAGAAATCCTTCACTTCTTGTTGCATACTACACGAGCTGACTTACTATCTATCCACTTCTAAAACTAACTATACATAATTCGCTCGAAACATGGATTGTAAGGCACAAGCGGACAACAATACAAAAGATACTTGTGCCTGTGCCATCATCATCCATCAGTAAGCAAGTTACAGCCACCATAACTAACAACAATGCACTATATATCTATAGGCGGGGGAAGTCAAGTCACAACAACAACAAAAGAATGGCACAACTAGAGAGTGCTTGCATATTATTATTATTATCATTTATTGTCTCATCATTTCATGCACTCATTCCATTCCAGACTGGTCATCTCGAGCATTATCAAAAGAGCCTTTCACTTTTTCATTATATATGGTATATATTGGGTTCTTCTTAACCAATCAGTACTATTATTTACCTAACCAACAATGCAATGTTTGTGGAAAATGTGTTGCGAAATCTCTCCCTGTGGTACACACAGCGTACAATGCAACCACGTCGTCGTGTCCTTTTCATCATCCCCCATTATGCACTTCAAATAAATAGACGCTAGTGGAACTCGAGTCCTCCACTCTTTCTCGCTTTCAAACAGATCCATTGTTGCTTATACAAACAGTAGCAGTTGAACTCAAACATTTTATCATGGACATTAGGTCAATCCATGAAGGTAAGATTTAAAAAAAACTAACTATCTATCTAACAATAGTTCAACACATGCTTCAAGGAATCACTATGACATAGAGGTAGTAGCTTTTTCAATCTAATGGACCAGACAAAGAGTTAGATCCATAAATAACAAATCGAAAAAGGCATTCCAAAAATAGTGCACGAGTTAATCTACCCATCCATACATATGTACCTACTACAAACTATAATAAGTGCGGAATCTACACGACATTTCATCCCCACAGAACATTACTCTCCACTCGCTATCCCAGATGATGTCATTGACTTCCAGAGGGAATCTCACATTGCCCAGTCAGCACAAAAACTAACTACCCACTGTTGAAACGTACGGGAAACGCAAGCAGGCAGGCAGTCATGTGGAGGAGGAGAGCAACGTGGTTCTCCTTCCTCTTGCAAGACGTTGAATCAAGTTAGTCGGACCAAGGAAAGCAAGCAGCAAAGGGTTAAAGACCCCAGCAGCAGCCTAATGTTGCCGCCAACCACCATAAGAACGTGTACACACACTATAACTAACTGAGGAATTCCATTCCCAATAGGTAAGTCAGTGAGTGAGCAACATGTGCGAGCGAGCAGAAGTAGTAGTACTTTTAATAACATCACAACTACTTACTTACTTACTTGACTACTACTGACTTATCGCGTTCACATGCTCTTATCATCATTTTGCGTACGCTCAAATGACACATGGATAATGTACACATTAACCCAAGGGATGAAAACATTTTGAAATGAGAATAACACACTAGTTGGATTTGGATTTCACCATCAGTCCTACTATCATGATTATACGCTGTAATTTAGTTGCAGTAATTGTCATTGCTTTTTACATCGACATCAAAAGTTGCTAAACTTAGTTATAGTTAGTCAGAGAGTGCATGGAGTGCTGAGAATATCATTATGTACACAAGACAATTCCTATGCAGAGACAAAATAAACACCTGTAGTTAGTGAGCATAGGTTTTTTCTTTAAAAGGGATAGAATACGAGAGCATTCTTTTTTCATTGGTAACAGAGTAGCGTGCACGGTACACTGCTCCGAGAAGCAATAATAATAATGGATACACAGAGCAACCAGCAACAATGGTAATAGTGGTTCATGATGATTTGCAGAAAAAAAACTGACGGAGTAGTTTCTAGTTGTACTATCTGAGGGGACTAAAGCTCATAAAACAGATACAGAGATGATAGACAAGATGAGCATTAGTTTCTTCGGAGTGAAATGAGATAGCAGGTATTTAGTTAGTTAGTTAGAATGGAAGCATTTCCTACTTGCAAACGTTCTAATACGATTTGCAAGCCATGATGATGATATGGGGAATTTAATACAGCCAGTATATAGAAGAAGAGAATGAACCTCTCCAAGAAGCATGCAACGGTAAAAACAGTAATCCAGTATTATTTCTCCTCCCCTTGTGTGCAAGCACACCTGGTTTCAGCATCACGTACAATTATTATTATCATCATCCCCAGCCATTATTATTGCATGAGCATGCCAAATGAGTGCACACACACTCGAAAGATAAACCGTTGTAAAAGCGGACAAGAAAAAATAAACCTTTTTACATTGCATCCTCTTATACTTTTTATACGCAATAATAATTTCTTCACAAAACCACCACATGACAATTCAACTTTATATATTCCCTATCATATTTACAACTGAGACCTGACAAAGTTTCTCCTTTTTTGATCCACAACTTTCACATCATGAATTCGCAGAGCTTCTACTGATTCCCATGCATGTTCTAAGAAAAAAAATATGGTGTGCCTACCAAGGTGAAATATGGACAAGCTATAAAAATGTTGTTGCACTAACTAACATGAGCCAACAAGATATCCCACTAACCATTAACCACCTGTAGATGCAACCAAAGTTCGTACTATGAGAAGCCAATGCTGGCTAAAAAGGAATATATAAGTCATTGCACACTATGCACACCACCAGCGAACTACGCATTGTGACGATGGCAAAAAGACGTTTTGGATTTGGATGGAAGGAGACCTCATTTCTCAAGGATATGCTTTAAAGTGGTTGGTGTTGGTAGCATAGTAGATATCTCCATTGGATCGGTTGTTGGTTGTTGTACAGCTTTACTATGAGCCAGCCCTAGCGATTTCGTAGTTCCTTCACATTGCAAGGACTACTGACAGGTATAATGGCACAGCTATAGCACACTATGTTTGCAGAGATTTCTTTTTGCAGGTGAGGCAACGGTATAAGCTTTAAAGAGGGATAGGAGGACACAACAGCTAACTTATATGATTATTCTCAAGCTCCGTCGTTCCTTCTATGCCATACACACAAGAATGGAGGACTGAGAGCATTGTTGTAATGCGAAATCTATTTGGGATTAGAGATAGATTATTGCATGGATGGATGGTGTTAGTTGCGCACACACACAAGGCTTTTTGGATGGATGATGATGGAAGGAGTACCAGAAACTTTTGCATAGCAGTCTCATTCATCAACCCTTTCTTCATGCCTCATGCATAAGCCTTGAGAAGTTGTAAATTATAATAATGTGGTTCGTTCGCCCCAGTACTGCTAGGAATTATATTTTCTGCCCAAAGAATTAGAAAGTTTTTCGCATTCTTTGCACTGCTTCCATTGTAAGCTATAACTCACTGACTGCATTTGCGATTCACCAAAAGATGAACAAAAAGTAGGTTTCTGTCCTGTCTCATGTACATCACAGCAAGAGGGAAAAAGCAGGACAAGTTCTTGGGTTGGTTAGTTTGTTAGAAATCGTTGCTTCAGGATTAGTACAAAAAAGGAAGTCTCCATATGCGTTTGAAAAGCATGCTCAAAAAGCTCTAATGACAGATGACTGCAATACGTCACTATACAATGATGCGTCACTTTCGTAAAAAATAGGGTGCTTCAAAAAATGAGTGCCAGTAAACAGTGAAATTTAGCAAACACCTACTTCATAGTCTGGGCTTTGTATGATGCACACTTAGGTACTACTTACTTGGGTTAGTTCATATAGTCAGTTACTAATGCATGGAGAATGAATAACGTGCTAATTTCCTAATAAATGTGTGGGCAAACCATTTCTGGAAGATGATTCATTCCAGTTTCCAGCTAGTTACTAACTGGAGTTAGTACCGATGAGGTAATAACCGTAATGGAAATGATATACGGACTCAGTCAGAAATGCCAATCTAATGAATAATGAATCGAATCCACAATTTTTGCCTTCATGCCTGTTGAGGTTGACTGTAATGGCCTTTATTATGCAAGTAGGTAAGGATTACAGTGGCAGTGATAAAAGTCCTTGACAGATTTTGAAATAAATTATTTATAACTAAAGTCAGTTGCGTACGTATAGGCCAAATGGATCAATTCATCCATATTTTGCTCAAAATTAATTAGTAGGGATTTTTATTATGGACCAGGAATGAAATCATTCAATGAACTTTACGTTACAGTTACAACATGCGGTTAATCACATCTTGCATTTTAAATGACGTTTGTTAATCAACACTAAACAATGCTATCCTTATCAGTATCAAAACATTGAAACACGATCCAGGATTTCCTCTAAACGTCCACTTTTCCGGGTAAATAAAATTGGGTAAAAAAACCTCTCAAAAAATGGAAATGAAAAACGATGCGCGATTGACATTTCTCAATCAACCAACATCATTGGTTAGCTTTGACGTCAAACGACAAAAAATATTATCAATCAACACTCACCATGAAACGAAGAGATAGAATCAAAATCCTAGATCCAGAAAGTCCTCTCAATTCTTCAATTCACAAACGAATCAATACTAAAAACTCACAATCGCACTATTGTTAGTTAATTATCAACTTTCAATTATCGATATCTTATCGCCTCGACGAGACAGAAGGTACTGAAAACCAACCGGTGTTCGACTGCACTATCCAATAAAAACTGAAGGAGGAAACTGTATACTTCCCTCCAAAAAAGTTGTCCAATTCCTCCAGCAATTGAGAACAAACAAGTAAGGCTAACCAACCAGCCGTCACTACAAAAGGACTCAAAATGGAGGGAAATCGTTCATCCGCGGTTTAGTTCACGGGAACCCAGACGGGTGAGTTTATCGCTCACAAAAAGGTCTTCCTGTATAAGTATGATGCTTTTTCCCTTCTTTTCTGGAGAATAGGGGCCACAGACTAACGATATATTTCGGAAGAAAAAATGAAACCCAACAAGGCACGGTGTTCAAGGTAGGCACCTGGACTTGAAAATTGTTTCAACCCGAGTACTACTAACCAACTAAACTGTGTGTAGTATGATGAATCCCTTGAAAAGGCACAAAAGAGGGGACGTTTTTTCTGTAGGGGTAGTATTTGCTGTAAGAATATTGAAAAAGATCCACTGGCTAAACTGGACGGACGTGAACTTTCCTCTTCAAGCGAAGAACGCAAACTGAAACGGATTGAATGAATGCTGCGAAGCAAACGTATTGCCTTTCAGCTGCAAGCTAAACGTACGTTACATAGTTAGTTAGTTAGTTAGTTAGTATACTACCTAAAGCTCAACTGCTGCTCGTACTCTCGTACCTATCTTTAGGACTGCAACTAGTGGCACATGGATAACGATGGAAAATGATCGTGTGTTGGTGTACGTTCCATTCATTTGTATGTTTTTTACTAATAATAGGGATTTTCAGCTAGTAGTAACCATTTTGGTAACCAACTCAAAAGTCCAGGGGACTGTGCAGGTATGTATGTTACTGAGGGCCGAAAAATGGAGGGATTGGGTTCGAGAATAAGAGCAGCTGCGGGATGAAGGATCTTGTAATAATTTCTTAAGCATGGAATAAACTATTATTTAGTCAGTTAGTTTCATAAGTTACTACTTTGGTGGTGCGTATATACGTGCTAAATTATGGGATTGAAAAGTTTTCCCAGAACGCTTAGTCTTTTTCTTCACAGCACGGTTCAAAAAATTTGAGCATGTTGTGACCAAACATGTCAGTCAGATGCTGGAGTCAGTGGACTGATGTATTTTATGGGCTGCTGTATGACATACAAGAACTGAGGATGATCATGTTTTTTTCGCAACTACATTGTAGTACATAACAACAAGACACGTCTATAGATGGACTGACTAACTTCCTGTAAAGGTGTAGGTAGATATTGGACGGAGCCAGTGTGCAATGTTCGTTCGTTTGCACATCCATGGTTGTACTAATGCAAGCATGTTATATAGCATCGTCAATCAGTTTATGGAGTCATCCAATTGCTGCCTGGAAGGCAAAAAGATTATTGTGGTCTGCAGCACAACAATTTGCAACCATACGTTTTATAATGTAGTTGGTTAGTTTGTGTAGGGATGATACGTTTTCTTGAGACTACATTGCCTAAAGTTAGTAAGTAAGTAAGTTAGTTAGTTAGAAAGGTCAATAACGCTTTCCCTGTATAGCGCGTAGGCATTATCTTGGAGTGGGAAGACAACATTGTTAGACATGCATGCATGTAAAGTTGAATTAAATGTTTATCATGGATGGACGAATGAGTTGAATTGCGAACAGAGGAGTCATAGAACTCTGCTGGAGAAGATGAGCGAGCGCACGATGATAAGACAATTGATGATGATAACATGTTTTATACTGACTTGCTTTTGTTAATGTGAGGGATGTGGTTTGGATTGGTAGATTTCTTTTGTAGGCATGATATGGAAGGTAAGCAAGTAAGTAAGATTATGCATTGTTGTTTTTGCTGGATAGTTTTGCAACGTGTGTTCTGGGTGGGTTGGAGAATTATTACAAAGGTTATAAACGAGTTGGATGAACTTTGCGTTCTTATTAGTCAAGTTAGTGCAGGTGTCTATTTTTTATGAATTTTTGCTGACATTCTGGGGTTTGGACTGGGTTTTCTTTACACAAATTGAGATTGGAATTTTAAATTTTATTTGCTAAACTTGTAAACATTGGAGGATCTATGGTTTTTAAAGTGTTTCAATTTTGCGGTCACCGCTTCCTTATGAGAAGCTGACAATGTTTTACACAGTTTTTCCTCAAAAGAGTGAAATTGTTTTCCACCAAAATGAAGTGCACTTGTCTCCAGTAGCCTACAAATCTTTTTACTTACTATCCCTCAAGTATCCCAAAATAATCTCCATTAGGAGCATTCATAAAACAGACATGGTTAGGTTTCTACACCATACCCTTGGTCAGAATTATCCAGTATTGCTAAACGACTGCCCTCCAGACATAATTCTTGTCTTGTCAAACTAACGAACCTTTTTCACCCAAATATTTTGAGTACTTATATACCGGAAAAAGTTTTCGATAAGGGATATATTGTAAAAGGGACTAATATTACTAATATGTATAAGTATTGTGTAGTGGATCCAAGGGATTTTGGAGCAGAAAGAAATATTCCTATTTTCCAGGCGTCTCTCATTTCAAAGGACAATGCCCGAAGGGGGAGCCAAAAATATCCATTCTGCTTGCTACTTAACTTACTTATTATTTGTGTACTCTTTTACCCTTACCTGAACTTTTTCAATTTCCAAATGCATTATTTCTTAACCTTTTCCAACGGATTTTACAACCGTTTGGGTTTGGCTGGATTCTGATACTTGTTCCAAACAACTATTACTAAGAATACAAACAAAATCAGTGTCATTTTTTATTGGCATCTACTAGAAATTTTTTGCCAGTACAACGTTTCATTTTGCACACGATGGCAAAAAGGAGAGGGGAATGGCATGAATATAAGTTTACTCATGGAGGAAATTGCCCTGAGTCCAAATTTAATAATAACTATACATCGTGAACTGGCTGCCTGAAAAAAATACGATGCTATATCCAAAAGTTGATTCACTCTTCCAAAAAAAATTCTCTCCATGTGGATGTAAAAGGCAAATGGGAGCAGACGCATGACTTTTTCAAGCATCTTCCTAATACGTAGTATAGCATTGGTATAAAGTAACAGCCAACCAACTCACATTTATTTCAAGAAGCTATGGTGCACAAGATTTTTATGGAATCAACCCGTATGGAGAATGAACACAGGTAGGTACGGTTTTCTCAAGTTAGTTACCCCATGTCCGTGATAAATGGCTCTGTTTATACATCCCATACATATGTATTATTGGCAAGGCTGTGGTGCAGAATTCCATAGTATGTTGCCAGTGCGTAACGAAACATATCATAGGGATGCTGCAGAATAGGAAAAAAATCCACATCTCTCATACTAACATGTATTGAGTGCGACGTTGAGTAGGGAGCAACAAACTGGACAAGTTCTCTAAAGCTGAGTTAGTGAGAGCAAAAAATGTGCTACATTATTATTCCTTTCTTTCTAGCCATCTTCTTATGCCCCGTGTATTTCATACAGGAGGGGGTAAAAACTGACACAAGTTTTTGTAACTAACTAGAACTCTTACATATACTTATGTACCTACAGATTGCCATTCCAGAGGGCTTTGCCTTTTTCTCACCAATAATTTTCCCCTTTTCTTTCTCTTGTCTGGCATTTATAATACAGATTACGTGTTTGTTACGTGTTGTACTGACGTACTATGCATTTTTGGCTCCTGTTTCCTTCACTGAATCATTTCATTTATATACAGATGAGAGAATTCATCTCCGGGTGATGACTTGGAATCCAAAGGAAGTGGTGAGCTATTTGTAAGTATACGACTTGTCATCAGTGTTAGTGCATAGTTATGCTTACGTATTTTTCTCATGTAGTCTATTCCACATGATGGGTGAGTGAGTGCATTCAGAGATACACTTAAATTTTGGACCGTTTGAGAAGGGTAAATGAGTACTACCAAAAACTGAGAGCGTTTAAGGAATAAGGTATTTTTTTCCAATGGGGACTTTATCTTTTTCCCATGGACCTTATTTTTTTACCTGAGAGAGCCGTTTTATACTTGTCTAGACATATTGAAAGCAGTGTAGTACATTGTTTATATTCTGGAGAATTTTGATGTTTCATTTATTTACAGGCTGGCTAACGAGTCGACAAAACAGATAAAGTAACACGTTGCTTTAGGTCTGACAGGTAAACACATTTTCCATGACTTTTTGCGCGCTTAGTTTTACTGTTGCATGATTGTATTTCAAACTCATAATGTGCGTTGTACGTTGTGTCATTAGTATTTGCATTGCTTATCAGGAGCGGAACTACAGGATGCAAATTAAGCGAACTGGAGTGAATTGAATTCCAAAACAATATGTATGGTACAAATTGAATGTGAAGTCAGACTTGTCAGACACCATCTATCTATATGGCTTTAGTTAGTTAGTTAGACTGCTATTGCTATTACTTTATTCCATGGAATCACATTCTTAGCCAGTCATTGTCCTCTTATTTTGTTGCAGGCTATGAGTGATGTCATGCACGAATGAAAACATTCGGTCCAGCACCTAAACTCTACACTAGTGGGATGCATATACTCACGTATGCATTACGTCGTTACTAACAAACTAGTTAACTAACGTACTCATTTAAAATTAGCATTGCAGACAAGCTTCATGGAGAAGACTACAAAGGGGAAATTAAACCGACTGATGCAGAATGTGCTGTTTCACTCCATAGTCTGTAGAATTAGCATGTCAATTCATATTTGCATCACAAACTTCATGTGCACAACTTTTGGTAACTATTAACTTTCGTGTTTACTATTCCCCAACTAGAGGCTGTTACCATAAGTACAGCGTTACTTGATTTTAATTCTGGACACCTTCGTATTCTTATTAACTAAATACGAATTTCATTCTCCTTCTGTAAAGTATAAAAATGGCTAGTCACTCTTGTCGTGTAAACCACTCGTAGCTAGCTTCCAAAAACACGATATGAAGTAAATGCTTAAAGAAACTCATGGAGCGCTATTATTATGATTTGCCCAGCCAAGATGGTAACAACCTCTACAGAATTCGTCTACCACCACTACTACAGGAGAGAGGGATGCTCAAAAATCCATGAAATTGCGCTTTGTTTTTTTATGGACAAGATGAGGTCAAAGACCTAAAATCCCATGCCTCTTCTTCTACTGCCTGCCTGGCTGCCTAACTAACTAACTAACTAGCTAACTAACTATCTACCCACAATAGGAAAGGTAGCGAGTAGAAAGTACAGCTATTAAGAATTCCATCCGCCGAGCAGTTTTCTTATGGAGTGGCAAGCAAGCGAGAAGCAATAGCATGCGAAAAGATGATCAGCACAACAAACCGTACAGTCTCATGAACTGAAATCTCTACTAACTAAATAACAAACTAAGAATTCACAACAAGGAAGAATGATGACGAGAGGACGAGTGAGTATATAAGCAGTAGTAACTTGGCTATATAGGCATCCATGCATGCATCAGATTTTCTCCTCGGCGAATTCTTCATTTCATGTGCTACTGTACATTGTACACAGCACACCATCATGCATGTTTTTATGATGAGTTTCATTAGCACTGGTGCTCCTGTGATTTCAAAGTTGCTCAATTCCTGCAAAGAAAACGGTATGGATGGATGGAGGAGCAAAGGAGAATCTAACTGTACCTCGGTGTGTGCTCTTTTCCACACACACATGCACATTGTTGGTTAGTTAGTTGGCTGGCACTTGGCAGTACTAGCACAGTGTCTTGTCCAACCAGTTTGACAAACGTGGTGGTTGAGTTAGTTTAGTTAGTTAGCTGGCTATAGTAAAGCTATCACCTCCGTATTATTTACCACTCTGAGAAAAATGAATGTAAGTAAAGTATTTAGTTATAGCTGGCTCTCCATTGAATAATGCAATCAACCTATATGCATGAGAAATGTGTGTAGGTGCAATATACGATAGACGCCTTCCACGGTGGAGAAGTTCAAAATACTAGATTGGCAAGGACTGTCTTTGACCCCTGGTTGATCCCAAAAAAAGAGTAAACTTTGTATTAAGCAGGTACAGGGTCGGCAATTAACTAACTTGTCCTGGAAGAATGCTATTTGCATTCGTTTGGCATGGTCACGACCATGCCAAAACCAAAAGGCTACTCAAGTTCAATTACTTATTGGAGGCAACCAGTTTTTGACTCCAACAACTGAACCTGTATTTTTTCCAACTTGTTGCATGCTCACGCATATTCACGTTTTGTTTATTATCAATCTCCGTTCAGTCCTCCTTTTGTCCATACCATTTTGGTGGATGAATGTGCTAAAAACTTGCAAATCAATTCTGTCCATAGCATACTTACTTATCTTTATAGTTAGTTAGTTAGTTACAAGTGGTTTTGCAGCGCACCTGTTGTACAATGCATGCCTTGTAAGGATTTTTTGGCTCAGCACTGAGCTCTTAGGTATGGGCTTGTGTAGATATGCTAGTTAGTTAGACGGATGAACTCATTTCAGTTTACAGTATTTTCATGTGAGAGAACAGGTAAGCCGGATGCGTGTGTGAGACGAGATTCATATTTTATATGTGTGTAGTCAGTGTACTGCTCCAATCAGATCATGTTTTTTATGAGATGCGAGCAGCGGCTCTTTTTCTTATGGACAAAAGTAGGATGCACACAGGCAGACAAATGATTTTTCTGGTTCTCAAAAGTATCACACGAGTCAGCGAGTGTAAAGAAGGAGTATCCATCATGTGTCATCAATATGGTTCGTATAACGAGGCGTGCATGAAATATCATATGCATAACTTGAATTTATGGGCTCTTTTGTTCTGTGTTGAAAAGCGGAGACTGAAGCATAGGGTTTTAGTTTGTACTTATTTGGGGATTTGAGAATCCTGAAATAAGGTGGCTTGTTGGAAGAAGTCAAAGAATTCAAATCAATTTTAATATTTATTCTTGATGCTTAGTTTTTCTGGGGCAGTAAGGAGTAATTAGAACATAATCCAGTAGCTTGGTTTTAGCGCCGTTTTGATTGTAATTCAATAAATCAAATCAATCAGTATTTGTTTGTAGAAATTTCGATTTTAATGGGTGTTTACTTAAAATATGTATAGTTAGTTTGTAGAAATAATCTTATTTTTTATGCCTTCCAAAAATATTAATACAGGGATTCCACTTATTTATGTTAGTTAGTGGGTTTCAAAGATTGAAGATTGAGAAAAAAGGAATGGCAACAGCTGATACTTTGTACGCCTTCGCCCTGCGCACCGTAAAGGACGCTATGTTTTCACGCATGCGCCTGCGTCTCACTGTCAGTTATTGTAAACCATCTTTCAATATTCTCAATAATTATAGAACACCGGGGGTTTCAGTCGTGCCCGCAATTTTGTCTTCTATTGTAGGGCGACAGTATTTGAAAGTTGACGACCGTGCTAAAAAGTGTTTTCGTGCTTTAGAAAAAATTGGCACATCTTCTATGGTGCTAAATGATGGAAAGCTTTTCGCAATCCTAAAATTTTATGTACGTAAAAGACAACTGCAAAGTGCAAATTTTTTAAATTCATATTCAAGTTTAATACTAGCAGTAATATTTCCCAGGATTTTTTTTGGAATATATTGTAACTAACGTGATTTAAATGAGGACAATAAGCTGGAATAATCAAATAAAGGGTAATGGTTTATTCAAAAAATATTGCTGTATGTATAGATTTCTCTAGTTGCTGCTTATAATAATATAATAATGTTTTCGATTTGTCATTGACATAGTATCTTTGGAATGAATTAATAAAATTATTACCAACTTATGAATGTATGAATATAATTACACTCCAGCGAGGTTAAACCTCAGTTCTTTGTTACTAGAGCATATCAGTGAAGATGCTGGATTGCAAAATCAACTCTTAATTACGATATGACTTATTCTACACCCAGAATGGATGGAGAATTTGAACACACATAGGAAATCATAAAAACATTAGACATTTTAAACAGCATTGACTCGTGTAATGGTTGGGTTACAACAATTGAATACATGAATCAGCAAATACTGAAAGCAAAATTATGTACCATACCCATACTATATATCAATGGTAAAAGCTGGATGAAGCTAATTTTATGGCTTATCAATATTAGCGCAGCTCTAATGGAAATAAAAATAACTGTGCAGCGAATTATTGTGAAACAGGTTAAGGACAAAACCAACGCGTATTTATTTCTATGAAAGCCAGGTTCATTGCATCATACTCATGAACTCGATTGGGTATAAATATCTAGCTAAATTGTATGCTTGGTGGAAGATATATTCAAAATCTGTAAATTCAATTTTTTTTCTTTTTTGAACAGGGGTATTAAATCAATTTAATTTTATAAACTTGAATTTTTTTTACAGCTAAAATATTTTCAACTCTAACTCTAAATCTCACCCGTATCATACCAGCGCCAACTATTTGCGCTAAATGAAACTACAGTCGACCTATTTGTCTCAAGAAGTACAGTTTCTACCCGTCAGCATGTAACATCCTACAAATACTACTACAAATACAAAGTTTCTGAAAATCCATTACAAACTGAAACTACATATATTTTTCTGTACTGACTATAACAATCATAAAATTTTACCTGTAGGTCTTCGTGATGAGAATATTTGGCTATGTTTTAAAAATAATTCATGTAATTTTTTACTGAAGTCTCAATAACTTTACTCTTAATATTTAATATGAAATTATGATACTTCTTATTGATCCCATAATTGTCATAAACTAAAAATACGAATGTGGGTATAGTATTATTTTATAACTATTTTATAACTATCATATAATGTTTTTTTTCCTGTTTCTTCAACTGAAAAACCCGTGTAACTTATGTATGATGATGGAAGTTTTTCGCAATAAATAAATAGATAAATTTTAGAGTCTACTACAAAAAATCCGAATGTGTCCCAATCCCGTTACATTCTCTTATCATCCCAATCTTACAACGAATCTCTACTCTTATGTAATTTGTAACGCATTTCCAAAAATTTCTTAGTCACAAAATGTTTTCAACTTGTATTCAAACAATTAAGCATCTCATCAATATTTTGGGCCAGATGTTAAGCGACGGGGACGGACTAATTAACTATGCATATAGACGCAAAATCCTTACTATTCTGCATGTAATGCATGCACGTTAGTGGGAAACAATATGGGTTATACAGCCCTGTGAAATGCAATCCCTGCAGCCGGGAAAAGATCAAAAGTCGCATGCCAAGTCAGCCAGTAATAATCTTCTCATCTCACACACAAAACTTGGAACCATTAAAATCAGTTGTTGGAAACATGTAGCCAACTACTATACATACATGATGATGACTGCTACAATATTGCAATTCACACTTTGTGTACTTACTATGCATATAATGCATACAGTAGTAAGTCGGTTAGTTAGAAAAGTTCCAGGCATCCGTTCAGTTTTAGCTATATAGTAGTGTTTGAAGCTGACATTCTTTTTGAGAAACTGCTAAATTCTCATTTATATGCTACCAATAGGCAAAATAAGATTCACATAGTCAGACACATAGTTAGCACCCGGGCCAGTAGTGGAATACACAAAGCTTGGCGGATTTAACATGGAGTTTGCGCCATTGTGCGAAAAAGTGTGCTGCGGCACAAATGGAATATCAGCAGTAGCAGTCTTCTACGCTAAAACCTCATCGATTGACTGGAGCTTGGGACGTTCAGTTCAGTTCTCAAGTAAGCTACAGTCTCAGGATTAGTAGTGAGTACACTGGTATTTGTACAAAGAAAAGGAAAAACACGCTGTTAGTTGCATTCCACATTCACTGCTAACTTGTACTGCCCGTGTGTGTGTATTCGTTGTGAGTGAGCTTTCAGTTTTTGGCTATTTACAAGAAGGAAGCGATACTAGATTTAATTTGCAAAGAGTGGTGATACGGGCTTATTTTTGTGGGTTAGTGAATTTAATCAAGAAGATACATTGTTGTGTCATGGATATCACGAATGTGCGTTTTGAGGGAGAGAGGATGAAGTGATTCAGGTAAACATTTTGTAGAAAGTTAATAATTTTGGGTGTTTTCGTGTGAAATGAAGCTTGTAAGGGACATTAGGTACTTTTTGAAATCTAATGATGGTAGGCAAGGTAAATTTTGATTTTTTTCAAATTTTTACAGAGAATTGATATTTAGATTTGTGCACTATTATTGATAATTAGTTCTCAGAAAACGCAATGCAGTAGAAATATTAAAGTGAAAAAAGATGCTGTCTAGTAGAGCGTGGACAATGTAATCTCGGTAATGTTGACATGTTGAGTTTTAGGTTAGACAGGGAAATTTTTTGGTTCGTTGATTTGTGTCAGCTTTTTAGACATTGGTGACTGTTGCTCTAAGAGTTGGAAAATGAATGACTTTAGTATTAGTAGTAGTATGAAAGAATAAATTCAGCTGTAGTCCCACACATTTGACACATGATTTTATTATTAGATCAGCCTTATCCTTGATTTGAGTTAAAAATAGGTTCTCATGTGGAAATTTCACACGGTGCATTAGGTGAAATGTGTAAAACTTGAATTGTGGTAAACCGCTGACTATAGAGTATGGATAAATCTGCTGACGGATTTTGTAACCAACTTAAATTGCAATAAATTTTTTTTATTGCAGCACAGACGTGACACCCGATTCCATATTGTAAAGCACAAATAATTAACATGTTATGGAACATGAACTATCTTGGAGTAGTAATTTTCTATGCAGGTACAATTTCCTGTAAATTTTGATGCATTTAAATGCTAGTAGAGATGCATGGATTTAGTCTGTATATAAATGAATGACTTAATTTTATTCACATTGTTTTTACGTTTTTACAGTAATATTTCCAGTCGTCAGTCAAGTAGAGGGTGCAGGGGAATGCCGCAGTAAGTTTTTTATTTTATTTCCAAGAAATTTATGACTTAAAAATCAAATAACTCAAACATGCAGAATTCATAAGCGAAGGAGATTCATAGTCAGCTATACCAGTAAAAATTCTTGGGGTTTCAGACAAGGGCAAAAAAGAGGCATTTCTTGTACCAAGTATTGTATGTACTGCATCCTAGCGTTTATTTGTTTCCAGTTTTGTTTAACAACTGATTTTTTTCAAATTAACAAACTGACGCAGGGCAATGATTGCAGTGGTAAAAGTTAAACCTCAGACAAAATACAATAAACGAAGCTTCTGCATAAAATACACAAATCTACCCAATGAGCTTTCTCCAGACCAAACATTAAAATGATTAGAATGAGTTAGCGGCGTGAATGATGAAGCTTTTATTCTATTTTCATACAAAGCTGTATATAATTTTAATCAAGTAATCACCAATCAATTATCGCCCATTTAAAAAGTTATTGCAGCTTGATATAACATATAGCTTCCATTCTGGCTGCCTCTATAGCAAATTACATAAGAAATATACCTTCAAGAAATTCATAGCGGCTCTAACTAAATTGTCATGATGCACATTTTAATAATTTTTTTGGCAAGCACCGGAAAAAAAGTAAACAATTTCGTTCGCTATAAACCATAAAGCACATAGAGTTCAGTTAGTTCAATAATACTCTTTTTCGCCGCATATTGTATCATTTTCTTTGAAAGTACATTTGTACGCAATACTAACCACCAAAAGCTGTATGATATGATTGACCATACCATTATTGTTATTATTCTTACTAATGTTTACCACTATTTATATTGAAATTTTTTGCATCTGGATGGAAACTCCAATTTACAATAATTTATTCGCGCTTGTAAACACACGTTAACATTTGTTTTCTTTTGTTTGCTACTGACCAATATGAATTGTTCGTACTACTACTACTTCTCTCCAACCTACCCAAAAAACAAAATTGTTTTCTGTGTGGACCTGTGTCAACTCTTGGTTGTAAAAACTCTCCCACAATTCTCCCATTAAATGACCAACCCAATTGAAAATTTGAGAAGGATACCTCGGTAAGTATAGTAAGTATTGACTTAAAAGTTGACCAACAACAAGGTCATTGAAAAATTTCTCATCTTGCACTCTTGTTGTAACTACTAATTGATTCGTTGCAATGTTGTACCCCGAGAGTGTGAACAATATAGTGCTCTGTCAGTGTGCGTTTTTTTATGTCTCCGCCTGCACATTGTGCATGCACTTTTGTGGTATTCATTATGTTATCATATAGATTTCATTTTTAATAGCTTTTTCTGTGTATCGGGGTCATCACTTGGC
>Ga0210040_10001329_pt1 | contig 37842 bp, 22 predicted proteins | sample CryGeyCG12114_NA_FD_185462 | JGI IMG/M metagenome (GOLD analysis project Ga0210040, IMG submission 185462) | Groundwater microbial communities from aquifer - Crystal Geyser CG19_WC_8/21/14_NA (SPAdes) (version 2) | ecosystem: Environmental > Aquatic > Deep subsurface > Groundwater | place: USA... | reverse complement strand
TTCCATACCCCTTTCTTTGCCCACCGGTTAAACCGCATATAAACACTATTCCATTCGCCGAAACGTTCGGGCAAATCGCGCCAAGGGGCACCGCTACGGGCAATCCAAAGCACCGCATGAATAAACAAGCGGTTATCAGCACTTCGCCCCGGATCGCCTGCTTTGCCCGGTAATAAAGGAGATAGCTTTAACCACTGATCCGCTCGTAACTCGTATCTTCGCATATTCTTTTTAAACAAAGTTCGTAAATTTAGAACTGTATGTCAACACGGCCTAGTTACTTTTTAAAATTTATTTTTCTTTTAAGGAGAGCCAAGTGGTTTTTTTGTAATAGTAGACTGATCTATTCGAATAATTGTTGCTCCTACTCCATGAGTTGCTTCAACGCTTCTTCTTTGGACAAGTAAATTAAATATTTAGACGCAAATAATTTTTCATTCTCCGCTAATACCGAATATTTTACTACTGCTTCATCTTTTTCGGAGCAGAGTATAATGCCAATAGTGGGATTGTCGTCCGGTGCTTTTTTCAAATCTTCGTACATGCGCATGTACATATCTATCTGTCTGATGTCCTGATGCGTCTGTTTTCCAGCTTTTAGGTCAATCAGCACAAAACATTTAAGATGATAGTTATATAATACCAAGTCGATGTAAAAATCTGATGTGTCGGTAACGATATGTTGTTGACGGGCTACTGTCGGCTTCCCGTATTTAGAACTGGTTAAAAGTACAAAATTTGTTTAAGTTGATAATAATTGTTTAAGTTGTTTTTTCTGAGCAAATTCAACGGGAGTCATTTCTCCAAGAGCATCATGCGGTCTGTTATAGTTGTAATCTTCTAGCCAGGCAGCAGTTATTTCTCTCACTTCGTGCAGGTTCTCAAATAGATAAACATTAAGTACATGTCGGCGGAAAGTGCCGTTAAAGCGTTCAACAAAAGCATTCTGAGTTGGCTTACCTGGTTGAATGTACATAAATTCTATCCCTTGCATTTGGCTCCATTCTGCCATGAGCGTGGCAATAAACTCCGGCCCATTATCCATACGGATCTGTTTTGGTTTTTCCCTCCGCTTTAACAAGTAATTGAGTACCCATACCACCCGGTTGCTTTTCAACGAAAAGTCTACCTCGATATGCAAGACTTCCCGGTTGTAATCATCCAGTACATGGAAAGAGCGGAACTTTCTCTCATTCAGCAAATCATCACTCATAAAATCTCGACTATGTGTGGTTCAACGCCTGTGGCACCTGTAAAGGCTGTTTTATACGCGCAGGTAATCGCTTTTTAACTTTGCGCCGGATGTGTAAGCCAGTAGCTTTGTAAATCCGGTATACTCGCTTATGATTCCATGGCTGTCCTTCCTTGCGCAGCCGCCCAAACACCTTCCAGAAGCCTTCTCTGGGGTGCTGCTCAGCTTTCTGCCGTAGAGCTTCTGCTATGGGCTGATCATCCTTATGTGATTGATAGTAGTAAGTCGATTTGCTCAAGTTTAACACCCGGCATGCCCTGCTGATGCTAGTTTCAACTTCTTGCACAATCTGCCGCTTCTGACAGGGCTTTAGAGCTTTTTTTCAATAATCTCTTTGGCCAGTTTTAGATCCAGCGCTAGTTCAGCGTACATTGATTTGAGTCTCCGATTCTCTTCTTCCAGTTCTTTAAGCCGTTTGAGTTCGGTGGCATTCATGCCATTGTAGCGCTGTCGCCATTTGTAAAAAGCCGCCGCGCTCACTCCATGTTCCCAGCTGATTTCTGCCGCATTTTTACCACCTTCAAACTCCATGAGAATTTTAGCAATCTGTTGAGGGTTGAAGGTTTTTCTTTTCATAAGCACTGTTCTAAGTTAAAATTTTTCTCTTCCTAAACAGTTCTATTTTCAGGGAAGCTTACAGGGAGCTAAAACAAACTTTCCTGAAGCATGTGGAATCTTTTAGGCAAGAAAGTTTCCTCGACACAAGGTCAAGTACGTAGCAGAAGAAAACCTTTGTTAATGAAGACAGGAAATTTATACTTTAATATCCCTTAACTTAATGGCATTAAGCTAACATCAGCGTATATTATTAGACAAAAAAGAAATCAATATTCAGGCAGAAGCCTAGAGCAATATTCCAAATGCTTTTAGAAACAAGTTTATCCCATTACACCGGACAGAAAATAGCGGTACAAACCTACATATGATTAGAGCTTGTCACTTCGGTTACTCTTTCAATACCAATTAGGTCGTATAGATAAGTTAGGGGCGATATACGGGTGATAAGTGAATCGAAAATTAGAATTTTTAACTCTTTTAAATACTTGACATATTAATAAACCTAAATTCATAAGCTGCTTATTTAACTTGCATAATTTTGAATACATTGATGTGAAAATTAATAAATTCATTTTTGTAATCCTGTTATAATCGATAAACCTTTAGATAATAGTTAGATAAAGTGATGAGGAATTTTAAATAATACCATTTGTAAGATAGATGTACTGGGTGATAAAGTTTGCTCTATATGGGAGAGCAGAAATGCCTAACGAACAAGAAGCCTTTACATATCCAGTAATGCTGTTCTGCTTCCCTGGCTGAATTAAGTAGCCCTTAAAATAATTTATTTTTATAAATATTAACCGATTGTTCTACTAATGCTGATGTATGAGAAAGAAGCTACTCTATTTTTCTAAAGGTTTATATAGGTACTTTAAATTTATGTCTGTCGGGATGGTGCCTAATTTTTCTCAGGGGAAAGAAAAACAATCATTATTTTCAGTCCAGTAAACCTAGAAAATAATAAGACTACAGATTATTTGGAAATATATGCATTCAAATTACCACAGCTAAATAAATATGAAGAAAGACTTCACTCTAAAAAAAAGCAAAATATTGCTTCTTGCACTAGCTATTCAAGTAGTACCCATTGCAGGGGCCTACTCGCAGGAGTTAGCATTTAGTTCCTTGAGCCATAAGTCAAGCCTAAACCAGAAAGCCAAGCCACAAACCAAAGCTAAATCTCTGGTAGAGGTTTTAGACCAGTTAGGAGAACAATACCAGTTAAGTTTTAATTATCGAAGCGAACAATTAGAAGGTAAGTTGGTGACAGAGTTACTGGTTTTACCAAAAGCTAAGAAAATGGCTGATTTGGAACAAGTCCTGGAAAAATTATTAAAAGGACAGGGTTTGCAATATGAGAAGGTGAAAAACAACTTCTATCTAACTTATCCGGAAAACAAAACCAGACAGCAGGCTACAAACCAGCCTGTTATCCAATTGCCGTCAACAGCTAATAATCAAATTGTAGAAGTTATGGTGTCCGGGAAAGTAACAGATGCCGATGGTCAAGCATTACCAGGAGTAAGTATTTTATTAAAAGAGACAACAATTGGTACCGCAACTGATATTGATGGCACTTATAAGCTTTCAGTACCGGATACTAAAGGCACTTTAGTTTTCTCTTATATCGGGTTTGCTACCCAAGAAGTTGCTTTAACTAACCAAACTGTAGTTAATGTTACGCTTAGACCCGATGCCAAAGCGCTGGAAGAAGTAGTAGTAATCGGCTATGGTACCCAAAAAAGAGAAAATGTAATTGGTTCTGTTGCCCAGGTATCAGCAGAACAGTTGCAAAGCAGGCCGGTAACCCAGTTATCAAACGCTTTAACCGGACAAATGGCCGGTGTAACAGCAATCCAGCGTTCCGGACAACCGGGAGCCAGTGCCAGTACAATCAATGTGCGGGGGGTGGGTTCTTTTGGTGCTTCTTCCGGAGCATTTGTACTGGTAGATGGTATACCCGGTAATTTCAATGATGTTGATCCAAATGATGTAGAAAGTGTATCTGTCCTGAAAGATGCTTCTTCAGCAGCTATTTACGGGTCCCGGGCTGCCAATGGGGTAGTATTGGTAACTACCAAATCTGGTAAAGAAGGCAAATTGCAAATTAACTATAATGGCTATACTGGCTTTCAGAAGCCAACCGCTTTCCCGGATTTTGCCGATTCATGGGAATATGCCGAAATGTATAATGAAGCGGAAGGTTCTTCCTCTCCAACTTATACACCGGAGGATATTGAGAAATTTAGAAATGGCTCTTCGCCTGATACCCATCCCAATACTAAATTTTTGGACGCTGTATTCTCTAAAAATGGCGTACAAACTGGACATAATCTAACCATTAGCGGAGGTTCTCCCACCTCCAAATATAACCTTTCTTTTGGTTATTTATTCCAGGATGGTTTGGTTGTGAAAAACAACTTCGACCGGTACAATATCCGGCTTAATTTAACCACCGCCCTCAATTCCAAAATGGATATTACTACCCGCCTCGCCGGAATTAAAACCAGTTCCGAGGAGCCGGGCCCGCCCGCGACCTTAGATTTAAATGGGGTTCTTGGCATTGTAAATCATGCAGTACGTTATCCTTCGGTTAGTGCTGGCAAATTGTCTAATGGTTACTATGGTACCGGAATTGTTCAGAAGGGAACACCAATTTCCTTCTTGGAATCGGAGTCTTTCGGAAGGGAAAACGGCCTGAACCTAAATGCCAATATTCGGTGGGATTATAGAATAATACCTGATTTAAAGGTTTCTTTTATTACCGGGTATAACCAGAGCAGTAATAAAAACACCGAATTCCGGGCCACACAAGTACTAAACCCCAATATTGCTTTAGGACCAAACGAATTAAATAAAATTAATAACTCAACCGAATATTATACCCTTCAAAGTCTAGCAGATTACTCCAAACAAATTAATGAACACCAAATCAGCTTACTGCTAGGTTATTCTTTTGAAGAAAGTAGTTTTGAGACTGCTACTGTTTACCGCAACAACTTTCCGGGTAATGACCTAACCGAAATAAATGCCGGCTCACAAACTGCCCAAGGAACTGCTGGAACAGCCAACGGATGGGCGCTAGAATCTCAGTTTGCCCGGGCTAATTATAGCTTTGCCAATCGTTATTTACTAGAAGGCGTTATTCGCAGAGATGGGTCTTCGCGTTTTCCTACCTCCCGAAAATATGCTTATTTCCCTTCGGCAGCTATTGGTTGGCGCGTTGGCCAAGAAGAGTTTATTAAGGAAAGTGCGCCTTGGATTAGTGAATTGAAATTAAAGGCTTCCACAGGGGTTTTAGGAAACCAAAATATTGGTAATTATCCTTACCAAAATCTTTATAACCTATTTACAAATCAAGGCCCCGTTTATAATTATTCTTTTGGCGGCGCCATTTCTGCCGGAGCTGCCCGTACTACCATTGTGGATCCTGAACTGCATTGGGAATCAACTAAAACTACGGATGTTGGGATGGAATTTGGTTTTTTTAATAATAAACTTACTGGTTCCGCTACTTATTTTAACCGCAATACTTATGATATTTTATACGCGCCAGGTGGAAGTGTTTCCGGTACTTTAGGTTTTGCTTTATCAGAAACGAACACCGGTGAACTAAATAATTCTGGTTTAGAATTTGTTTTGGGCCATAATAATACCTTCGGCGATTTTTCTTATAATATAAACGGTAACTTTTCTATTATCAAGAATAAAGTATTAGATCTGGGAGTGGGCAATATTAATCAGCCCAATGGTATGATAGGCAATAACTCTGATTTGTTTGTAGGTTACCCCTTACAAGTTTATTATGGTTATGTAGCTGATGGAATTTATGTAAATGCGGAAGATGTATTGTCCTATGAGGCCCATTCGGATCAGAATGCGGTTAATACAAACCCACAGCCTGGAGATATCAGATATAAAGATATTAGCGGCCCAGACGGGGTGCCGGATGGTAAAGTAGATGCTACCTACGACCGGGCCATATTGGGCAGTAATATACCAAAATATACCTTTGGCTTAAACTTGGGAGCTAATTACAAAGGTTTCGATGTCAGCATGCTCCTGCAAGGTGTTGCCGGGTCGAAAGGTTATATGAATGGTTACGCCGGAATTGCTTTTAATAATTTTGGTTCCATTCAGCAATGGATGATCGATGAAAGATGGAGCCCTGCAAACCCCCGGGCTGATGCTGGTTATCCCCGTTTGGAATTAGTTTCTAATTCTGGTACCCCCAATACGGTACTTTCTTCTTTCTGGGTTTTAAACGGCTCTTATGTACGGGGAAAAAATATTCAGTTTGGTTATACTTTGCCTAAAAGCTTAACCAATAAGATTCACGTGGGTAGTGTTCGTTTTTACCTGAGCGGCGAAAATTTGTTTACCATTAGTAATTACCGACAAGGATGGGATCCGGAAGTAGGCAATGATAGTGCCCCTAATAATGACACTAACAATATTATAACCAGCGGTTCTTATTATCCGATTCTTCGGAATTATACTTTCGGGCTTAATCTCAGATTTTAAAAAATAATTTATGAAACCGATAAATAAATTTAATAAAAGTTTGGTACTGCTCCTGGCATTTGTACTAATTACTTCCTGCGAAGATAAACTGGAAAAAGCTCCTTTGGATCAGTTTAGCTCCTTAAACTTTTGGAAAACCGAAAACCACGCTATGCTGGCCTTAACGGCGGTATATAAAGGCAACATAGCCGTAAATAACACCAACGTGAACCCAACCGATTGGTGGTCTTATGCCGGCCTGGTATTCCTGGATTTTGCTTCGGATAATGCTTACGACAGAAGAGGGGAGACTTCTCCCGTTCATAAACTAAGTAACGGTACGCTTACAAATAGTTTAGGAATTCTGACCAATTATTGGAACCAGAGTTACAGCCGGGTTGCCCGTTGCAACGATTTTCTCATCAATATTGGTCAGGTGCAAATGGATGAAGTTAAGAAAAAGCGCATGATTGCGGAAGTTCGTTTTATTCGGGCCGCCCAATATTTTTACATGTCTCAATATTGGGGTTCGGTGCCCTTAGTTACTACCTTATTAACCAAAGAAGAAGCAAATACCTTAACCAAAACTCCTAAAGCCGAAATCGTGGATTTTGTGATTAAAGAGTTTACCGAAGCTGCCGCCGATTTGCCCCGGCATAAGGATATTCCCGCTACAGAAACAGGCAGGGCCAGTAAACAAGCTGCCTTGGCATTTTTAGGCCGGATTCAATTGGCAGAACGAAAATTTGCCGATGCGGCGGTAACTTATAAATCCATTATTGACTTTGGCGATAACCAAATTGATCCCAACTATCTGGAGCTTTTTATTATTGCGAAGGAAAATAGTAGTGAGAATATTTTTAGTGTTCAGCACATCGAAAATTTATCTGCTCATGGATTACCGCAGCATGCCTGGCCGGCTGTAGCCGGTGGCTGGCATATTATCTGTCCGTTGGGTAGCCTGGTGGAGGCTTATGATTACAAAGATGGTACGCCATTCTCTTATTCCGATTCGCGTTATAACTGGGATAAAGTTTGGCAAGACCGGGACCCTCGCTTGAAGTTTAATATTTTGTTTAACCATGATGTGTTTAAAGGCCGTTACGTAACGCACCCGGATTCGGCATCGGCTCCGGACCAGTTAGGAGCCGGCAAACAAACAACCCAAACCGGGTATGGTATCCGGAAATTCATGGACCCTTCGTTTAGCGGCAACTTAACTAATTATGGTGGTAATTTACCAATTATCCGCTATGCCGAAGTATTATTAAGTTACCTGGAAGCTAAAATTGAAGCCGGTCAAGGCATTACCCAAGCTGATTTAGACGCTACTATCAATAAAGTTAGGGGCAGGGCTTCGGTAGGAATGCCGGCTACAACTGTAACTGATCCTACGCAGTTAAGAGCAATTGTTCGCAAAGAGCGCCGACTGGAAATGCCTTTTGAAGGCACCCGCTACTGGGATTTATTACGCTGGAAAACCGCTGAAACAGTTTTAAAAGGGGATTTTTACGGCGCTCCTTTCCCGGTTTCTGTAAAACCAATCCGGCAAAAGAATGCCTCTACCCCAGATCCACTGGGTAGAAAAAGGTGGTTTGTTACAACCCGTAATTTCCGGGCTCCGCAGGATTATCAATGGCCTATTCCGTTAACTGAAATAAACATTAATCCTAGTTTAGGCGAATAGGTTTTAAAGTTAATTCCTAAATAAACACGCTGTCGAAAGATTACTTCGGCAGCGTGTTTATTCTATTATAGAATCAAATTCTTACATATTGGAATAAGTAGTTTTTAAGAATTGTTTTTTAGTTTAAGAGTCAGATATATGATTAACTACTTAATCAAACTACATAATTCTTTATTTTAAAAAGCGTAATATTCAGTTTTTGATACAATATTAAAAGTTCAGGAAGTAAAAAATGCTGCTTTAAATTTAGCATCTTCAATAAAGGAAATTAGCATCAACTAAACATGTACCTTGATAACTTTTTTAGGTTCCTTACTGCTGGATTTTAATCCTTTAAATTCTTTTATCGCATTACCTTCTCCTACTACAATAGTATATTTTCCGGCTTCGGGTACACCCGGACTAAAGTCAGAGCCTTTTATGCGCAGAACATTTACTAGCTCATTATTTTTCTCATTAATTATTTTTACCACCTGATTAGGTTTATTTAGCTTTAAACGAGGTAAGAAGCCCTGGGGCTTACGGCCATCATTGTCAGTTTGAGAAATGGTTAGCGGCCAACCAGGAAATTGATCATTGGGATTAGGTTTGTCTTTATCAGCTAAAAACCGGAAGGCTTCCATCTTAATGGTTCTTACCGCAGTATCAAAGGTAATAATGCCAAATCCGGAAGCTTTATTCTGGGCTTTTAAATAACGGTTTTTATTTTGAAAGTTATCCAGCGGATTACCTACGGCATAAACAAAATTATTATTACCAAATATATCTTTATAGAGGCCGGTATTAGGCAAACCATGTTCCGGCCGGTTGGTAAAAAGCGCTTGTACACTGTCCGGCTCACCCCACCGGATATACCCGGTAGAAATGGCCGGGGTACAAAAAGTCCAGCCGCCGTCGCGGGCATTATCTAAGCTATATTGCACCATAAAAGGCAAATGCTGGTCGCCATTAATATGAAAAGTAAAGGCTTTCCGGATTAACCGGAGTACATCGTCGCGTTTTTGCTTTGGCCAGCCCCCAGAATCCATATCGCCGTACAAAAACATTTTGGTCGGACCATGGTGAGTACCTACATTGCAGAAGAGTGTTTGCGATAATAAAACTTTCATGTCGGCACCCTGCCAGTCGTTAATCCATCGTTCTAAAAACTGCATTTGGCGGTCACCTAGAAATTTAAGGTTCGGATCTTCCAACTCGTTTTTGGCAAGTGGTTCTTTTATATGGTCTAAGCGTTCGTTGGGTTTTCGTTTTCGTACGGCTTCCGGCCCTGATTTAAACATGCGATCGCTGATAACGGCAAAGCTTACCTTGCCATATACCAAATCGGTATACCAGGTTTCAATACCGGAAGTTAATGGTTCCGGATGGAAGGAAGCCGGCATGTGGCCGCATTGGGTTTTGCCCACAACATTCACCATTTTCGGAGTTTGCACGTAGCCGCCTTTTGCATCCTTCACTTGTTCCCACGATTCGAAGGAAATAGGTACGCCGCCGTCTCCCCATAAATTACCTTGAAAAACATCATGGTCGTCGGGAGTGCAAATAGTTGGGCGGTCACGCATTACATCGCCAAAAGTCCAGCCAAACATATACCATTTGCCTAAATAGCTTAAAATGGAATCGGACTCCGGTTGTCGTTTAATCGGGTAACCACCATTCCCTTCGTACAACTGATCGCCGGAAAAATAAAGCAAATCCGGGTTATGTTTCTTCAGGTTGTTTACCAAAGGGGTATAAGGATAGCCTTCCCATTCCTGACAGGTTAAGCCGCCAAAGCGCAAAGGCCGGTTAAGTGGTTCCTGCCGGATTATACCATTATAGTTGTAAACCTGGCCTTTGTTCCGGTAAATTACCTGATAAGGTACGTCTTTGCCTGCGTCCCAGTTGGTTAATTCAAAAACGGCTAAAAAGGCCATAGGATCAATTTTTTGGTTGGAAACTTTCTCCCATTGGTTATTCTTTTTCAGGTGCAACTCAACTTCCTGGTTATCTTTTACCCCGATGGGCGGCATCTGGGCCGAAAGCTTAAGTGTACCTTTAGAAAGCGTATACATAGTCCATAAAACCGGGCCGAAACTATTTTCGGGTTTAGAGTAAATTTTTGAACCGGATAGCTGCGGGCTTTTAAACCAAAATTTTTCGCCACCTCTCTCCTCAAAATTATTCACCAGCGCTATAACCCCATCCACATCTTTTTCGGTTTGATAGGTGAGTTCGGAGGTTTTCCCGTTAGCGCCTTTACAAGTTAAAGTAAGTTGCGTAATATTATTTGCCCGATTGCCTATAACCGATAAATTAAAATCAGAAAAGTTAAAATTAGCCGGTAAGGCTTTGGTCTGATCAGCAATAAATAAAATTCCTTGGGTATTAATACCAACATTAAGGCCTTGTCCAAAATAACAAGCTGCTTTTACATCCGGGTCCAGTTCATCTTTTACGCCTATACAAAAGCCTGCCGACCCGGTTTTATTACCGGAATTATTTGCTTGGAGCAAACCTAAGTTAACCGCAACCGAGAATTCGCCATTGCCTTCTTTAATAAGCGAGGTTAACATATTTACCCGGGCAAACTTCTGTTCGCCGGTAAATTCTAGGCGGCCGCTTTTTACCCTCCAGTCTTCCATCGGAATAGCCCAATATTTTTCACCTAACCAAATCCGGTCATGCACGTCGGCAAAATCATCGGCGAGTAATGGCCCGGCTGCATCTGGTGCTAAGGCCATTTTAAAACTAGCGCTTTCTGCTGAAAAGCCTGAAAAGGAATAGGAGATAGAGGCAAGTCCTAAACCTAATTTCTTAAAAAATTTTCTCCTGTTATTGTGATGCATAAGGTATATTAGGAAACTAAGTAATACAATAAAGAGCCAACGAAAACCGGTATAACAATGATTAATTTACAAGAATCCAGCAGATTCATGAGAATACTTAAGATACATAAAAATCCAGTAGAGTTAACAGTAGAGTTAATATGAGTGAAATTAACTTAATGTGTCATTTTTACCCAAATAAATTCCTATACTTAAACTGCAATTTAGAGAGTTTCATATTCTTAAAACGGGCAGACCAAAATAATCTAATTTGTTTTAGTTGAAAATTAAATTAGAAATTCTTCTGGTAAAATCTCTGCTGGTAAATTCCTGTTAGGAAAATTTTTCTTTATTTTTAGTTGAACTTGCTAATAACTATTCTCTATTGAACACCTGGATATCAAGAAGTTTAGTTTGAAATTTACTTTTTAAAGGATTGTAGATAAAATTATGATGAGAATACTATAAATGAACTGTTTATAGGATATTAGACTTCGCTTTACTTTAAAATTAAATAATGATTGATAATATTTATCCGCAGCAGATGAATAGTTACTTTAAAACACTTGCGGACATTATTGTAGTATTCATACTGCTCTCTGGCCCTACCCTGGCCAGAGCTCAATCGCCTAATGTTATCTTTATTCTGGCTGATGATATGGGAACCTACGACGTAGGTGCTTACGGCCAGAAGCTGATTAAAACACCAAATATTGACAAGCTGGCAAAAGAAGGTATACGGTTTACCCAGCATTACGCTGGCAGCGCTGTTTGCGCACCTTCCCGCGATGTTTTAATGACGGGAATGCACACTGGCCATTCAACTATCCGGGGCAATTATCCTTTTGAAACGGAAGGTAACCTGCCTATTCCGGATGCATCTGTAACTGTAGCCGAACTTTTTAAAAATAAAGGTTATACTACTGGTATGATGGGTAAATGGGGGTTAGGTGGCCCTGGTTCTACGGGTGGCCCAACTAAACAAGGCTTCGATTATTCTCTTTGTTATTTAGATCAACGGGTAGCACACGATTATTATGTGCCTTATTTATGGAAAAACGAAGAGAAATTCATGATTAAGGAAAATGAAAATGGTGCTCGCAATGTGTACAGCCACGATTTGTTCTTTTCCCATGCCCTGCAGTTTATTCAGGATAACCAGCAAAAGCCTTTTTTTCTGTACTTGCCTTTTACCATTCCGCACGGCAAGTTCGAAGTTCCTTCTGTAGCACCTTATACCAATGAAAAATGGACAGAACAACAAAGAAATTATGCTGCTATGATTACCAGAATGGATGGTGACATAGGCAAAATAATGGATTTGTTAAAAGAATTGAAATTAGACCAAAATACGCTGGTTATTTTTTCTAGTGACAACGGGCCCGTACCCCAAATGATAAAGCAGTTTAAGAGCAGCGGTCCACTACGGGCCAATAAAGGCGATTTATACGAAGGCGGTATTCGGGTGCCGTTAATTGCGCGTTGGCCGGATAAAATTACTCCGGGTACAGTAAGTGATCATGTTTCGGCTTTTTGGGATTTCCTGCCAACTATGGGGGAGTTGATTGGTGCCAAGGCTCCGGCAAAGGTAGATGGCATCTCTTATTTACCTACTCTGTTAGGTAAAAAGCAAAATAAACACGAGTTCTTGTACTGGGAATTCTTTAATACCCGCTATAACCAGGATAATAGCAGCGATAAAAAATCAAAAGTATTTTTAACTCAGCAAGCCGTGCGCATGGGCGATTGGAAAGCAGTACGAGTTAATTTAAATCAAAATCCAAACGCGCCATTAGAGCTTTATAACCTGAAATCTGACATTGGTGAAACGAAGAATGTAGCCGCCCAAAATCCTGATATTGTTAAAAAGATTCAGAATTATATGGCTGGAGCTAGTCAGGACGGCGTGTATTTCAGCCGGAAATAAGATATTAGTGCAAGTAACATGCTGTTGAGCTTTCATGATTTTGGTTTATCTACAGCAAATATTTCTGTAATAAGCTATGAAAAACTATGCTTTTTATAGCTTATTATTTATAGGCATCTTACAAATATGTCCGATAGCTGCCCAAAAAATGAGGGGAGATGTCCTATAAGCGGTAAATAAAGTCTTTCTTAATATTACCTAATTTCTGCTTAATATTAAATAATTTAATATTAACAAACTTACCATATATGCCTAAATTTAAAATTCATAAGATAATCATTTGGCTTTGTCTATTAATTATTCCGGCTATCGCCGCTTTACAATTGAAAAGTAATGCACCAGAGAAGCCAGCAGAAAAACAGCCTAATATTTTATTCTGTATTGCGGATGATGCCTCTTACCAGCACATGAGCGCTTATGGTTTAACCGATTATGTGAAGACGCCGAATTTTGATCACGTTGCCCAAGAAGGTTTATTATTTGCTAATGCTTATACGCCTAACCCAAAATGTGCGCCTTCGCGGGCTATGATATTAACTGGTCGGAATTTGTGGCAACTGGAAGAGGCTGGTAATCATGCGCCTAATTTCCCGACAAAATTTATCACGTACTTAGAAGCACTTAGCAAAAATGGTTACCAGATTGGCTATACCGGCAAAGGCTGGGGGCCAGGAAATCCGGGCCAAATAAATGGCAAAGCGCGGTTATTAACTGGCCCGGCTTACAATGAATTAAAAATGTTGGCGCCTACTAAAGCCGCTTCCCCCACCAATTACGAAGCTAACTTTAAAGCTTTTTTAGATAGAAAGCCAAAAGATCAACCATTTTGTTTTTGGTACGGCGGGCACGAACCTCATCGGGAATATGAATATGGATCTGGAGTAGCTAAAGGAAAAAAGAAATTATCAGATATAAAAAATCTTCCTGCTTTCTGGCCGGATAATGACAAAGTAAGAAATGATGTTCTCGATTATGCCTACGAAGTAGAATATTTTGATAAGCATTTAGGAAAGATATTGGAACTTCTGGAGAAAAGGGGCGAACTGGAGAACACCATTGTGGTCGTAACTTCAGATAATGGGATGCCTTTCCCGCGTGTTAAGGGTCATATTTATGAATTCGCCAACCATTTGCCGCTGGCTGTAATGTGGAAAAAAGGTATTAAGAAACCTGGCCGCAAAATTCAAGACTATGTAAGTTTTATTGATTTTGCCCCTACTTTCCTGGACATAGCTGGTATTAATCAGGCTAGAAGTACCATGCAGCCCTTACAAGGAAAATCGCTTCTGAATATTTTTACCTCTACCAAAGACGGTATAGTGGATGTCACCCGCGACCATGTGCTTTTAGGGCGCGAACGGAATGATGTGGGCCGACCAAATGACTGGGGATACCCGGTTAGAGGTATTGTTAAAGGGGATTATTATTATGTGCGAAACTATGAGCCTGATCGCTGGCCCGCCGGTAATCCCGAAACCGGTTATTTAGATACTGATGGCGGACCTACCAAAACTGAAATTTTGCAGACCAAAAGAAACAGCGGCGAAAGTAAATATTGGAACATCGACTTTGGCAAAAGACCGCCTGAAGAGTTTTACCAAGTAAAGAAAGACCCGTATTGCATGAACAACCTGGCCGAAGATAAAAGTGTAAGTAAGCTTAAAAACGAACTTAAAACCAAGATGGAGCAGGAGCTTAAAAGTCAGCAAGATCCACGCATGTTAGGTAAAGGTTTCGTGTTTGATCAGTACCCTTATTCTGAAGACAAAATTCGCGGATTTTACGAGCGCTACATGAAAGGCGAAAAATTAAAGGCCGGGTGGGTAGAAGAAACTGACTTTGAAAAGAAAGCTCAGTAATTTTAACTTCCTGTAAGCAAATCATTTGCAAGCCGGAGCAACCATACTGCTAATCCTAATATTTTAAAATGGATATGTTCCAAAAGCTTGATTTGAGATATATTTACCCTTAGAAAATAGGTAATTAAGCATACTTCTAATAAATTCAAAGCAGGTGAAGCTAACCTTACCTATTACCTGAAATTTCTCCTGCTTAGCAAAGGAATAATTTTTTGTCTTTAAATTTTATAAAATTGAAATAGATGTATCGAATAATATTTTCAATCATTCTATTAGTTGTATTTTCCTGTTCTTCTCCTAAAAAAGAAAATGCAAAACCTAACATTGTTCTTATTTATGTTGATGATTTAGGTTATGCTGATTTAGGTTGCTATGGGGCCAAAGGCGTGGAAACACCAAATGTAGACCGGTTAGCTAAAAATGGTATTAGATTTACAGATGGTCATTGTGCTGCTTCCACCTGCACGCCTTCCCGGTTTTCAATTCTTACCGGTAAACATGCGTTTCGAAACAAAGCCGCAATTTTACCAGGCGATGCGCCCTTGATTATCAGGCCCGGCACGCCTACTATTGCAGATATGTTGCAAAAAGCTGGTTATAAAACCGGCGTAATTGGTAAGTGGCATTTAGGTTTAGGCGATGGTACTGTTAACTGGAATAAAGAAATAAAACCAGGCCCGGCCGAAATCGGATTTAATTACAGCTTTTTAATCCCGGCGACCGGCGACCGGGTACCAACGGTATATGTAGAAAATCAGCGGGTAGTTGGCCTTGATCCCAATGACCCCATTCAGATAAGTTATGCCGAAAAAATAGGAGATGAACCAACCGGATTGTTAAACCCTGAATTATTAAAAATGAAGGCGGATACCCAACATAGCCAAACGATTATAAATGGCATCAGCCGTATTGGGTATATGAATGGTGGCAAAGTTGCCCGTTGGCAAGACGAAGATTTCCCGGATATATTAACCGGGAAAGCCAAAGCTTTCATTACCAAAAATAAAGACCAGCCTTTCTTTCTTTACTTTGCCTTTCAGGATATTCACGTACCGCGCGTTCCTAACCCAAAGTTTGTTGGTAAAAGCAAAATGGGGCCGCGGGGTGATGCTATTGCCCAGATGGATTGGTGCACCGGTGAAATTATGAAAACCCTGGAAAAATTAGGCTTAGCGGAAAATACGCTGATTATTTTTTCAAGTGATAACGGGCCAATTTTAGATGATGGTTACGCAGATAAGGCCGTGGAATTACTGGGCGCGCATAAGCCTGGTGGCCCATTTAAAGGAGGAAAATATAGTGCTTATGAAGCCGGAACCCGGGTACCAACCATTACTTACTGGCCTGGCGTAATTAAGCCGGGTGAGAGCAATGCTCTGATCAATCAGATAGATTTGTTCGCTTCGCTGGCAAAATTAACAGGGCAAAAATTAGAACCGGAGGATGCTCCGGATAGCCAGGATATGCTGAATACTTGGCTGGGTAAATCTAAAGTAGGTCGTAAGGAAATGATTGAAGAAGCTTTTGTTTTGGCTTTACGTAGTGGCGACTGGAAATATATTGCGCCCGGAACCCAAGCACCTGATTGGTTAAAAAATAAAGATGTAGCCACGGGTTTGGGAGAAGTGCCGCAATTGTATAACCTGGCCCAGGATAAAGCAGAGCAGCATAACTTAGCTAAAAAGCATCCGGAAAAGGTGAAGGAATTAGAGCAAAAATTGAAAGCTATGGTCGCTAATAAGTAGTTGTTAGTTTTTAGCTTTGAGAATAATTATTTATAAAATTGATAACGCCGGATAAATTTATCTTAATAATTCAATAGAATAATACCAGATGGATGCGGCTAAATTAAAGAAATTACAGAATCAGGAAATTCGAATTACCTATAATTATATTAGCTTGGGGCAGTGAAACTAGCGAAATACTTTATGATGCTACTGTATGGCAAGTAATAAATACTTTGTTTAATACTCTAAAACCAGTATACAGTTTAATTTATAAATAAGGCTCTAATAAGTTTGGCTAATTAGAGCCTTTCTACTATCTTTTGATTTATTACTGTACAACTGCCGATAATATAAAGCCATATATAAATAAATCACAAGCAAGCAGATGCAGTAAGAGATAGCCAATACTAATAACATTACCCAGAAGTGGCAGAAAAGAGATTAGGTAGAAGATTTGGTAAGTGGTAGTAAGAATTAGATAATCAGCGCATTAGTCACTACAGAAGAGTAAGACAATGTTTAAGTAAGAACCAAATTATGAATACTATTGAATATTTGTAAAAATTATAAAGCTGCTTTTTTTGTGAATTATTACAAATTTTGATTAATGGTTAAATGATTTATAGTTTATGAAACGCCGCTATTTTATTACCAAAACTTTAGCTGCTAGCACTGCAGCCTTAACTCTAGGCCCATCTGCTATGGCTAGCTCATTTCCGGTTATTAATAATACCCCTGAGCTTATTCTGGGTGCTCCTAAACAGCGTTTTAAATTAAACTATGCGCCGCATTTTGGTATGTTCAAACATTCTGCCGGAGATAATTTAATTGATCAGCTTAAGTTTATGGCCGATAATGGCTTTATGGCGCTGGAAGATAATGGCATGATGGTCCGGCCTGTAGATTTGCAAACTAAAATAGGAGAAACTTTAGCCAAACTCAACATGACAATGGGCGTGTTTGTAGTTGATAAAGGTGGCAATGCTCAAAATACCCTGGCAGCAAACAAACCCGAACACGTAGAAATTTTCCTAAATGGCTGCAAAAGGGCGGTGGAAGTAGCAAAACGAGTAAATGCCAAATGGATTACGGTAGTACCCGGTGATTTTGAACGTAGTTTGCCCATTGGTATCCAAACAGCTAATGTAATAGAAGCCTTGCGCCGGGGCGCTGAAATATTGGAACCGCATGGTATTGTAATGGTATTAGAACCGCTTAGCGATACACCTAACCTTTTCTTACGCAACTCTGACCAGACCTACATGATTTGCAAAGCGGTTAACAGTCCTTCCTGCAAATTACTTTTCGATATTTATCACATGGCCAAAAACGAAGGCCATATCATTACCAATATCAATCATACCTGGAGCGAAATACCATATTTCCAAATTGGCGACAACCCAGGCCGTAAAGAGCCGGGTACCGGAGAAATTAATTTTAAAAATATTTTTAAAAGTATATACAATAAAGGGTACAAAGGTGTGATGGGCATGGAACATGGCAATTCTATACCGGACAAGAAAGGTGAACTGGCTTTAATTGAAGCTTACGTGCAGGCCGATAACTTTACTAGCTCTTAAATTAGCTTATATTAAATATTGAATCAGATATAATTGACTTCTTTTAATTAAATAAGTATTTGGCTTTTTGGCTTGTAACTAAATACAAATTGCTAACAACTACTTACAGAAGTAAATGAAGCAATGATATAATTAAGAAGTAATTTTAAATAAATCTTTTTAAAGGCATTGTTCCTTTTTTAAGTAATTTCTTCTATTGAAAAACATATAAACTCCTGATCATGAAACAAAAAAGAATTAAATGGTTAGCCGCTGGAGTTATTTTAACCGGCATATCGGCCTATACTCTTAAAAAGGACATTGGATTAATACTGGAGCAAAAGTATTATTCTGAGAAGACCCAGTTATATCTACCCGAAGATTTAGAAGCTACTTTATGGGCAGAATCGCCGCAGTTTTACAATCCAACAAACATGGATGTAGATGTGAAAGGCCGCATTTGGGTAACCGAAGCGGTGAACTATCGCAAATACAATAACAAGTCTCCTAAATATAAGGATCGGCCCGAGGGCGACCGGGTAGTAATTTTGGAAGATAAAAACGGGGACGGCGTAGCCGAAACATCTAAAGTTTTTGTACAGGATAAAGACTTACTGGCCCCGTTGGGTATTTCTGTTATCGGCAATAAGGTAATTGTTTCCAGTGCGCCCTCTATTATTGTATATACCGATGAAAACGGAGATGATAAGCCGGACAAAAAAGAAACTTTCTTAACCGGATTTGGCGGGGTAGACCACGACCACAGTTTGCACGCCATGTTTGCTGGCCCCGATGGTAAATATTATTTCAACGCCGGTAATGCCGGGCCCCACATTGTAACCGATAAAGGCGGCTGGACTTTGCGTTCCGGCAGCATGTACACTGGCGGTTCTCCTTACAACAAAGATAACAAGCCCGGCCTGGTAAGCGACGATGGAAAAGTTTGGGTAGGTGGTATTGCCATGCGCATTAACCCGGATGGCAAAGGCTTAACGGTATTGGGACATAATTTCCGGAACTCTTACGAACTGGCCCTGGATTCTTACGGCAACATGTGGCAGAATGATAACGACGATGATGGCAACAAAGGCGTGCGCGTGTCATGGCTGATGGAAGGCGGCAACATGGGTTATTTTAGTGCCGATGGCTCCCGTAAATGGCAAAGCGACCGCCGGCCAGGGCAGGAAATAGTACCGGCTCACTGGCACCAGGACGATCCGGGGGTAATTCCGTTTGGCGATAATACCGGCGCAGGATCTCCTACCGGCGTAACTTTTTACGAAAGTGACTTATTAGGCAAAAATTACCGCGGTATGTTATTAGCCTGCGAGGCCGGACGCAATGTGGTATTAGCCTATAAACCTACGGCTAAGGGTGCTGGTTATGATTTAAAACGATTAAATTTAGTTTCTTCCTTATCGGAAGATGAAGTAGAGAACGCAAAAAGTAAAGTAACGGAGGAGGAGAAAAGTAAATGGTTCCGACCGAGCGATGTAGTAATAGGGGCTGACGGTGCTCTTTATGTAGCCGACTGGTACGATAGCATGGTTGGTGGCCACCGGATGACCGATACTACCGGCACCGGTCGTATTTACCGCATTGTACCAAAAGGAAAGAAACTAACCACCCCCAAAATAAACCTGAAAAAAACCAAAGGCCAAATTGCGGCTTTATTAAGCCCGGCGGTAAATGTGCGGAACGCTGGCTTTGTTTTATTGGCCGCCCAAGGCGACAAAGTGGTAAAAGACGTAAAGAAAATATTAGCTTCCGAAAATCCTTATCACCGCGCCCGTGCTATTTGGCTGCTTTCTAACTTAGGCCCACAGGGCATTGCCGAAGTTGAAAACATGTTAAAAGACAACGACCCTAATATGCGTATTACAGCTTTTCGTGCCTTACGCCAGGCTAAATCAGATATCCTGCCGTACGCGCAGCAATTAAGCAAAGACCAGTCGGCCGCGGTTCGCCGGGAAGTAGCTATTGTCCTGCGTGATTTACCAGTGGAAAAAGTTCAGGATATTGCTGTAGAACTGGCCTCGCAGTACGATGGCCAGGATCGTTATTACCTGGAAGCATTAGGTTTAGCTTTCACGAACAAAGAAGAAAAAGTTTATCCGGTGCTGCAAGCAAAGCTAGGTGGTGAGCCGCTCCAGTGGAGCCAACAGTTTACGGATATTGCCTGGCGGCTGCACCCCAAGGCTGCTATACCTGCTTTAAAACAACGTGCCGGCTCCGCTCAGCTAACGGAACAACAGCGTAAAAAAGCCATTGTAGCTTTAGGTTTTATGAAAGACCAGCAAGCAGTAAATGCCATGCAGGATTTAATGGCCAGCAATCTGAAAGATGTTTCTGACCAAGCCCAATGGTGGTTACGCTACCGTAAAAGCAACGATTGGAGCGACTTTAATATGAAGTTACCCGATATTGCTTCTAATATTAACCCGGAGTTACAGAAAAAAATGCTGGATTATAAGCTGAAATTGGTAAACAATGCTCTTCCGCAAAAAGAAAGAATAGATGCTGCTACGGCTATGGCCAAAGACAAAGTGGGTGGGGAAATGCTGATTGGCCTGGCGGCGGAAAAGAAATTATCACCCGAGATAACCACCGCTGTAAGCAAGGTTATCTTTAATAATCCGGATCAGACCGTTCGAGTATTAGCCAGTGATTATTTCAGAAAGCCCGGTGGTTCCACTGCTATATCTATACCTAAGATTGCGAAAATGCCCGGTGAAGCCCTAAAAGGTAAAAGTGTGTTTCAAAGCAAGTGTACCGCTTGCCACCGTATCGGAAAAAATGGCGCAGATATAGGTCCAGAATTAACTTTAATTAACAAAAAATTCGAAAAGAATGGTTTATTAGATGCCATTGTAAACCCCAGCGCCGGTATGGCTTTTGGTTACGAATCGTGGTTGATTACGAAAAAAGACGGCACCACTGCTTCCGGCTTTCTGCAAGCTGATGGGGAAACTGTTGTTCTAAAAGGCATGGGCGGTCAGATATATAACATCAAAGCTGCTGATATTGCTTCGCGTAAACAATTTGCCACCAGTATTATGCCCGAACCAACTGCTTTAGGCTTAAACGAAAAAGATTTAGCAAACTTATCTGAATATTTATTAACCATGAAAACGGATTAATATAAACTGGTTCAACGAATTAAAACGGTTAAACAAACCCTACTTACATTTAAAATGAAAGTAGGGTTTGTTTAACCGTTTTAATTATAGGTAAAAAGATTTTTGAAATTCTGATTTTATAGTGTACCTCATCAATAATTGCAAGTAGACCTCTTATCAAGGCGTTAAGGTAAGTGATTTTCTATTTGATTGCTGCTCGTTTATTTATCTAGTAATCAATCTATTGAGTGCTGAGCTAAGCCCCATTACTTAGCATGCTACCTGTGTCGTCCACATTGCTGTATGCTGCTTAACAACTCTTTACCACTCTTTCAAGTCTGCTGGTTAAAAATGGCTAGAGTTTTTTTATAAAATAATGCTCCACCTCTAGTTGCCGGATGTGCCGCAACAATATCTGCTGGTTAATAATGGTTCCTGCATTTTATTCCCCTATTGTCCTTTTACTTTCCTGACGGGCCCTCCAGTATTAAGTCAATTTCTCACCAATGCATAATGACTCAGCTACTTCCTTCCCGGAGGAAACCCATTACAATCATTTGTAGCATTTGCTGCGTTAAATCAGAATCGTACTTACGACGTTGCTCTTTAATTTTTTTCTTTTATCTGAATTTGCTGAGTTAAGCAAATAGACCGTCCTTATTTTAAAAGCATCTCAGTTTAGCAAATGTTAAATTTAATGTAGTGACTTATGTTAGTAAAGGGCCAATTACTTTAAAATTCGTTAGTAAGATAGTTTTCGAGTAGTAACGAAAATGCTTGATTCATCTAAACTTGACACTCGGGCTTACTAAACCAGAAGACTTGGTAGATTAGTGTAGTGCGCTAAAGGGATTAAAAAATTAGAATTTTATTTAGCATTTCCTGTTCCACAAAGGGAAATCGGTATTAACCCAAGATAAAATTAAAATAATGATTACTAACCAATATTATGCCCTTTGGAAATGCAAAGAAAGGATATTCTGGGTAAAGTTAACTCAAATAAATAAATATTAGATTTTACTTGAGAGGTTGATTAGATTTTACTTGAGAATCTGTTTACTCATAAGATTCTTGCCAAATGACAGCTATTCATCGAACAATTAGATTGCACAACCAGATTTAGCTAAATAAATTGTTAATTTAATATGAATAGAAATCTTTCTTTTAGATTCTATTTAAATTATTTGATTATTGAATATCATTATTAAGAGTTTTAAATAAGTGGTATTTTATAGCAAATTTTCGAATTTCAATCATAGAAGTGTCTACTATTTTAGTAAACTAATCAATTAAAGAATTAAACAACCTTAAAATGTAAACCTGTTCTTATTTGGTTTGAATAGAATATAGTTTTCAAACTAAATTGATTTTTATATTCAATTTAATCAGCCGAATTAGTTACCTATTCTATAATGAAAAAATATTTTTAAATGAGTTAAATTTATTTTTAACCCTTTTTCTTTTTCATCTTTCAAATTTACAAGCCCAAACAGCCGGCCTTTTAGCTACTAAAAACAGCCCTCATGTAAAGCTAAAAAATGTAAATATAGGCGATGTAATCTGGACGGATGGTTTTTGGGCGGAACGGGTGAAACAAAGTCGGGAAATTATGATTCCGTATATGCGTGAGATTTACATGAAGCGGGCGCTTAAGAACTTTAAAATAGCAGCCGAGATGGAACAAGGCAGTTTTTTGGGTTCATGGTGGCATGACGGTGATTTTTACAAATGGGTAGAAGCCCTAACCATGTCTTATGCCGATACCAAAAGTAAAGAAACTGAAAAACAGCTTGACGAAATTATTGCTATCCTGGCCAAAGCCCAGGAACAAGATGGTTACATAAATACTGCTATTCAAATTGGCCAGGGACATTTAAGTATAAATTTTACCGACGAAAGAAAATATACGAATAATGCCAGGTGGCAAAGCGAAAAGGAACATGAACTCTATAATTTGGGCCATTTATTCACCTTAGCAGCATTGCATCATAGGATTACCGGTAAGATGTCTTTATTAAATGTTGCTACCAAATCGGCCGATTATTTGGACGCTTACTTTAAAAACCCAACTCCTGAACTAGCTTCTTTAAGTTTTAACCCACCCCAAATAATGGGTTTGGTAGAATTATACCGAGAAACGCATGACAAAAAATATTTGCAATTAGCTAATAAGTTTTTGGAAATGAAGGGGATGATGAAAGAAAAACGGCATCAAACCCAGGATCATTTACCAGTGCACAAAGCTACAGAAGCAGTAGGGCATGCCGTTACCGGCGCTTATTTATATTCGGGCATGGCCGATGTTTTTGCCGAAACCGGTGATACTACTTTAATCCGTGTCTTAAATAAGTTATGGGAGGATATTACTTTTAAGAAAATGTATATTACTGGTGGTATCGGGTCTTATCATAACGGGGGCATTGGTAATGAGGGGCTGCATGAAGCTTTTGGCGCCGCTTATGATTTACCCAATGCTACTGCTTATAATGAAACCTGTGCCAATATCAGCAATGGCATGTTCAATTACCGCATGTTAAGTTTAACCGGTGATGTCAAGCATGCTGATGTGATGGAGCAGGTGTTTTATAACAGCTTACTTTCTTCAATTGGTTTAGAGGGCAAAAGTTTTTTCTATACCAATGTGTTACGCTGGCACGGCCAGGAGCACAAATTACTTTCCCAGGATTCCCACCAGCGCTGGAACTTGCCCCGGGGTGGCATTTGCTGCCCACCCAATACGGTACGCACCATTGCTGAAATGAGCAATTATGCTTATAGCGTAAGTGACAAAGGTCTCTGGGTAAATTTGTACGGCAGTAATACCTTAAAAACTACCTTGCCTGATGGCACGGCAGTGCAGTTTGCCCAAGTAACCAGTTACCCTTGGGATGAAGAGGTAAAACTAACTTACCAGGAATCCAAAAAGAAAGATTTTGCCTTAATGCTGCGCATCCCGGAATGGGCCGTAGGCGCTACCTTAAAAATGAATGGCAAAGCAGTAGGGCAACTCTTAACAGCCGGCAAATACTTTGAACTGCACCGGAAATGGGTGAAAGGTGATGTAGTAGAATTACATTTACCCATGAAAGTCCAATTAGTGGAAGCTAATCCATTAGTGGAGGAGAATATAAACCAAGTAGCCGTTAAACGTGGTCCGGTTGTTTATTGCCTCGAATCGCTGGATTTACCAAATAACGTAAAACTGGGCAACATTGCCATTCCGCAGAATATCGAACTAGAACCGGTTTATAAAAAAGGTTTTTTAGGCGGCGTTATGGTGTTGCAAGGAAAAGCTTTGAGTAAAGACCATAGTCCTTCTTGGAGAAAAACACTTTATCAGGAGTCTAAAACAAGTCAATTAAAAATCATTGATGTTCAACTAATTCCTTATTATTCCTGGAATAACCGCGGCATTTCAGAAATGGCTGTTTGGTTACCTGTATCTCGCTAAATATATTTTTTAGACCCTAAAACTATGGACACTATCACCAATAGTTATGTTGTTATTAGAAGGTGTTATATTTCAGCTGTAAATGAAATAAAGCGGGGCTTAATGCCGGAAAATATCGCACCAACCTTGTGAAAAGCCTTAGATATAGGCGCTAATGTATTGAAAATTGATGTCCACATTAGTTATTATAAACAAGTAGTAGTTGCACATGATTCATACAAACCACAACTTTAGTTTATTGCTCAATGGGCAATACCTAAGGAAGATGCCCAAAATACCTTCTCTATCAAATGAATTATGAACAAATACGAGAATCTGATGTAGGAACTAAAATTTATATATTCAAAGAAGCAAATAATGGTCGCTTACATTCCCTTACTCAGCGAATTAATAAATTCAGTAAAGCAGTATATCAAGGCTAAGAACTTGACAAAACCTATTTATAATATAGAAATTAAATCCCATCCGAAGTATAATGGAACTTACCAGCTGGCTCCGCCCAAACTAATGAAATTGGTGATGACAGAAGTAATCCGAAAAAAGGTAAAAGACCGGTTTTATGTACAATCCTTTCATATCCAGCAGTTACAAGAAATGCGTAAGCAATACCCGCACGAGGTTCTGGAATCTTAACGGATGGTAAAATTATCCTGACTTATTTTCCTAATTAACTTTGGTGATATGCAATGGCACTTATTGGTGAATTGTAGATAAATAAGAGTTAATATAAGCATAACATATTTTTAGTTTCTTTGAATTATCTTCAAACCATTTAAGAAATGGCTTTAGTATAATCAAATTGCTGAACTATTATTTCAAAATACCCCTAATTTATAAAATTGGCTTATTAAGAATTTAAAATATTATATCAAATCATTAAGCTAAACTTAGATGTAAAAAACAATTTTTAGAAAGCAGCTTAAGACCTGTTATAAAAATTCAGCAGAGAAAGAATCTTTTTAAAACTATTCTAAATCAATTAAATAGCTTTTTTAATCTAACTACATTTTATAAAATTCTATGAAACACATTTTACCACTATTAAGCTTAGCAACTAGCTTAAGCTGTTTCTGTTCAGTCAGGCTTGAAGCACAAAGTTCAGCGGTTAATTTGAACAAATCAAATGCTGCATATGCCGATCAACCCACTTTCCCAGATGACCATAAATTGCCAAAACCGGTTAGCAATCAGCTATTAAGCGCAAGTACAGCAACTCCCCTGAAATCTATATTGGTGGCAGATGTACCGGTGCGTGGTCGTATTGCTGCGGATAATGGTGATCCTTTACCCGGCGTAACAGTAGTTATAAAAGGAACTACTGTGGGAACAACTTCAGGGGCAGATGGCTCTTATTCTATAAACGTACCCGATGGCAAAGGAACTTTGGTGTTCTCTTTTATTGGATTTCTAACTCAGGAAGTCGCTATTAATAACCGCACGACTTTAGATGTAATCATGGGTAATGATGCCAAAGCCCTGGAAGAAGTAGTTGTAATTGGTTATGGTACCGAAAAGAAGGTGAACCTGACTGGTGCTGTATCTACGCTTGGTATGAAGCAAAAAGAAAATATGCCTATTACCAATGCAAGTCAGGCCTTGCATGGCGTCGGCGGTGTTTGGGTTAACCAGGCTGGGGGTAAACCCGGACAAGATGCCGGGTCTATTCGAATTCGAGGTGTTGGAACTACTAACAATAATAATCCGCTAGTGCTGGTAGATGGAATTGAGTACAACATGAATGATATTAATCCAGCAACCATCGAGACCATTACTGTTTTAAAAGATGCTTCGGCCGCAATTTATGGTTCCAGGGCAGCAAATGGAGTTATCTTGGTTACTACTAAATCAGGTAGGAAAGGCAAATCCGAAGTAAATTATAGTTTCTCACATGGTATCCAAAGTGCCACATTTATTCCGGATGCCGTGTGGGACCCAATTCTTTACATGCAGAGTAAAAACCAAGCTTTGCGCAACGAGGGCAAAACGGTAGTTGATTACAGCGATGCTCAAATAGAAGAGTACCGTGCCGGTATGGCTACAAACCCCTATGCTTATCCAAATAGAAATTATTTTGATGAAATTATAAAAAATGGTTACCTGCAGCAGCACAATTTACGGTTCTCAGGTGGTTCCGATAAAATAGTATATAGCTTGGCACTCGGTTTTATGGATCAGGATGGAATATTTATTGCTGCCAACCATGCTAACCGCTATTCCCTTGATTTAAATACCAGTGCTAATCTATCCGAAAAGATAAAGGTGGGTGCTACCATTAAAACTATGTACCGCAAGTACACGGAACCGGCTCAAGGAACAGAAGCTTTCATTAACCGGTTTTTCCGGGTATTACCAATCTTTGCCTCTTACCTGGAAGACGGCAGCTATGGCAGTGCGGTATTTACTACTCCCGGTCAGAATATTATTGCTAACCCGTATATGACGTTAAAAGAAGGAATGAATGAGCATGCCTCTTTCCGGACATTAACCAAAATCTTTGCTGATATAAACCTGCCATTTCATTTTACATACAGTGCTAATTTAGGAATAGATAAATTGGATGGGGCAGCCGATGATGTAAATGGAGCTAGTCGGCAGTTTAATCCATACATGACAACTTACCATCCGCTTACAAAAGCACCTAACTTTTATAACCCCACTCCTTATTCTTACATTTATAACCAAAATAATTTAAATCTTTCGGCTTACCATACCTTAAGTTGGAACCAGAAGCTCGCGGATGCCCATAACCTTTCAGCTATGGGCGGTATGAGCTATACAAAGTTCGACAACAGTTTTTCTTCCAGCCAAGTTTACGGGTACTTCGATAATTCATTAACCGATATCAATGCGGGTTCCATTAATCCGCAGGTAACAGGCCGCCACACCGAAGATCTGTTGTTGTCCTATTTCGGTCGAGTTGGTTATGACTTTAAAGAAAAATATTTATTGGATGCAACGGTGCGGTACGATGGTTCTGGCCGGTTTAGACAAGGCCGTCGCTGGGGGTTATATTATGGTTTATCGGCCGGATGGCGTTTGGATCAGGAAGCATTCTTTAAAAACGTAACTGCTCTAAATTTTGTAGACTTATTTAAAATTCGGGCTTCTTACGGTGAACTGGGTAACCAGGCGGTTGCTTTATATAGCTACTCGCCAACAGTAAACCTTGGTTCTGATTATGCTTTCAATAATACCATTGCCGCCGGGGCAGCTATTACCAGTGCTGTTGACCGGGATATTTCTTGGGAAACTACCCATACGTATGATATAGGTACTGATTTTTCGGCTTGGAATGGCATGGTAAATTTGTCGTTTGATGTATTTAAAAAGCGCACTACTGATATTTTACGGCAGGTTAATATTCCAGCGCAAGTTGGAGGCCTAACGGGCCCAACCAGAAATATAGGAGTTGTTGATAATACCGGTTACGATATAAGTTTGTCACATCGAAATACTATCAGAAATTTTAAATATGAGGTAGCCGGCGAATTTGGTTATGTTAAAAATGAAGTGATAGACTTAGATGACGCCCGTGTTGTAGGTGCCCGCAGAATCACCATCGAAGGTTATCCTTTAGATTCCTATTATTTATACGAAGCCATAGGCATTTATCAGAACCAGGATGAAGTAAATAACAGTGCCAAAATAAGTAATGCTGTAAAACCGGGGTATATTAGGTATAAAGATCAAAACAACGATGGCAAAATTAATGGCGACGACCGCATTATAACCGGCAGTACTATTCCAAAATATACCTATGGCTTTAATATAAATGTTGGTTTTAAAGACATCAGTCTAAGTTCTTTCTTTCAGGGCGTGCAAGGTGTAGATTTATATCCGACTGCTAACCTAGCTACTCCTTTTAACAACGGAGCTGGCGTAACTAATGAATGGATTACGGATTCTTGGACACCAGAAAACCCGAATGCAAAACTTCCCATTCTGACTACAGCCACTGGCGCAACCGAAAATTTTCAGCCTTCTACTTTTTTCCTGCGCGATGGCTCTTATATGCGGTTAAAGAATATTCAGTTGAAATATAATTTGCCGGTTACACTTATTTCAAAGGTACATTTAAGCAACCTAAGTGTATTTGCAAATGGCGAGAATATAGTAACGTTTACCAAATTCCGGGACTTTGATCCAGAGAAAACAATTACGCAGGATAATTTATATGAATATCCTTCGCTGAAGACTTTCAGCTTTGGCGTTAATGCTACTTTTTAATTATTTACTTAGCTTTTAATTATTCAGAATATGAAAAAAATATTTAGCATACTTTTAAGCAGCGCACTTTTGCTAAGCTGTTCAGAAGATATACTCGAAACCCAACCTTACGATAGATATACCGAAGAAACTTATTGGACTTCCGAAAAAAATGCGGTAGCGGCCTTAAATGGTTGCTACGCGGTATTAAAGGAAGACGGAATTTATGGCGGTACGGCTACACCTTTATGGGAAGAAACTGCCACACCTAATGCCTATAACTACGATAATTCCTTTGGCTTTAATGTTATTGCATTAGGTACTCAAACTGCTTCTCCGGCAAATTCAGGTGAAATTATTAATAATCGTTGGACGGATAGTTATCGGGGCATTGGCCGGTGCAATACCCTTTTGGCAGAAGTTGATAAGGTACCGATGAGTGATGCTCTTAAAACGCAAATGAAGGCCGAGGCTAAATTTTTAAGAGGTTTATACTATTCCTTATTAGAGATGTATTATGGCGGCGTCCCATTAATTTTAGAGAAACCAGATGTTGCTACTCAAGCAGAGCTTCCGCGTAATACGCGGGCTGAGGTGGTGGAACAGGTACTAAAAGATTTGGATGAAGCAGCATCTGTTCTGCCGGCTAAATACACTGCTGCCGCCGATAAAGGCAGAGCTACTAAAGGCGCAGCTTTAGGTATTAAAGCCAGAGTACTATTATTTGAAGCTAGTCCTCTGGTTAATATCACCAATGATTTGAGTAAATGGACAGCTGCCGCCAGTGCCGCTAAGGCTGTAATGGATTTAGCGCCGCAGGCTGGTTACGATTTGTTCTCAAACTACCGCACGTTATTTTTGCCAGCCAATGAGAATAATTCAGAAGTTATTTTTGATGTGCAATTTAAAGCGCCGGAACAAACTGGTAATTCTTTCGATTTAATAAATCGTCAGTTTAATACCAATGCGCCGCTACGCAATTTAATAGATGCATATTACATGAAAGATGGTTTGCCTATAAACCAATCACCTTTGTACAATCCCGCCAAACCTTATGAAAACCGCGAACCAAGATTTTACCAAAGTCTAGTTTTTCCTGGTGATACCTATATGGGTGCACCAGTTACCGCTACCAATCCATTCAAAATTACTGGTTATACTTTTAAAAAATATGGTATCTATGACAAAGAACCAAGTACGATTATATTAAATGCTGGCCAATCCGAAACTAATTATATGGTTATGCGCTACGCCGATGTTTTATTAATGTATGCTGAAGCGCAGAATGAAGCTGTAGGGCCAGATGTTAGCGTGTATGCGGCCATTAATAAAGTGCGCCAACGGGCCGGACTAGTCCCGTTTGAGGTACCTTTGGGCAAAACAAAATCTGAAATGCGCGAAATTATTCGCCAGGAAAGAAGAATAGAACTGGCCGGGGAAGGATTTTATTATACCGATATTAGAAGATGGAAAACCGCTGAGCAGGTAATGAATGCAACTATCTTCAATTCGCAGAACCAGGCTATTGTAAAAAGGACCTTTAATCCTGCCCGCGATTATTGGTGGCCTGTTCCACAAACCCAACGTGATTTAAATCCAAACCTTGCTCAAAACGATAATTATTAAAGTTTAAGCATGGGTTTTAAATTGCTTTTAAAGTTTTTCTCCTTTTTCCTAGTAAATTTTACAAGTCTATGGCTGGTCTCATTTGGAGGCCAGCCCAGAATTGAAAAACAGGAATTTTTAGTTTGCGGCGATAGTCAGGTTTTAATTGTTGATTATCAGCGTTCGAAAGACAGCATACCAGCTGTAGTCTGGAGATGGGATGCTCGTGAGGCAACAGAACTACTGGAAGAATATCAAACAATATACTTTAAATCGGTAGATGATTGCAAAGTAGTAGCGGGTGGGAAACAAATTTTAATTTCTTCTTCTTCAGGGGGCGTAGCCCTGGTAAATCGTGCCGATAAAAAACTGGTATTTTATACCCATGTACCAAATGCGCACTCTATTGAACTTTTGCCGAAAGAGCGGATAGTTGTAGCGGGTTCCATTGCCAAAGGAGGTAACTGTGTAGAAGTATTTAATATTAATGAACCGGAAAAGCCAATTTTTAGGGACAGTTTGTATTCGGGACACGGCGTGGTGTGGGACGTTAAAAAAAAAAAATTATATGCTTTAGGTTACGACGAATTACGGCAATATACATTGCAGGATTGGTACAGTGATTTGCCAAAACTCAACCTTGAAAAAAAGTGGAAAATTCCCGGCATATCCGGCCATGATTTACAGCTTTCTCCAAAAGGAACAGAATTGTTTTTAACTGAAACCGAAAATGCCTGGACTTTTAATTTAAAAACATTTCAATTTAGACAGCTACCAGAATTAGCAGGAATTGCAAACGTTAAAAGCTTTGGCCAGCATGCAAAAACTGGTCAGCTTGTTTTTACTACCCCAGAACAGAGCTGGTGGACTTATCATGTAAAATTTCTCAATCCTGTCAGGAGCTTGGCTTTCCCCTGGTTACATGTTTACAAAGCCAGATGGGTACCCATTAATTAAAACTCAAATAATATAATTTATAATTCCTATTTTACTTGTGGTCCGTTAATTTTCGTAAAGTTCTGCTGATACTTTCATCTTTTTATTACTATGTTTACCTTTTTTGTAGTTGTATTCATATAAGAGGAATGCTAGAAAATTAAATTTATTCCCTTGTAAACTTTGGATCGATAAATTCCCATTCTTTAATATGGGAACAACGGTGTTCTTTTTCGGCTATAGAGGTAAATTGCTTTATAATATCTAGGTGCTGGGCTGAAACATCTTTTTGCTCCCCTATATCAGTACTTAAATCGTACAATTGCCAGGGCGAATTTGCCTTTTGCCGCACGTTGGTCTTTACTCCTTTCCAATTACCCATTCTTATTGCTATCTGACCACCTTTCTCCGGGTATTCAAAATACAGGTATTCATGTTTCTTTTGCAGTTGGTCTTTTCCCAGCATAGTAGGAAGCATAGATATACCATCATTGGCGGGGGGCGTAACACCTATAATATCGGCTAATGTGGCCATTATATCATATTGTGCGGAGATTAGATCTGTAACTTTTCCGGCTGGTATTTTACCCAACCACCGGGCAATAAACGGCTCCCGAATACCACCTTCGTATACATCCATTTTTAAGCCTCGAAGTGGGCCGACACTGTTGAAGTATTTTGCCTGTACGCCGCCATTAAAGGCAGCACCGTTATCACTGGAAAACATAACAATTGTATTCTCTTCTAAGCCAAATAGTTTTAGCTGGTCTAACACACGCCCCACCTGCTTATCCATATAAGTAATCATGGCAGCATAAGTAGATAAAGGATATTGAACAGGCATATACCCCTGTTGTGCCAGGTAGGGATCTTCTTTAAACTTACCAACATATTCTTTAACTGCTTCAGCTGGCACTTGCAGCGAAACGTGTGGTGCTACAAAGGGAAGGTATAAAAAGAATGGTTTCTTTTTATTTTCGTTTATAAACGCCACGGCTTTATCGCCCATTTTGGTTAAGGCATAATCTTTACCAATAAAGGAAGCATAGTTTGGGTTTTTGGGTATTTCTGCTTTTGCGGGATGGACATCAATAACTGGGTTATTAAGCTTTTCCCATTTACCATTTTCCCATAAATGCGTGGGATAGTAGTTATGAGCCTGTTTCTGATCCAGATAGCCATAAAAATATTCAAAACCTTGCTTGTTGGGATCGCCGGTACTTGTATGCATACCTAAACCCCATTTACCAATTGCTGCGGTTTTATATCCTGCTTGTTGCATTAAATGGCCAATAGTAAAGGTACCTTCGGGTAGTGGCATTTGGCCACCTTCTAAACTGTCAGCAAAACCACCTAATTCGTAATTACCCCTGATATAAGAATGTCCGCCGTGGCGGCCAGTCAGTAACATGCAACGGGCGGGTGCACAAACCGGAGCACTGGTATAGTGTTGGGTAAATCTGATTCCTTCTTTGGCAATTCGATCTAAGTTAGGAGTCTTTATTTTTTGCTGTCCATAGGCACCTATATCTCCATAACCTAAATCATCGGCATAGATATAAATAACATTAGGCTTATCAGCTTGTTGCGCAATAGTCACTAGACTTGAAAAGATAACAAATAATTTGGTTAGGAATAGATGTTTCATAAAAAATTAGGCAGTGGTGCTAAAAGTATGATGGAATAAAAAAAGGTAATGGAGAGTTTAAGGAGAAGGAATGTGCGAGATTCTCATCAAGATAAACTGCCGCCACTGCCAAAGCAGCAAGGTAGTAAAAAACGGAAAGAAAAAGAATGGGGTTCAGAATTTGCTATGCTGTAGTTGCCAGAAGCAGTTTCTGAGCCAGTATCACAACAAAGGGGCAGACTCAGAAATAAAGCAATTGGTGATCCGGCTTTTGGAGCGCAACAATGGTATCCAGGATATAGAAGAGTTGCTTGGAATAAGTAGAAAGTGTATTCTGGCTAACTTGTGCCAGCAGGCAAATAAGATTTGTATTCAACCGGTTGCTCAGCATTACCAATCCATACAGATAGATGAAGTGTGGAGTTTTGTAGGCCAACGTAAGAAAGGTGCGTTACATTAGATTAACAGAACAGGAGGAAAAAGAGTTAGAAGAACTGTATAAAATGGGAGAGCACCTGATTGCGCGCAAACGTAGCTAGTGCGTGCTTCTTTCGCATCGGGGAAAGCTTATCAAAAAGTTAGCCATCATCTTTGGCGTTAGCCGTTTAACCATCGCCAACTGATTAGACAAGTGGGAGCAAAGCGGTCTGGAGGGCATCCGACTGCAGCCCGGACGGGGCCGCAAACAGAAGCTGTGCGGTATCGGGCAAGAGCAATTAGCCTCGTACGTAGAGCAGTATAGCCGGAATCTGAATGCAGGTGGCCCTTATAAAAGAGAAACATGCAGTAGTGGTGAGTAAGAAAACCCCGCAGCGCTTTTTAAAAAGAGAGTGCTTACTCTTTCAGAAGGGTACGCCATAGCTTGAAAAGTAAGCGTAACCAAGAAGAGTTTGAAGAAAAACAGCAGCAGCTTCAAAAACTGGAAAAGCTACAAGAACAGCGATACGTGCAGTTGTACTACTACGACGAGAGCAGCTTTTCGCTGTGTTCGGCTTTGCCTTATGCCTGGCAGAAGAAAGGACAGACAACACAAATACCAGCTAGCAAAGAAACACATGAATGTGGCAGGATTGATCAATAAGCAGGAAGACTTCTGTTATCATGCGCAAGATCACAACATCACCAGTACAGCAGTTATCTCTTTTCTGGACCAAGTTTGTGAAAAGCTACAGCTAAAAGACTATTGTGGTAGTAGATAATGCACCTACTCATCGCAGTAAGGCTTTCCTGAAAAAATACCCCTATGGCAAGAGCAGGATTTATACATCTTCTTCTTATTAGCTTACTCACCGGAACTAAACAAAAATGAAATGCTTTGGAAGAAAATTAAGTACCAATGGCTTGACTTGGTACTCCAAAATATTGGAAGTAAGTGTATATTTAATTTTGTCTAGATACTTACTACTTTGTGAACTAAGTAAAGACAATGGTTTAGTTTAGAAAAGATAGGCAAGATGAAGCAGTCCCATGTAGAGTTAACGCAGGAGGATAAGGTATATTTAGAGCAGCTATTAAAGCGCGGGGTTTTGCCAGTGCGGGTTAGTAAAAGGGCTTTAGCCTTATTAGCTTTAGATAAAGGAGCAACGCTTCAGTCAGTAAGTGAGCAGGTAGGCATGAGTTATCTAACAGTGCTGAAATGGCGGGATAAATACAAAGCCGAAGGGCTTAACTTTCTAGCGGATAAACAGCGGCCCGGCCGACCTGTTGTCATAGACGGAACACAACGAGCCAAGATAACGGCCTTAGCCTGTAGTGCAGCCCCGGCCGGATATGAGCGGTGGAGCCTGCGGCTGTTGGCCGAACAGGCCGTGGAGCTAGGCTATTGTGCCCATATCTCCTATCGGCATGTAGCAGATGTACTTAAAAAAACGAGTTAAAGCCGCACATCAAGCGTAGTTGGTGTATTGGCCGGATGAATAGCCGCTTTATTGCTCAAATGGAACAACTACTAGCTTTATATGCCTTGCCTTATGAGGCACTGTATCCGGTAGTATGTTTTGATGAGCGGCCTTGTTTTTTGATTGGAGATATCATAGAACCCCTACCCATGCAACCCGGTAAACCAGCCAAACAACACTACAGCTATCAGAAGAATGGTTCTTGTTGTCTGTTAGCCGCTATCGAGCCGTTAACGGGCAAGCGTCTGGCCCAGGCAACGGACTAAGAAAGAATACACCTTGTTTATGCAGGCCTTGGCACAGCAGTATCAGGGAGCAATAAAAATAAGGCTGGTACAGAATAATTTAAACACCCATGATGCCAGTGCCTTTTATGAAAACCCGCCCGCTCAACAGGCACGGGCCTTAGCGGAGCGCTTTGAATTTTATTATACGCCCAAATCGGCCAGTTGGCTTAACATGATTGAAATAGAATTCTCCGCTATAGCCCGCCTTTGCCTTAAACAGCGCATTCGCAGTCAACAGCAATTGGAAGAAGAAGTACTGGCTTTAGTCAAAGACCGGCAGGAAAAACAAATTAAAATCAACTGGCAATTCTCTATAAAGGAGGCCCGAAGTAAACTTAAACGGCATTACGTAAAAATTAATCCTGATAATCAATAATGTTAACTTTTTTAGTGCACAAGGTACTTACAAGTACAAAATAATATTATATTAAAATTTAAAATTAACGAAGTAATATAAAGGTGTTTACCCATTACAGCCAAAGCCATTTGAACGGCATAAAAAAGTTGTCGTTCGTTAGATAATCTTGCGGCTTGATCCATCTGGCTTTTAACCCCTTTCAAAGCCGCTCGGCTAGGTTGAGGTGTGGTGAGTAATGGAACAAGTAAAAAGAGGAACAGCCTTCTTGCTTGCCAATTTTATAGTTGCTTTTGCAGCTTTGCGGCCGTATGTACGCTGGCATCATTGAGACTACTACGGTCGGTTTTGCTATCTTCAGCGAGAGCCTATCCAACTGCTCAGCAATGAAACCAGCCGTGACACGCTCTGGAGCGGTAGCGTATTATCCTGTTGTCCCTGGAGATTAAGGCAAAGCAGTTAAGATCTTTGCCTTCAACCGACTTAGTGCAGACCTGCTCATCTTCATATTTCCAAGCATAGGATACGCATTCGGGTGAAACCAGGCTCTCATCGCCATAAAACAAACCAATATGCTCCTGTCTACTCTGTTCTTGCATTAAAGCAAAAACCTCTATGCCACTTGATAAAGTTCGTAGTGCGGCACTTAACTTATCTAGAAAACGCTTAAGCGTTTTAAGGCTAAACTCCTTGCCCAACTTAGGAAAGATAACATCCTTTAATCTATTTTTGCCCCTGTACTTAGTAGTGATAATTTAAAGCAGTACGGGTTAGTTCTATTGTACATAATACTTTCCACCATACCAAAGCAAAGAAGGCTGGTTTTATGTATTGGTAACAAATAAATGAAAAGGTATTAGCTTCTTACAGTAGTTGAGCCACCTTCTTTCAAAGATATATCCACCGGTTTGTTTTTCGTCCAGGAGCCGGCGGTAAAGTCGGGTACATCAATGGAGTTGGAGCGGTTTGCTACCGACCACTCGCTCAGAAGACCTACAGAGGTCCAGGAAGCTGCATCGTACACGTCCTGGTCTAACGGTAATCTGTTGCGCAGACTATCAATTAAGCGCCAATCCATCATAAAATCCATACCACCATGTCCACCGATTTTTTTCGCCATTTCACCTATCTTCTTTACTATATCTGGCGTGTACTGCGCTTCTAAGGCTTTAAATTCTTCGGGTTTAAGCCAGCCTTGGTGCCCGGTAGCGATTTTAGCTTCCGGGTATTTCCGAGCCATACCTTTGGTGCCACTAACTAAGTGGATTCTGGAATATGGGCGGGGCGAGGTAACATCATGCTGAATCATTAAGGTTTTACCCTTTTTGGTGCGGATGGTGGTAGTGTTCATGTTGCCGCGGTAAGTATCTTTCGTAAACTCGTTATAAAAGGAATCTTTAGCGGCCAGTTTTTTTGCTTCTTCATACATGTGGAAGTCATTGCTTTGTACCGATACCAGGTAATCCATTACATCGCCCCGGTTTATGTTCATAATCTGGCAGATAGGACCCAAACCATGCGTAGGGTATAAATTACCGTTGCGCGTCATGTTGTGTTTCAGACGCCACATATCCTGGTATCCTTCTTTAGAAAAGTTCAGATCAACTAACTGGTGAATATAAGCGCCTTCGCCGTGGATAATATCACCAAAGAAACCTTGCCGGGCCATGTTCAGGGTAAGCATTTCGAAGAAATCGTAACAACAGTTCTCCAGCATCATGCAGTGCTTTTTCGTCCGCTCCGATGTTTCTACCAATTGCCAGCATTCTTCCAGAGTGGTTGCAACCCGTACTTCGCAGGCCACGTGCTTGCCGTGCTCCATGGCGTATAAAGCTTGCGGCGCATGCAACTGCCATGGCGTAGTAATGTAAATCAAATCCAGATCGTCGCGGTTAAACATTTCTTTCCAGGAGTCTTCTTTGCCGGAGTAAAGGGTAGGATTATGGATAGAGCTGGCTTCCTGCAGCTTTTTCTTCATTTTTTCCGCTCTTTCGGGTATTAAATCGCAGAGGGCTTTAATTTCTACGTTTTCTATCTTACTCATCCGGTTAACGGCGCCCGGACCTCTCATGCCTAAACCAACAAATCCTATTCTTACTTTATCGATCTTGGGAGCACGGTACCCGCTCATGTTAAAACGCTGGTTATGCGATTTTTTTGCCTGCTGCTGAATTTGGTCCAGACTAGCTTGATGCGATGCGGTTGCACAGCTTCCTAAAAGACCAGTGCCAGCTATGCCAAGTCCCGCCAGACCGGTAAGCTTAAGAAATTCTCTTCTGTTAGTATTATTCATGATTTTGCTGTGATTATGTTTTTAACGTGAACTCGGGAATTAGGCAGGGGTAAAAAAACCATAAGGCTATGATTAAGGTAGAAATATATGCCGATGTTTCCCCAAAATCATAGCCTTATGTTTGTGATAGATACTAGAAAAATAGTAGAAGTGTTCTGTTTTATAGATGATTTCTGTAAAGAA